>Ga0116230_10003770_pt1 | contig 14842 bp, 12 predicted proteins | sample S1TSphfallax_3_FD_88678 | JGI IMG/M metagenome (GOLD analysis project Ga0116230, IMG submission 88678) | Host-associated microbial communities from peat moss isolated from Minnesota, USA - S1T2_Fd - Sphagnum fallax MG | ecosystem: Host-associated > Plants > Peat moss > Unclassified | place... | reverse complement strand
TTCCGCCTCATCCGCGATTTGGCTGATCATCGTGGGCGCATGGCTGGCGACGCATATGGGCGTGAGCGATGGCTTGCTGGCGTTGAAGCAATCCGGCGACGCCGCGGCGCCCGGCTTGGGCTCCCTGCTCGCACTCAGCTCCATCGTAGCGCTGGTGGCCACCATCGGAATGAATGCCTACAGCGCCATGCTGACGCTCGTCACCACGGTGGATTCGATCCGCTCGATCCAGCCGACGCGGACGCTGCGAATCGGCTTCATCGGCGCGATCATGCTGCTGTGGATTCTGGTTGCCATCTCGTATGGCGGCGACGCGGTGACCTATGTCAACGCCATGCTGGTGATCATGCTGTATTTTCTGATGCCGTGGACGGCGGTCAATTTGATCGATTATTTCCTGTTGCGGCGGGGTCGATATGCGATTCGCGACCTATTCATGCCGAACGGCATCTATGGGGAATGGGGCGGCCGCGGGTTGGCGGCCTATGCCGTCGGCTTTGCCGCGAGCGTGCCGTTCTTCGTGGTGCCGAACGTCTACACTGGACCGATCGCCGCACGCTTAGGCGGGGTGGACGTGGGCTGGCTGGTCAGCCTGGTTACGGCCTCGGTGGTGTATCTGGCGATCAGCTACAAGTTCAACGCGGCCGAGGAATCCGCCGCCGTCAGGGCGTGAATACGGCCCGTATGTCGGCCGAGAATTCCTGGCGTTCGAACAACACCAGATCGGCCTCGATTTCCTCGAGATGGCGACGCATGGCCCGCGCCAACCCTTCCGCATCACGCCGCTCGATGAATTTGATGAGCTGCGCGTGGGCTTCATGCGAACAGCTCACCACGTCGGGTCGTTCGTAGATGGCGGTAATTAGCAGCGATTGCGTCATCAGTTCGCGCAGGAACTCGACCACGACCCGATTGCCGGTGATCTCGGCCAGCAGCGAATGAAAATCATGCGACGTCTTCAGTTCGAGCGCCCGGTTCGATTTGGTTTCACCCTGTTTTTCCCGCTTCACGTGCATCTTCAGCCGCTGCACTGCCTTGGCATCCGCGCGCGCGACGATATCCGCGGCGAGCGCAACTTCGATCAGCCGTCGCGCCGCGAAAACCTCCTTCGCTTCGCGCACGCTCGGATACGCAACGACGGCGCCGCGATTGCGATGCAGGGTCACCACCTTGTCACGCGCCAGGGATTGCAGCACCGAGCGAATCCGCATGCGACTGACACCGAAGACGTCGGCGAGTTGATCCTCGACCAGACGGACGCCGGGCAATATGCGCCGCTCGACGATGGCGGCATGGATTTTGGCATAGATGGCAGATTCTTCGGACTGCCGGGCGGCCGGTTGAGCGCTCTGCTTCGATCTGATGGCGCGAATGTTCATTGCCAGCGCAGTATAACCGGAGTCAAAAGCGTCAATACACGCCGGCGAACGGCTTGCGGACCAGTGCTGCATGAAAATGATCGACGAGCGTGGTGATGTCGAAAACCGGCACACCGATAGCCTGTTGGACGGCGAAGGCATACGGCGGCAGGTCAACGCATTCGAACAGTATCGCGCGCACCTCCGGGTGTTGATCCATCAACGTGCGACTAACGCCGATAACCTCAGCGGTGACCGCGTCGAAGTCGAGTTCTCCGTGCTCGTCCTGGACCGCGGCCGCGAAGGCCGGCTGGCCCTCCATGCTGGCGAGCACGATCCGCTCGGGATCGGCACCCGCCATACGCAAATGCCGTGCGCTGAGGCTCATCGCGCCTGACGCGATCACGCCGATCGCCGCGTTAGGAGGCCACAGTCGCGCCATGAGCGGCAACTGCAGCAGGCTGGACAGCAGCACCGGCACGGGTAATGCCGCGGCCAGCGACTGCTGGTGGACGATCATCAGGCCGCAGTTTCCCGCGATTGCCCATGCCCCCCGCTCCACCAGGCGTCGCCCGGCGCGGATGAAGCTTTCGAGGCCTGCCGGCTCCACTTGGCGCAGTCCGGTCGTACTGACGCCGTCGGCCACCTCGTAGCAGACCGGGTACGCAAATGTGGTCGGATTACCCGGCGTTCCGGGCGGACACGGGATGTGCTCCTCGAGGACAATGATGCCGATCGGTCGCCCGTAACTCGTCTGCGGTTTGCGTGCACGATAGATCATGGAGCCTTATTCTGCATGATTGTGAACAATTAGGGTACCAATTGTCCATTATCCGTGCACGCACCGAGGCCGCGTGCACCAATGAATGGCGTGGCCGCGCGGCGCCGTGAGTGGACGGCCCCAGCGGCGGCCCGGTGGGCCAAAACATTCGCGCACCGCATGGCACATTAATTGCTGACGCCAGGGTGATGACGACAATCATGCAATCGCGGCTGGTCGCCTGGCTCGCCTGGCTCGCGTTCGCAATCCTGTCCGCGGGTAGAGCGCATGCGGTGGAACAGGTGATCCTGATCTCTCCTCTGCCGTTCGGGGTCGATGTCTATCTCAACATGACTCGCCAGGGGACGCTGAGCGGCGGCCGCGCCGTCGGCGCAAAGGTGCGTGTGTTCGAGAGCAGTGATCCGGAGACGCGCAGTGAAAACATCCGCGCCGCGATCAACTATGGGGCGACCCTCATCGTCGCGCCGGGACCGGAATTCCTCGACATGGTCCCGGATTTCGCCGAAGACTATCCGGCCATCCGCTTCCTGATGGTGGAAGACTGCCCCGCGAAACTCGCGCCGAATGTCTATTGCGTGCAGCTTCGCACCTATGAGGCTGGGTTTCTCGCAGGTGTCGAGGCGGGACTCACCACGCGGACCGGGAAGGTCGGCACGCTCGCGCCGGTCGATTACCCCGAGGCGCACCGCTTCACCGACACGTTTGCCGACGGCGCGCGCTATGCCCGCCCTTCGGTGATCGTGCATCCCACGCTTTGGATCGGCGGGGACAATCCGTGGTCGGATCCACTGCGCGCGCAGAGTCAGACCGCGGTCATGTTGAGCGATGGCGTGGACCGTGTACTCGCCACGGTGGCCGCCGGCAATGGCGGTGTCTACAAAGTCGTTGCCAATACCCCGGGGACACTGGCCACCGGGCTTGACGTCAACGAATGCCCGGATGCACCGGGCCATATCTTGGACAGCGCGGTGCGGCATGTCGATCTGGTGATCGCGCGCGCCATCGCCGGCATCGCCGCCGGCACCCAACCAGGTACCGTGTCGTATGGATTGAAGGAAGGCGCGGTGAATCTGACCGCGCTGGAGGCGAATGCGGCGGCCAGCCAGTGCGTGGCCGCCGCCGAACCCGCCGTACTCACCGCAGTCGCGGCGGTGCGCGACAAGATCATTGCTGGCCAGTTGGTGATCGCCGATCCAGCCGGCATCATCCATTCCGTGCGTTGAGATCCGCACATGGCATTCCTGGAAATGGTCGATATCGTCAAGCGCTATCCCGGCGTGCTTGCGAACAATCAGGTCAGTCTCGAACTCGAGCGCGGTGAAATTCACGCCGTCATGGGTGAGAACGGTGCCGGCAAGTCCACGCTGATGTCCATCCTGTACGGCATGCAGTCGCCCGACGAGGGTTACATCCGCCTCAAGGGTAGCACGCTGTTTTTGCAGTCGCCGCTCGATGCCATCGCTCACGGCATCGGCATGGTGCATCAGGCCTTCAAGTTGTTCGAGTCCTTGAGCGTCTGGGAAAACGTGGTCTACCGACGCGAACCGCGACGCGGCATCTTCATCGATGGTGCGCGGGCGCGGGCCCAGGTCGAAGAACTTGCGCACCGGCATGGCTTGCCGATCGACCCCCGGGCCCGGGTGGCCAACCTGCCCGTCGGTGTCAGGCAGCGACTCGAGATATTGAAAGCACTCTATCGCGAGGCCGAGGTGTTGATACTGGATGAGCCGACCGCGGTGCTCACGCCCGCGGAAGTGGCAACGCTGTTCACGGTCATGAAAAGCCTGGCAGCGGCCGGTTGCAGCATTCTGCTCGTCACGCACAAGCTGAACGAAGTCATGGCGGTGAGCGATCGTATCACCGTGCTGCGCGACGGACGCGTGGCGGCGCGACTGGTCACGGCCGATACCGACCCGGACGCGATCGTGCGCGCCATGACCGGCCAACAGATCACCTTGCAGATGCCGAAACAGCCGCACCAGCCCGGTGCCGTAAGGCTGGCCGCCAAAGACTTGAGCGTCGAGCAGTACGGACGCCGCGTCGTCGATGGCGTGTCGCTCGAGGTTGCCGGCGGCGAGATCGTCGGCATCGCCGGTGTGGCGGGCAACGGGCAGTCCGAACTCATCGAGGCCCTGATGGGGCTCATACCCATCGCACGAGGTTCGGTAATGATCGAGGGTCGGGACGTCACCCGCGCATCGGTTGCCGAGCATCGCGCCAGCGGCTTAGGCTATATCGCCGAAGACCGCGCCCGTACCGCGAGTGCGGCGAGCGCGAGCGCTACCGACAATCTCGCGATGGGCTTCCACCGCTCCCCGCCGCTGGCGGTGGGCGGGCTGCTCAAACCCGCCGAAATGCGTGCCTGGGCGCGCAGCCTGATCGAACGCTTCGATATCAAGATCGCCACCGTGGATACGGCGGTGGGCACGCTGTCGGGCGGCAACCTGCAGAAAGTCGTGACCGCCCGGGAACTCGCGCACAACGCTCCGGTACTGATTGCGGAGCAGCCCACCCGTGGTGTGGATGTCGGCGCCATCGCCTTCATCCATGGCGAATTGCTGAAGGAGCGCGAGCGCGGTCACGGCATCCTGTTGGTCTCCGCGGAATTATCGGAAATCCTCGCGCTCGCCGATCGCATACTGGTCATGTACGAGGGTCGCATCGTCGCCGAATTTGCGCGGGCCGATGCCGATGAAGCCATTCTCGGCCTGTACATGGCGGGCGGGACACGGGCATGACGATCGCGGTGGAACTGCGTCTGCAGTTGCGCCGCCGTGTCGGGCCGCTGCTGCCGGTGATCGTCGCCGTGGCCGTGGGGTTCGGGGTGTGCGGCCTGATCGCCCTAGGGGTGGGATTCAGCCCGAGCCTGATGTTCGTGCAACTCATCAAGGGCGCGGTGGAGGGGCCGCAATTGTTCGAGACAGTCGCCAGAGCCGTGCCGCTGGTCGGCATGTCGCTGGCGGCAGCCATCCCCTTGCGCGCCGGCATCGTCAATCTCGGCGCCGACGGCCAGCTCGCGCTCGGCGGCTGTGCGGCGGCCATCGTCGCGCTATACCTGCCGGCACCGGACCTCGTGAGACTGGCGATGGCGCTGACCGCCGGCATGCTGGTGGGGTCCTGCTACGCGGCAGTGGCGGCCGCCGGCGAAATCTATGCGGGCGTGCCCCTGCTCCTGTCCACGTGGCTGTTGACGTATCCCGCCAAAGGTTTTTGCGGCTACCTCGTCCGCACCTCGCTGCGCGATCCCGCGACGGCATGGCCGTCCACGCCGCGCATCGCGGTCGGCGCGCGCCTCGGGCATTTGTTCCCCGGGACACCCGTCAACCAAGGATGTCTGTTGATCGCCGCGGTCGCGGTCGTCGTGATCTTCATCGATCGCCGTTCCTCGGCAGGCTTCGAACTGCGGATGCGCGGACTCAACGAGCGCTTCGCACGATATGGCGGCGTGGCCCTCAACCGGCAAACTCTCGGCGTCATGTTGGCCAGCGGCGCGATTGCCGGATTGGTCGGCGCCATCATGGTGTTGGGATCACAATTCCGCTACACCGACGGCGCGCTGACCGCGCCGCAGTACTCCTGGTCCGGCACCTTGGCGGCACTGCTCGCCGGCGGCGAACCGCTCGGATCGGTAATTGCCGCAGTGCTGTTCGCGGCCTTGCAGACGGGCGGCTTCGCCATGGAGCGGTCGGTCGAAATCCCGCGGGTGCTTACCATGGTGCTGCAATCGGTGGTCATTCTCTTTCTGGCGATGCGCGGCGCCATTTGGAAACGGTCGTGACGGCCAGCTTTTTCAACGCGACTTTCTTCGATCAGGCGGTACTCGGCATCACGCCGATCCTGCTGGCGGCACTGGCGGGCACGCTCTCGGAGCGCGTCGGCTTGTTCAACATCGCGCTCGAGGGCGAAATGCTGGTGGGCGCGTTCGCCGCCGTCGCCGGCAGCCATTTCGGCGGATCGCTGCAGGCGGGGGTACTCGCGGCGATCACGGCCGGCGCCCTGTTCTCTGGGCTCCTGGCCGTGGGCAGCGCGCTGCTGCGCGGCAACGACATCGTCATCGGGATCAGCCTCAATCTGCTGGCCGCCGGCTTGACCTCCTTTCTGCTCCGCACCTTGTTTGGCGTCAGCGGCACGTTCAGCGATTCGGCGATGGCGGGGCTGCCACGTCTGACCATACCCGGTGTTGCGGCACTACCGCTCCTCGGATCGGCGCTCGGTCACCAGAACGCGCTGGTGTATGCGTCGTGGGCGCTGGTCGTGGTCATCGCGGTCTTCTTGAACCGCACGCCGTGGGGCTTGCGGCTGCGCGGTATCGGCGAGCAACCTGCGGCCGCCATTGCGCTCGGCGCCGATGCCACCCGCTACCGTTTCATCGTGACGCTGATCGGCGGCGCGCTGTGCGGACTCGCCGGGTTACAGCTCTCCCTCGGCAGTCTGACGCTGTTCAGCGAGAACATGACCGCCGGCCGCGGCTGGATCGCGGTGGCCGCGGTGATGCTCGGTCGCGCCCGACCGCCGTACGTGGCGGCCGCCTGCATGCTGTTCGGCCTGTCCGACGCGCTCGGGCTACGGCTGCAGGGCGAGGGGCTGCCGAATCAGCTGACCGACTCGGCACCCTATGTCGTGACGCTCGCCGCGCTGGTGATCGCCGGCCTGCGCGAGCGCCGGCTGACTGCTCTGACGCGCTAAATATCTCGTTGCTATTGTTTTCAATCTATATAAAGATTGTTCACAATTTAGCACCGGCCGGTGGTATCAAGAGGACATGGGAATGCACACGAACATCGAAGCCGCCGGCGTTGCCTCGCCGATCGAGGCCGCGGGCGCGGAGCGCCCGGATTTCGATTCGGTACCGCTGATCGATTTTTCCGGCATGTTCGAAGGCACGGCGGACGGGAAGCGTCGCGTCGCCACGGAGCTGCGCGAAGCCTGCATCAACGTCGGCTTCTTCTACATCGCCAACCACGGTGTCCCGCAGGAGCTGGTCGACGCGATGTTCGCGGCGGCACCGCGCTTGTTCGGCCTCTCTCTCGAGGAGAAGATGCGCTGGCACGTCAAGCGCTCGTCGCATTTTTTGGGCTACATCGCGATGCGCGACGAGAACGCGAACCCCGCGGCCGGCAAGGGCGACATGCACGAGGCATACGATTTCGTGCCGGAGGACGTGCAGCTAGAGCATGATTTCCTCGCCGGCGATTTTCGCCGGGCCGGCAATCTGTGGCCGGACCTGCCGGGCTTTCGCGAGCTCGCCGATCGCTATGGCATCGAGATGCGGCTGTTGGCGAGACGGCTGTTCGCGGCGTTCGCACTCGCGCTCGATCTGCCCGAGAATTATTTCTCCGGGCTGGCGGGCTCACCCATGGCGCTGATCCGCTTGCTGCACTACCCGACGCAGCCCGGCCCTTTCAGCGAGGAAACCATCGGCACCGGCGCCCACACCGACCACGAATGCTTCACCATCCTGTGCCAGGATCAGATTCAGGCGCTGCAGGTGCGCAATCGCCGCGGCGATTGGATCGATGCGCCGCCGATCCGCGGCACCTTCGTAATCAACATCGGCGATCTGATGGCCCGCTGGACCAACGGAATTTTCGCCTCGACCTACCACCGCGTCTCCAATCTCTCGGGTCACGCTCGCTATTCGCTGCCGTGTTTCATCGGCGCCAATGCGGATGCCACGATCGAGGCGCTGCCGAGCTGCGTGAGCGCCGAGCGGCCGGCGAAGTACCCGCCGGTCATCGCCGGCGAGTACGTCTCGAACGCGATCTACCACTCCTTCAACGACAAGACCGCCATCAATCCGCTCAAAGAACAGATGAGAGAACCGCCGGGAACCCCATGACCGATATTCACTCGTTGGAATCGATCGTCGCTGCGGGACTGTGCATGGGCTGCGGACTGTGCCAGAGCATCGCCGGTGCCGATCGAGTCCGGCTGCGGATGGATCGCGAACAGGGTGAACGACCGGTGGTCCTCGAAGCAGTGGACGATGCGACGCTCACCGCGATCAACGACGCCTGCCCAGGCATCCATTGCGAGGGGGTCCAGGGCGAAGTCGCCCCGGAGGTCGAGATCAACCTCCTGTGGGGTCCGACCATCTGGATGGCCACGGGTCATGCCACCGACGAGGCGGTCCGCTTCCACGCATCCTCGGGCGGGGCACTGAGCGCGCTGGGTAATTATCTGCTCGAGAGTGGTCAGGTGGAATTCATCTTACACGTCGCCGCATCGCGCGATGCGCCGCTGCGCAGCGCCGCGCATTTGAGCTTCAGCACCACCGAGGTGATGGAGGCCTCCGGATCCCGCTACGGTCCGGCGGCGCCGCTCACCGATTTCAAGTCGGTGCTCGATCGTGGCCGGCCGTTCGCGTTCATCGGCAAACCCTGCGACATCTCGGCGATCCGCAATTACGCTCGGCTAGACCCACGGGTCGATCAACTGCTGCGCTATACGCTCAATTTTTTCTGCGGCGGCGTCTCCGAATTCGCCAAGACAATGGATTACGTCCGAAAAGTCGGGCTGACCGAGCCCGAGGTGTCGCACCTGCGCTACCGCGGCGACGGCTGCCCCGGACCCATGGTCATGAAGTCCGGCGACGGCCGGGAGTTCAAGTTCGATTACAACGAGATGTGGGAGGATGAGAACCGTTGGCAGCTGCAGTCGCGCTGCAAGATTTGTCCGGACTCCATCGGTGAGTGCGCCGACGTGACGGTGGCGGATGTGTGGCCCGGCGGCAAACCCGATACCGAAGGCTTGGGGTTCAACGGTTTCATCGCGCGCACACCGCGCGGCGCACGCATGTTGGAGGGCGCCGTGCGCGCACGCGCGATCACGCTCACCGAGGACTTGGATTTCGGCGGCCTGGAACTCGCGCAGGGCTCGCACGCACGCCGCAAACAGGGCTTGAAGGCGCGGCTGCGCGCTATGCGTGACGCGGGCATGATCGTGCCCAATTTCGCGAACCTGCGGCTGGATGACGCCGACGCGCTGGCGACCGATGCCGAACGTCAAGCCAATTACGCTGGGATGCGCGAACGCCTGGCGCGCCGCGATCAATCGATCTAACGACCAATGAGGAAATCTCGAATGTCACGCAATGCTTCGGTGTCGCTTGCCGCCGCCATCTCGCTCGCCCTTCTCGGAAGCCTGCCCGCAGGCCGCCACGGCCTCGCCCTGGCCGCGGAGACCGACGACCTGCAACTCGACGAGGTGGTCGTGACCGCGCGTAAACGGGAGGAGAACCTGCGTGACGTACCGGTGAGCATCGGCGTGATCGATGGTGCCGCCATCGACACTTTGCGGGTTCAAGACATGGAGGACATCACGCGGATCTTGCCCGGCATTTCCTTCACTTCGCATCAAAATGGTCCCGCGGGCCAGGGTCAGGACAACATCACCATCCGCGGCATAAGCTCCACGGTCGGCAATCCGACCGTGGGCATCTACGTCGACGAAGTCCCGCTGGTGGCGCTCACCGGCTATGAGGGTCAGGCCGAACCACGGCTCGTCGACATTGAACGGGTGGAGGTGTTGCGCGGTCCTCAAGGCACGCTCTACGGGGCCAGTTCCGAGGGCGGGACGGTCCGCTTCATCACCCCCGATGCCGACACCCATGATTTCAGCGGCCGTTACAAGCAAGACGTGTCGTACACCAAGCATGGCAGCCTGAACTACGACACTCAGGGCGTGGTCAACCTGCCGGTGATCGACGGCGTGTTCGCGCTGCGCATTTCCGCGGAATATGGCCGGGACAGCGGCTATATCAACAATTATGCGCTGGACGGGTCGCTCTCCTTGAGTAACGATGCGGCCGGCGCGCTGGTGCGCAGCGGCACCAACTCGGACACCAACGAAGCCGTTCGTATCAAGGGACTATGGAACGTCGCCGACAACGTGACCATCACACCGGCGATGCTCTACCAACGCTATGCGGCGGGCGATAATGGCACGTTCATTCCGGCGGTGGGCATGTACGATCAATTCAATCAGGTGACGGGCAGCGATCGCGACACGCTGATCGAGCCCAGCTTCACGGTCAAGGCGGGGCTGGGTTTCGCGGACCTCACCAGCATCACCAGCTACGTCGGTCGCAATGTGAATCGCTTCACCGACGGCACCTATTTCAACAGCTCGGCCATCGCCGAGTTCTACTTGGACACGCAGGGCGTGCCGCCGTACACCAATCACGAGTACGGCAACGACTACGTGCTCGGCAACCTGCCCTCGCCGGTGGACTTTACGGACCACTTCAACACCTGGACCCAGGAACTGCGCCTGTCCTCCCCGGCGGATCAAACCATGATCCATTGGGTGGGTGGCGTGTTCGCCTCCGACCAGGAAGTGCGCCATCTCGACTCCGAGCCGATCAACGGCATCAGTTCGGTTTTTCAGAGTATCTATGGCTACCCGATCAACAGCGACCCGGTGCTGAACCCCTCGCTGCTCACCTCGACGCCCAATGCGAATTTCTGGACCCGGGATGTGGTCTGGCAGGTGCTCGATCATAACGACACGCAGCAAACCGCCATCTTCGGCCAGATCGACATCGATGTCCTACCCACCCTGCACCTGGGTGTGGGCGACCGCTACGTCAGGGCCACGGACACCTTCGCCGAAACCGGCTTCGGCTTCTTCGAGTTCGGCAACGCCGGCACCAACGGCTCGATCTACGCTCAAAAGGCGACTTTCTACACCCAGACGCCGAAATTTACCCTGACCTACGATGTGGCCTCGCAGTCCACCGTGTACCTCACGGCGGGCAAGGGATTCAGGCTCGGTGGCGCCACCACCCCGAACGATAACGCTCCCTGCCTGCTGGGTTTCGCGCAACTGGGGGACAAGAGCGCGCCGGAAACGTATGGCCCGGATCACCTCTGGGCCTACGAATTCGGCACCAAGTCGCTGCTGTTCCAAAAGACGCTCTCGGTCAACGCGGACGTCTACTACATCAACTGGAACGCCATTCAGCAAAGCGTGGTCATTCCGGTCTGCGGCGGCCAATTCAACACCAACGTGGGCGATGCCAAAGCCATCGGCGCCGAACTCGAAGTGCGCTACAAGCCGCCGGTCATCCCCGGTTTGCTGGTCAGCGCCAACCTGGGCGGCGAACACGCGTACATCACCAGCACCTTCAATGCGTCGACCGCCGGCGTCGGCCAGGATGTGCTGTATACGCCGAGGTTCACGGCCGCTGTGTTGGCCGATTACGGCTGGGCCATCACCGGGGAGTTAAATGGCTTCGTGCGCGGCGACTATGAATACACCGGCAAATCGTTCGGCTCGTTCCAGGTAACCTCATCCCAGTACATCGATCCTTCTTACGACGTCGTCAACATGAATGCCGGCGTCGGCTTCGGCAAATACGAAGTGTCGCTGTATGCCAAGAACCTGTTCGATGATCGCACCATCCTGCAATCGCCGCAGATCAACTCGGTCATTCAAGGCTACGCTTTGCGGCCGCAGACCCTCGGCGTGTCATTCCAGGCGAAATTTTGAAGACCATCATCCGCGGCGCGCGGGTGCTCACCCTGGATGCGGGGGATCGGGACATCCCGCGCGCCACGGTGACCATCGACGACGACACCATCGTCGCGGTCGATACGGATGACCGCTACGAGCCCGGGGATCGCGAGATCGACGCGACCGGCTGCTTGTTGATGCCCGGGCTCGTCAACGCGCATTTTCACTCCTCCGCCAATCATCTCAAGGGATCGCTGGACAGCCTGCCGCTCGAGATCTTCATGCTGTTCGAGACGCCGGCGGAAGGCACGCGCGACGATGCCCGGGCGGCGTATGTGTCGACCCTCCTGGGCGCCATCGAGATGCTGAAGTCGGGCGTTACCAGCGTGCTCGATGATGCCTTCTTCGTGCCGGCACCTTCGCCGTCCGCCATCGACGCCATCATGCAGGCGTACGCGGACAGCGGGATGCGCGCCAGCGTGGCGCTCGACCAGCCCAACGTGCCGGAAATCGACAAGCTGCCCTTCCTCGAGGGGTTGCTGCCGCCCGCCCTGCTGGCGCGCGCCCGCGCGCCAGCGCCGATGGATGCCGCGGGGTTGCTCACCTGCTATCGGCATCTGCTGGATCGCTGGCATGGTGCCGCGGGTGGCCGGCTACGCGCCGCCGTGTCCTGTTCGGCACCGCAACGGGTCACCGTCGAGTATTTCCGGGCTCTGGATGCGCTCAGTCAGCAGCACCACTTGCCGTTCTTCGTGCACGTGCTCGAAACCAAACTGCAGCGCGTCCTCGGCGAGGAGAAATTCGGCGGCTCGCTGGTGCGCTACGTGCACGGACTCGGGTTGTTGAGCGATCGTATGAACATCATCCACGCGGTTTGGGTGGACGAACACGACATGGATCTGATCGCTGCGTCCGGGGCGGTGGTCGCCCACAACCCCATCAGCAACCTGAGGCTGGGTAGCGGCGTGATGCCGTTTCGCGAATTGATGAACCGGGGCATCCCGATCTGTCTCGGCAGCGACGAGGCGATCACCGACGATGCGATCAATATGTGGAACGTGGCGAAGCTCGCGGGCTTGGTGCACAACTTGAATGGCGGCGATTATGCACGCTGGCCACGCGCCGATGAGGTCTTGCAGTGCCTGATTCGCGGCGGCGCCCGGGCCATGCGGCTGCCACGGCCGGTCGGCCAGGTGGCGGTGGGGCATCAAGCCGACCTCATCCTCGTGGACTTGGACACGCTGCCCTTTACGCCGCTCAACGACCTGCGCCGTCAACTGGTGTACTGCGAACAGGGTACATCGGTGCGCATGACGATGGTCGCCGGCCGGGTGGTGTATGAACACGGCGCGGTGGTCGGGGTCGACGAGCCTAAACTGCGTGCCGAAGCCCGGGACATAGCGGCGAAGAGTGCACTAGCCGCCGCGTCCGAAGCGAGTGGCGCAGCCGAGTGGCTGCCCTATTACCGCGAGATGTACATGCAGGCGGCGGTCCGCGATGTGGGGCTGCAACGCTGGATGGGAAACTCCAAATGAACAAATCTTTGCCTGGCCACGGCCGCTATCCCCATTCGGCGATCACGCAGCGCGCGGCGTTTCAATGGCCCGGGCAAGCGCGTTTGGCCGTTTATTTTGCGCTGGGGGTCGAGCACTACGCGTTCGGTGAAGGCATGACCGAGAATCTCGTCTCGGGCATGGCGCACCCCGACGTCCTCAACACCTCCTGGCGCGAATATGGCAACCGGGTGGGTGCGTGGCGGCTGTTGCAATACTTCGCCGATGTCGGCGTGCCGCTCAGCATCTTGCTCAACAGCGCGGTATGTGAGCATGCGCCGGACCTGATCGCGGCCGCGCGCGCGGCGGGCTGCGAATTCATCGCCCACGGCCATTCGAATTCAGATACGTTGGCGGGAATGTCCGAGGGCGCCGAAGCTGCGTACCTGCAAGGCGTGGCCACGCAGATGGCCGGCGCCGTCGGCGAGCGACCCCAGGGCTGGGCCAGCCCGTGGATCGCGGAGACGCTGCTGACGCCCGACCTGCTGCGCGAGAGCGGATATTCCTACGTACTCGATTGGTGTATGGACGATCAACCGGTATGGCTGACCACCCGCAGCGGCGGCCTGCTCTCGGTACCCTATTCCCAGGAAATCAACGACAGCTCGACCATCGTCGGCCGTCAGTCGAGCGCCACGGATTTTGCCGCCATGATCATCGATCAATTCGACGAGATGCGGGAAACCTCCGGCACCGAACCGTTGGTGATGAGCGTGATTTTGCACTCCTTCATTTCCGGACAGCCGTTTCGGCTGCGGGCGTTGCGCCGGGCGGTGGAGCATATTTTGCGGCACGCCGACACGGTGTGGATGACCCGGCCGGGGGACATTGCGCAGCAGTATGCCCGCCAAGTACCGTACGATCGGTACCCCGTGATACGCTGATGGGGTGAGAATCTTCATCCTCCCGGCGCTGGTGGTCTGCCTCTCGGCGTGCAGTTGGTTCGGCGCGAGGCGGCCGCCGCCGCCCGCCCCGACTGAACTCATCGTCACCGGCGCACCGGTGGGCTCGATGACCTTCGTCGATGGTGTGCAGAGCGGATCGGGTCCAGCGGCGGATACCCGCCCTCAGGTGGTCCGCGTCAAGCCTGGCTCCCATGTCGTGGAGATCCGCCTCGGTGAACCGGTGGTCTATCGGGAGGAGACCGATGTCGCCCGCGGTGAAAAGCGTTTGGTGACCGTGCTGTCCGGAGCGAGTCGCTAGCCTACGTTCTACACGCCGGCCGTCAACCCGCCATCGCTCAAGAGCATGCTGCCCGTCATGTACCGCGAGTTCTCGCGCGAAGCTAGCAATACATAAAGTCCCACGTGGTCCTCGGGATTCGCTACGAAGCCGAGCGGAATATGCGAAGCCATTGCGGCCAGACGGGCTTCATCCGCATTCATGGACTTGTCCTGCTGGTTGAGCGAGCCCGGTCCCGACAGACCGGTATCCGTCGCTCCCGGCGCGACGCCGTTGACCCGGATGTCCGGTGCCAGTTCCTTCGCCAACTGCAGCACCACGCCATGAAGCGCGAATTTGGAGGCCGTGTACAGGCATCCGCCCCCACCGGCGCGAAAGCAGGCATTCGATCCGGTCGCAATGATGCTGCCTTTGGAACGTCGCAGCGCGCCGGCGGCGGCACGCGCCGCAAACACCGTACCCATGATGTTGACCCGGAAAATTTCCGTTGCCGCCGCGTCGAGTTCCTCCGG
>Ga0116230_10003769_pt1 | contig 14843 bp, 10 predicted proteins | sample S1TSphfallax_3_FD_88678 | JGI IMG/M metagenome (GOLD analysis project Ga0116230, IMG submission 88678) | Host-associated microbial communities from peat moss isolated from Minnesota, USA - S1T2_Fd - Sphagnum fallax MG | ecosystem: Host-associated > Plants > Peat moss > Unclassified | place... | reverse complement strand
GTTAAAAAAACAAACCTAGTAAACAAACTTCACCCTTAGTAAACATTTACACCATATAGTGAACCATTTTCACCAATGAAGGTAAGGGTAGTGAAATTACAGTGAACTTAATTCACTTTTATGCTTGCATAGTGAAATAGCCTAGTGAACTTGGGCCGCATCTCCTAGTAGTGTTATCCTTATTGTTTTCCAAAGTTAAAGATTATATTCACAATTATTCTACAAATAAAGAGGCTATTTTATGTGTTTTTTAAAAAAATTGCTAATGACTTCTTCTTTTTTTAAATGTTTTTGAAAAAACACTTGGGAAAATGTAATTCTTAATGTTAAATATGTTTTTCTAGCAAAATGTGCCACTTATACATAGTAAGAAATTTTGAACATAAACGGCTTCAATAGATTTAAGATGGTTCCTTTTGGAATTGAACTTAATTGTGTGGAATGTGGTCCTTTTTGAATTGACTTTTATTAACAATGCCCATTGTGCAGGGACCATGAATTAATTGATGATCTAATGATGAGTTAAAAATCTTAAACAATTGATTTTTTTGTGTGAATAATTTTAAACAAATGAATATCATCACCTCACACATGAATTAAGTCATTGGAGATAAAAATTCACATAAATACTTAAATAAATCTATATTTACAAAACCAATTATATGATGAACCCCAAATAGGGCAATACACAAGGAAACTAGAAATGCTTAATCACATCATATTTAGATTTTTCTTTTTGTGAAAGTAAAATATGTCTTTAATGTATGGATCATGAAAGCATTTCTACTATTATTTAGGAAAATATTTAACTTCAAGATGGAACTATGTTGTTTATTCACACAATTTGAATATAATCTTAAACAAATGATAGGTTGTAAATTTACATTTTAAAGTAAAACCAATTTAACATGTGTCATTGACCCAAATGTGAACTCCAAATGTTTTTTTGTTTGAATATTTATTGAATTGCCAATGAGAAAGATGACTCAAAATTCAATTTCATTTGCACCTAAAGTTTTAAGGTTTCAAAATTTCCTCCATTAAATCCAACTCATTGAGTATTTTCCAACAATACCATAATTACATTCCAATTTCCCTACATTTTTATTTTTGATTGTCTTGAATTTTCAAGGACAATATTTTTCAATGTTCAATAACTTTTTCATGATAAGTCCATACATTATGTAACCACCTTGATGCACCCCTATTCATCAAGGGTTGTCCATGGCACCAAGTGTGTAGTAGGGACATCATGGTTCAAGAAATCTCAATGTGACAAACAAAACAAAACAAACTACCTTCCACAATAGATAGATGGTTGGCCAAACTAAAATTGTTATTGATATTAAATTATTTCCATCTTCTCTACTAAAATGATTCTCCTACAAATATGATTACACATATCCAAGATGAAAAATTTCAAAAACTAAACACTTTTGACCTCTATCAAACATATTACAATGTTTCACTTAAATTACCACCAAAACAAAGTCAAACATAATTCTACAAATAAAATGTTCAAATATCTACTTTTAAATGGCATAACAAATTCAAAATTTCAAGCATATCTTTTTCTTTTTTAAAAAAAAATTCTCAAAAGATCATAATTTTAAAATATTTAACCAAGGATGTTTATTACAATCATGCATTCGAATGTGATTTCATAATTCCAATGACGAGTAATCGGAATTGGTATATGGGGGATTTTTTGAAATCTTTTGTATGGTCATCCATGGACCATTTCAAAGAAAATTCAAAAATAACTACCTCATTTTGAAGCCTGTCTACTTCATTTATTTTTTAATAATTGCTTCATTTCTTATAAACCCTCTCCCACCTTTCCTAATAAATATCTCCATTTTATAACTATCTCATTATTTTCCCCAATCCACCAACATGGATATGAAAAAAAAATGAACATGTGTCTTTTCATGTCCATGAAATGTATATTAATCTAAATTAAAGTTAACATTGATATAAATAATAATGAATTATTGAAATTGTATGAAAACATAAGAAAAAATAAAATAGTTGATCATCATTGGTAATGCGTAGTAGTGCATAATTATAATTTATAAGTAATAAAAAAAAACATGATTGAACATTTTATATGTTTATTTTAATACCATGCCTATAACTAATAATTGACATTTCTTTGCCAAAGATTTGTTTATTTTAGAAAACAAGCTTTGACAATTTTAATTTCAATTTTTCAATTTTTCAAGAATTGAACGATAAGTATGCACAATACACCTTTAATTGTGTGTTTGTAATAGTAACATAATGTCTTGGACATTGGACAATGAATAAAATTTCACATGCTAGGAGTTCAATTTTCAACAATTTCGACAATTATTAATATATATATTTTTTCAACAAGACCATTTTAGAATTATATTGTGCCAGACATCAATGGTAGGTAGAATACATGGTTTCTGGTTGGTTCAAATTGTTCATTGTATGGGTAATATAATGCAAAACATTTGCAATATGTTTTCAAAAAATATATTATATCATAATACAAGGTATTTTGGTTCATTACCATATTTTAATCAATTATAATAAATTCCGATATTAAAACCATTAAAAATAAACATGACATATTCAATCAATTAATCCCCCAAAAAATCAATATTTCTTACAACATGAATGTTATTTTCATTTAATATGACATTGGATGCATAATAATTTATGTATTTCAACCTTGATTCCCTTAAATAAATTCAAATATTGTAATTATTCACATCAACGAGAGCTACAATAAATAAGAATATATATTTGATACCATATCATCATTTCCTTGTAGAGTTGCCATGCTTTAATAATAATCTTTGGGATATTAGTCCATCCATGCCAAGTTTATTTTTAGCATATGCTTGAAATTTCATGGGATTGGGTGTGTCTACCAATGTTTTTTTTCCTCCAACAATGTGAAGCTTCTCCAAACAAATTTCAACTTAATTGGTAACAATTTTGTACAAGAGCATTAAAAATGTTGTAGTAGACAAACATGTGACAACACTTTCCCACCCACTTCTCCATGGTGAAAAACTAAGGAAGTTTTGCCCAAAAAATTGAATAATTGTTGGCCTTTGGTGTTTTTTCACCCCAAAAAAACTAATATCTCTTTTTTGGTTCTCCAAATATGTAAGGGATTGTTATCATACATTTGCAGTCTACACCTTAAAATAAAAAAAACATTTTATGTGATGAATTTATATTCATGAACCAATTCCAATTTGGATTGTTTGGTCATGTAAAGGACCTTGTCTAGCATAAGTGAATCAAACAATTTTACAAGTTCTTTTCTACAATGACCAACTTCCAAAAGGTGCCATGAAAAATGTCCAAATCCAACATCAATCTAATAGATTTTGCACCAATATTATCACAATAATGGATGAGCCCCTACAAATTGCTTGGGCATAATTGATCAACAAAATAAAAGAAATATTTAACATTTTGGAGGGTTCCCAAATATATGAATTCATTTTTTTAATGTTGAAGGGCTTTGAAATTAAAGATGTAAAGGTCTTAATAATTGACCTTAATGCATCACATATTGAAAACCTAATTTATATTAGAATGAACACCATGTTTCCTTTTGTCAATCAATACTCAAAATATGTCTTCATTATGTTAATGGACATTTTAGTCATATGATTACACAATTATCTTGATGAAGTGTTGCATCTAATGTTTTTTTCTTTGGCAAGACAATAAATAAATAAGTAATAAATTTATGAATCTTGAAGACAAAAAATGGATTCACCAAATTTAGACCAGGGCTTCTAGGATGACACTAAAATATAATGAGGTTCTTAAAAAATGCAACTTTGTTCTTTATCATGTAGCCAAACTTGGCTAAGTCTTTTTTTGGAGGATCACCAATCCACTATAGCTATCAAATTGGGGGGGGGAAACCTTGGTTGCATCCCACATTCCAAATACCTAACCAATGCCCCAATTGTAGTCATCAATAAAACATGGGTTTTGCTATATGTGTGTTGATTATCATGGGTTAAATACACTCACCATCAAAATTGACACCATTCACTTGTGATTTTTTGTGTTTGAATTGTCAATTTGGTCATGCAAAAGGCATACATCAATTGATGTTTATCAAGTTATGATGTTCCAAACCAAACTTCAAACATTGATAGTTACAAAATTAATGAAGAAAAATGGATCCATGCAAATTATAATAGCACTACCTAATTAAAAAAAGAAACCTTCCAAATTAAAGGCAAAGAAACATGAATTTTTTTTGAAAAATAAATGTAAAAGGAACACTAGAACATATGTGTTACAATTAGTGTCAAATGGATTAAAAGTATAAAACCTAATGGGGCACAATACACATTTTGTTTCAAGAAAACCCATTGATGATTCTTTGAATTTTATTTTATTATAAACAACATGAATAATTATTAATCTAAAATCTAAAATGTTTTTTCAATGACTTCAAAGGTGAATGTCATTATTTATAATGGTTATGTAAACAAGGGTGTTTATTTAATGTCTCCAAAGGTTGCGTAATGACATTAAAGGTCAAAAAAATCCATAATAAACTACAATAAGAAAATGATAAATTTGCAAGCTAACGATGGTGGAAATTTTATGGTGTCCTTGATGATGTTCATTAGAAATGATGCCATGTACTTTGAGGAACTCAAAATATTGCTCAACCATAGATTGTATTATTCTTATGGACATTGGTATTATGGTTGCCATATGATTCCCTTGGTCTAATTAATTCAATTGATCATATTAACTATAAAATTAAAATCATAGAATGATAAAAATGTGTTTTGTATAGTTTGTAGTTGTGTCACTTTCTCAATTTCATTTTGTTACCAAGTATTGTTATGGGAGGTAACATGGAAAACTAAACATGTTATTGTATGATTGGGATTTTGCATGCAAAAATAAAATGTAACCTTTGTAAAATTTGAATTAATTTCAATAATCCTTTACTAAATGAAACATGAGGAACTAATGAAGGTCACTAAATTAAATACATAGTACAATATGGTTAAGGAGGTGATCAAGGTTCCCTAACTTGATGAATAAGTAACAAATCCAAGATGAAAGAAAACATCCAATGAATGATATAATAAATGAGAAAAACAATTTAGTTCATATTGGGACAAGTTGTAGGGTTCAAATGCAAGTCATATTCCTTTCTCAAGGTCAATTGTACAATCATATGATCAATCTTTAGGCAACATATTAACATTTATCTTTTTGAAAACATATTTGTATGATTCATATTGCTTTGTATATAGAGGAATCTCATGTTGTTTCACCTTCAAGTCATTTGTCAAATAAACATACATTAAAATGCATCTCCTTTCTTTGTAACTTGCATGAAAGGTCGTGTTCCCACAAAACAATTTTTTTGATTGTTTGGGTCATTATGCACTCGGACTAGGGTTCTTGTTACACTTGAGGTTTTTTATGCATTGATTATATTTTATATCATCTTCCAATGCACATAAATTTTAATTTTAATTTTCACTAAACAAGCCTATGGGCGAGGCCTCACATTTTGATGCTTCTTCTTTTAACATTTCAAATGAAAACTTTGTCAATCCACTTGCAAATTGTGTAGAACAAGCCAAGAGAACCCAATGACATGATAGGGTTTGTTGGGGATGAGATGATATTGAAAACAATTGTAAAATTGTTTATGCCTTGGTTTCATGCATCATAGGTCTTGAAGAGAGGTTTTTTCTATCAATAACCTCCACTACCACCAACATGGTCTTTTTTACCATGGGTAATTTAAAGTTGTCACACCAATTCCTTATTGATGAAACATGCAAATCCATCAAAATCAAACAACATTTCAATCTTCATTGTTGTTGGTTTGTTACACTTGATCATGATTGACAAAAAATAAACAAGCTATTGGGTCTAAAGATAAGTTGGAACCATTTCAATCGCACGATACATTGGAATAGGGGTGGATGTCCTCATTTCCCAAATCTTCAAGATGAAGGGTGTTGACGAAAGTGCCCCATGTTGTGTGTTGCATTTGTTTTTTTACATTTCATCATTGTTTTTCTTGTTTCATGAATTGTTTAAATAATGTTTTATCAGTTTGCATGGATCATCCTTTGATGTAAACGCCATCAATGGCAATGGTGTGGTTGGCATGAAATTTTCTATTGTGGCAATGGTTGTTAATGTTTTTCCTACTATCGTTCAAAAAGCTTATTGTCATATCAAACAACTTGGGCAATGGCTAGACTCAATGTTGTAGGATATGGCATTGTGAACAATAAGTTTTTGACATCATTACATAATCCACATTGGAATTGATTCATGAATGTAACTTTATCCCATGAAATGTTGCATGCCAATTATATGAATTCAAGTTCTTACATAGTTGTTAGATGAGGTCATTGGTGAAATGATCACAATTTGTTTATTGACATGTGCTCTTTGTTTGAATTTCCAAAAATGGCACTAAATTTTTCAACAAAATTTTCAAAATAATTCAACAACGGTTATTGACATTCTAACAAAGGCACAAACCACTATAAGGCTATGATATCAAAGTGTTAGTAAGATCAATTTGGGCTAGGCCAATTGGGCAGCAATGCAACTCTAATCAAATGATTATATTCACTTGGTTGAAAAAACTTCGAAACTTTGAAAATTTTTCATCAAACTTGTTAGGAAGATTAAATTGTGCCTCTTTTGCTCGAAGTGGTGTTGTAGGAACACACTTTAATGATGTTTTATGTTCGAGTTTTGGGGATGAACAACAAATTCAAAAAATGATTAATTTTCTTGTTACATGTTTTTCAGTGCAACACAAATTTCTTCCATGGACGTAATTAATTTTTTTTCTTAATGTAGACATGATTACAAAAACATGTAAAATGTGACTTTGACAAGAGGTGGGTGATCCACAACCTCAATCACAACTCCAAGAAGTGAATCATCCACAATATTTGAATGAATTTATTATAATTTGAAGAAGAAAGGAATTCACATTTAACCCCAAAAAACCAAATTCTATCGATGACGAATAGATGTAAGCCTAATGGGAATATTCAAACTATCATGGGCACAATAATTATGAAAATGAATGATGAAAAGACAAATCTAAATTTAAATCCAACACAAAACATATAAATTAAAACAAACCCATAAAAGGTTATGGACAAGAACATGAAATGTGTAAATAAAAGTGCAAATAAATTTTTATTGTGATAAAACATGAAAACATAATACAAAAGGAACATAACAAGGTTACATAACAAGATTATATTTTAAATTAGCGTTGAATAAACTTAAGCTAATGTAAGGTCCTACCTTTATTTATACCACTTTGGGGACCTAGCTCAAAGAAACTTCCATAGAAATTTCCATGTGCCCATTGACTAAAGAAGCTTTGTAAGGGATCTTTAAAAGCTTTCTAATTACAATGAACTTCAAATTAATTAAGAATTAATTATGAATAAACTAATAGTTAATTAAAACTAGATTAATAAAACTTGGGACCAAACTAAGAATTAATTAAAAGTTTAAAAACAAAATTGAAACAAGAAGTTCTATTTTGATGGCTTCATGGGTAGACAAGAATTGCAGACAACAATTCCTTCAAACAAATTCAATGTATGCTACATCCATTAACATTCTTTTTATTGGCGAAATTTTGAAATAAAATGTTATTCAAATTTATTTAATTTTAATTCGAAAATGAAAAGTTTTACTTTTTAGAGGTTTTCAATCACTAGAGGTGAGAGGAAAAGAATAGTTAATTGCCACTTTTCTCCCCTAGAGCATCGCCACTTATTGTACATTTTCACCCTTTGCATTGGGTTATTTATAGGGTTTTATTTATTTTTGGTAAATTGTGGTTTCCAAACTTTGGCAAAATTTTCAATTTTTTGGGCAATTGTTTTTGACTTTGCAAAAAAAAATATTAAAAAAGAAAATCCATTTTTCATCCATTCATTAAGATGTGGAAAGATAATGGATGATTTCAAGTGAAAACTCCCAAGTCAACACAAATTGAATTTGCGTGAATATCTAAAACCCTCTTGGTCTTAAACCCTAACCTTCATTGTTTTTTATTTTATTTGTTTATGGTCTATTTCGAAAGCTTTCAAAGGAAATAAAAGGTTCTTGGGTTGTACTAAGGTACTTAAATTAATTTTTCTTTGAGGTGTTTCAATCTTTATTTGCCACTCAATGCAAAAATGTGTTACAAAGGGATTTGGAGTAAACATGACATTGCAATGTCTTTGAAGATCCTCCAAGGTAATGCACATATCAAGGTACAAAGCATAAGGAAAGAGATCGAGGATGCTTTCTATTACATTACATACATTTAAAAACCTTGGTTTGGATCAAGTATGAATGTAGATTGATTACTTTGAGCGGATCAAGTTGATTATTTTGATGTCAAGCTTGAAAGTTGTTTGCAACTTCATGCAATAATTCATTTGATGCATAAAGAGTGATCAAGATTAGAGTTCTATTAAACTTTACTTTTTGATAACTTGACCATGGCCTCTTTTCCCCCAAATGTAAGCAACGTTGTCTAACTGATGGACAAAGCCACTATGGCATCTTTCTAAATATGTCACAAAACAAAATTATTAGAATGGGTTTTATCTCGGTAATGCATAAAACAATAAACATGACTTCAGAGAATGTGTTTCAAGTATTAGTGAACTTATCATGTGGTCCTACAAGGTATGCTAGAAATGGAGGCACAAATGATTCACTACTTATGGATGATGTTCTATATTAACTAACCTCATGAAGTTGAGACTTTGCAAATGATGATAAGCAAAAGAGTTAAGAGAGTTACCGTTATTTACGCTAAAATTGAGACTATGATCCTCCAAGCTTACAAGCTCCTCCTCCTCCAATCTGCCATTCCAAAGTTCAACAATTTTGATCATCTTGCAACTTTTGTCTAATTCTAAGGGCCTTACCGGTTCTAATAACGACTTCTACCATTCCCACAGTTTCTTAACTTGTCTACAGCTCCTCCCACTCTGTGACATTACAGTGCACACAAACTCAGCACTAATAGTGTGAGTGCTCCTGGATGGCATTCAATGCCAACACAACAGGTCCAAAGACAATCAGATGTACAAAACCCTAATTGATTGTTTGCACATCCACATGTTTTGGATCGACAAATAAGATGACTTAGAGGGTTCCAACAGCTTACTCCATGTGATGTTCTGCAACAATCTCACCCATCCTATAAGTGCTACAGTGGGCCAAGTCATCCTTGCAAAGATGGACCAGAAGCTGTACCTGAGATGGTCACATACACAAGATGACTTTGCAGGCGACGAGGATAACTGCTGAGAACCCAAGGAGAGACACAAACACAATGAAGTTGAGACTAAACACCAATTCACACAGCCTCCAAAATCCTTTTCGTCTTGTTGCCCGTCGAGTGCCATATGTGACATCATTCTTAAAGCTGAAGGTCTTTCCATTCATCTTAAACTTTTGTATGTCTTTTGTGAGTGCCTGAAGAAAAGCACAAAAAAAAAAAAAAAACAGGATTACTACAAGCTTCCTTAAGCAAGAATAAGGTGCATCTGAAAACACTTCTTAACAATGTATCCAACACAATAATATCTCTGGATCATAAGTTGCTCCAGAACATAACATCCAGATCTGGAATAAGAAATACCTGCTTGCTTGGACTCTGGAATATTGCAGAATCTGAGAGTAGCACAAAATTATCGAATTGCAAATCTACAAAGGAAACCAAATAGAGACTGATTTTGCCTCATGACACAATATATAAGACACAACTCTCTGTTCTGATTTGCATCCGGAATTTCACGTGATAGCAAATGTGATATTAAAGCTGGAGAGAATAAACAAACTTTCAATCAATAACACAAGAAGAGAAGTCCAGGCCGTTTACAAGCTTAAACACTGAGAAGCACTGAATTGCTTCGTGCATCGCGCGTACATAGAACAAACTTTCCAAACAATAGAAACAAAAGAGAAGTTCAGGCCATTCACAAGAAGCTTGAAGACTAAGAAACCTGAGTCATGTTTCTTGCATCGTCGACACACAGAACGGACTTTCAAACAATACACATACACACACACAGAGAAGTTCAGGTGGTTTACAAGCTTAAACAATAAAGAAGCACTGAATGCATCTTGCATCGCTCGTACAAGAAGTTTAGAACAAGTTTTCAAACAATAGAAACAAAAGAGAAGTTCAGGCCATTCACAAGAAGCTTGAAGACTAAGAAGCCTGAATCATGTTTCCTGCATCGCTGATACATACAACAAACTTTCAAACAAAGCACAGAAGAGAGAAAAAGTTGAGGCCGTTTACCGAGAAATTGAATCTCTCGTTTTCGAAGTCGTCCTTCACTTGACGGAAGGTTTCCAGCTTCTGGTAGACGCCGACAAAGGTCATGGCCGAAGCAATCAGGGAGAGAGTGAAAGGCGCCCACCAGTGTCGGCACTTCAAAGTAGAAGCCTGCGCCACTGCCGTTAACACAACCCCCTGAAAAACAACAAAGAATGTTAACAGCTGATAGATCTCGTTCTTCACCACGAAGGTACGCGTCTCCTTGCGCTCGATCTTTCTTGCGATGGCCGCCGCTTGATTCTCCATATCCTTCAGCATCAGCTTCAACACCGGATGTTCTTCAATTTGACTCAGACAAAGAGCATTCGGCACAATTACGATATCGATTGGAACATCCTCGACCTTGGCCGATGACGACGACCCTCGAGCATCCATGGCAGCTTGCAGCAGCGCGTTGTTGCAGTTGTCAAAGGTAGCAGAAAGGAGAGAAGCTGCTGCAGAAAATTGCAATTTGCGATATGAAAACACAAAACAAAAAGAAGAAGCCTGGAACTAGCACACACATTGGCACAAAGTACAAAGGGTATCATCTTCTGGGAAAATCAAGGCATCACAAACACACTGGCCCTGCCAATACTTAAGATGTTGTACATGTACTTACCGTCTCCACACTCTGAACACCAAAGCAAATCCATTCCATTCTAAACCTTCTAAACAACACTTTCACCAAAGAAACTGGGTCTAATTGTGAAACTGGTTTTAATAAGGTAAAACTTCCAATTATGGTTTTGAGTTAACACATAATTAACATACATGAATTGACACATACTCGAGACACAAATAGCGCAATCCTTTGAGTTTTGTGTTAACCACTTTTTGATCTCATTGAATTTGAAACACCAAATAAGTGCATTCTTAGTTAACCACTTGATCTCCATTGAGTTTGAAACACCGAATAAGTGCATTCTAGTTAACCACTTGATCTCATTGAGTTTGAAACACCGTATAAGTGCATTCTAGTTCACCATTTGATCTCCATTGAGTTTGAAACACCCAATAAGTGCATTCTTAGTTAACCACTTGATCTCCATTGAGTTTGAAACACCCAATAAGTGCATTCTAGTTAACCATTTGATCTCCATTGAGTTTGAAACACCCAATAAGTGCATTCTAGTTAACCATTTGATCTCCATTGAGTTTGAAACACCCAATAAGTGCATTCTTAGTTAACCATTTGATCTCCATTGAGTTTGAAACACCCAATAAGTGCATTCGTAGTTAACCACTTGATCTCCATTGAGTTTGAAACACCCAATAAGTGTATTCTAGTTAACCACTTGATCTCCATTGAGTTTGAAACACCCAATAAGTGCATTCTAGTTAACTACTTGATCTCCATTGAGTTTGAAACACCCAATAAGTGCATTCTTAATTAACTAGAACCGAATCCAACCCCATCATCAATTGTCAAGTATAATTTCCAAGTCCTATTTTTGTTGTGTGCAAAAACACACCACATTTTTTTAGACCAAATAGAAAGTGGGAGGTTGTTTACGACGTGCATGTATACATCCATCCTTTCCATTCATAGCCTGCCCGCTCTCTGTTACATAATGGTTTTCATTTGGGCTTTTCTCCCTCTTTTTTAGTCCTCTAGAAGGGCATAATGGACTAATGTTCAAAATCCACATACCCATTGTGCCAATTATTATTAAAAAAACCATTATGTTACGGAATGTCCTGGGTACATGCCATTGTGCCTATTTTGTTGCCTGTTCAGAAATTTTGGCTCACCTACCCTAACTAATGGGGTTATTTTGGGTCATTTTCTAGACTAATAGGTACCTCAAAAGAAGAAAGAAAAACAAGGGGTGTGTCACAAGGGGTGTGTGGCCTTGCCATTTACATTAAAATGTATCTTAAGGAAAAAAGAAGAATTATGGAAACTCAAATATAATTTCACCATGCAAAAATATAATCTTCAAAATAAAAAGTCCTCTAAATAAAGAAACCAAAATCCTTCAAGATATTATTATAACTCTATTATAACTAATCTCAACTTTCAACACAAGCCAAAAATATCATCTTTCAAAAATCCTCATATATAAAAATAGACCTATTATTATTACTACCTAGGGGCCTATAAAAATCCCTTAAGCTACTACTACACTCTATAATGAATCTAAACACAACATCCTTGCCTTGGTAGTAGGCAAGGCCAACAAAGACATGAGGTAATACCGTGCAACTGGTATGAAAATTTTACAAGTACCTACCACCCAAATAGGTTTAGGGTTTAAACCCTACCAGAACCAGGCTGGTAGGTATGTTCAAAGAGTGGGATACCAGACCAACACTTGGTATGAACCCCCTCTTTCTTTTGGCTTGGTTGCTTTGGAAGCTTAGCAAAGTTGAGAGGCAAAAGATATGGCCAAACCTAACCTAACCTAACCTAACCTACCCATCTTCTAAGGCAACATGATGAAGTTAGCAGAGACATGAAGTATATAACAACCCTAATCATCAAGTTCCAAGAGGTTATTTGGTTTTCATTAGGTATAGGCTATTTACCAAGAGACACAAAGGACAGGATTGAGGCAGTCACAATGCCTTCATATCCTGCCTTCATATCTTGGATTCTCAAGGTCTTGATATCAAAAGTGAAAAGCTCACACCCTCCACACATCAAACACCCCCCTCCCCTCCCTCTGCACATTCACAAAACAATTTGACTCTTAAAAAATAATTCCAAAACCCTTAATGCTGTGGTACAACAAGACCCAAGAGCTTAATAGACTTGAGCTCCAAGCAAAAAGTTTTCCAGCACTAATTGGGGTTTTCTTCCAGTTTCAGGTTACATTAAAACTCTTCCAACCCACTAAAAAAAACCTCTGGTACTCAAACTTATGCTTGCTTTGTTGTAAAACATAAATTGAGTTTTGGGTTTGTTTGCTCCAAACTGAAATTTGGGTTATTGCTTCCAGCTGACAATCACTTTGAGGAGGGAAAGTATTCCAACTTATGAACTTGGCTTTCCAGGAGCTGCAAGTGCAAGAGCAAAATGGTCCAGTGATCAATCAATCAATCAATCAATCAATCAATTGAACTCTTGCTTGTTGTTAGCTACATGTTTCTGATCAATTCTCCAAACAATTGACTAGGTAGGAGGTGTTGATCTTGCCACCTTGTAAATTATTATTATATTTGTGGCTTTGCCAAAATTGTGATAAGAGAGAATGATGTTTTGTTTTTTCAGTCAATGTGATGTAAAAACAGAATGACACCCAAAAAAAAAAAACTATTTTTTTGTTTGTGATGAATGATCATAATATGTGCAGAGCTGATCTCTTGAGATCAGTAGTAATTTGCGAGTGTAACACTTTCAAAGGAGAGAGACCCAGGCCAGGATGCGGGAATGCATATCCATCCACATAGGGCAGGCAGGCATACAAGTAGGGAATGCTGCATGGGAGCTATACTGCCTGGAGCATGGCATACAGGTTCAAACATCTCTCTCTCTCTCTCTCTCTCTTTCTCTAGATTGGTTCAGAGTTTAGACAATGGGTTGTTTTAGTTTTCAACGAACTCAAAGCTTGTGGAGTCAGCAGGCAATTTGTGTTATAAATCTAATCATTCATCAAGCTTTGATTCTAGGCCTTTTTCTTTTCTGGTTTTACAATTGTGTATGTCTTTTGGTGGGATTTATGTTTTTTTGTTTTTTTTTTTGGTGGATTTGAAACACACTTGCAGCCAGATGGCCAAATGCCATGTGACAAAACTATGGGTGGGGGAGATGATGCCTTCAACACTTTCTTCAGTGAGACTGGAGCTGGAAAGCATGTACCCAGAGCTGTGTTTCTTGACTTAGAGCCGACGGTCATAGATGAGGTGAGGACAGGCACATATCGCCAGCTCTTTCACCCCGAGCAACTCATCAGTGGCAAAGAAGATGCTGCTAACAACTTTGCTCGTGGTCACTACACTAGTATGTCACAAATTTTTCATGATCTATTTGGAAATTTTCAAATTCTCAGCAATCTGAATCAATTATAGAATGAAATTGGGTGTTTTGAAATGCAACTTCTTTTTGCTTGGTCTTAATTTATATTCACAGCAGCTCACATTCATTAATCAATCAATGGAGATTACGGGCACTGCTTTCTTTCTTTCTTTCTTTCTTGGGTTGAATTTTTGCCAAATCCAGTGCCACCACTCACTCATACAAAGGATTTTTTGTGAACAAAATGCACCAAAGTTGCCAGATTTCAAGGAAATCATGTTTCTGGAATCACCCACATGTTGCCAAACTATATAGCACAATTCTTTCTTCTTCTGCTTTCCTCTGTAGCCAAATTTGTCTAATTGCAAATTTGTTTGTGCATATGTGTGCCTGTCCCATAGTTGGCAAGGAGATTGTGGATTTGTGCCTTGACCGAATTCGCAAGCTTGCTGATAATTGCTCAGGACTTCAGGGATTCTTAATCTTCCATGCAGTCGGAGGTGGGACTGGCTCGGG
>Ga0116230_10003768_pt1 | contig 14844 bp, 13 predicted proteins | sample S1TSphfallax_3_FD_88678 | JGI IMG/M metagenome (GOLD analysis project Ga0116230, IMG submission 88678) | Host-associated microbial communities from peat moss isolated from Minnesota, USA - S1T2_Fd - Sphagnum fallax MG | ecosystem: Host-associated > Plants > Peat moss > Unclassified | place... | reverse complement strand
TAACTAATCTCAAGTTTCAACACTACTAGCCAAAATATCATCTTTCAAAATTCCTCATATAAAAACAAGAAGCTAATCACGTAATGTCTTTGCCCTAGAATGTATGGATATTATTTAACTCATGCGATTGTATCGTGGAACATAATATGGCAATTTGAATGCAAAATATATTGGTTTGTGGTCAATCCAATATGCTTCAACAACTCTAGAAATACATCATTGGATGGGTGCATTTGTCCATATGTGATCAATATGAGTACCATACATTGTTGTGATTTCTTTAAACTAAAAGTTTCATTGAGTACTAGTTCATCAAAATTTTAAGTTCATTTGGTTGTGTTGAGTTTTGGTCAAACATGTCAATGTTGAAATCGTCCATTATTATGATTGGACAATATGTTGACATCACACCCAAAAGCTTTTGAAGTTGCTTTATGAATGTTGAAAATAATAATGTTGAAGGTTTATATATGGCTATTACATGTATAGCTTTTCATGTATTTGTATTGAACGTTGTTGTAATAAATTCAGTTCCCAACATAGTATATTTTTCATGTGATGATAATGTTATGAATTTGTCATATATTACCATTGTGCCATTTTGTGCATGTACACTTCTGCTTGAATTTTTTTTGGATCAAGGAAAGAAATAATATTTGATGTTTGTGGATTGAAATGTGTTTCATTGAAACATAATATATGGGATGTTTTCATATTATAATCAAGGAGAACATCATTTTTATGTAATGATAAGGATCTAGTGTTAAGAGAACAAATAAGAACATGTCAATGACAAAGTGTATGTGGTGTAGGAATTAGGACATCCCATCGTGCAGTTGTTTGCAATCAATGCACTTCTATGGCAACACTTGAATCAATTTGGAAATTTTTCATTTGTAAAGGTTGAAGGAGGTAAAGATTTTATTTGTTCTTAATATGGGAAAGTGTTGTATATGTTAAACCATGTTTATATATTCCATTAGGATCAAAAGCCAAGTGATCAAGTGTTAATCCTTATGTTCAATGTATAGTGTGTGCTATGGCTAGTTGAATAGGAAATTGCATCCTTGTTATAATATGAGTTGAATTTGAACCAATTTGGATATCTCTAGAGGTTTTATGGATGTCCACATGGGATGTATTTTGTGTTCATAAAAGTGGGCATTTTTTATTCTTGTCAATTGACCACTTTTAGGGTTATTAAACAAAATCCAAATGACTTGTGAATTAGGCAAGTTATTTGAAGCTTGGAAAAATCCCATTTGCAACACTTACTAAACCATCATGTGTTGAATAATCACCAACACAAAATTCAACCAACATGTTTTTCTTTACTCAAAAATCTAAATGTAATTTGGCAATGAAATTCAGATCATTTTGCAACTAAAATGATTTGGGACAAGTATCATGATGTTTATCTTCTACACGAAATATGTACACATCTCCATCACTTCATAAGAAGGTCAATTCATTGTGTTTAAGCCTTGCTTCATTTGTATAAAATAAATATGGAAATTTTGGATCTTCAGGTGGTGTACAAAAACATTGATTATTTATTACATTTATGTCAAATTGTGATTGTGTGGCAATTCGAAATCAGTTTAATATGTTGATGAATTGTTCATCACTTTGATGCATGATTTGTTTTAAATCACAACATTTGATCTTTTCCATCCAAAAATTTGGCATTAGACTATCAATATTGTTCATATTGATTTTGAAAACTCCAACATCACAAACAAGTTGAACTTGATACAAGTCACCTATAATAATGACATCAAGATTTCCAAAGAATTTTGTGTGCACACATTTAATTGATCATAATCGAAGATCGGTGAATTTTAATATTCTTTTGCCTATCAAAGAAATTTCATCCAACACCATCAATTGTAATTGATCATATTTCTTTATCAAACTATCAAATTGTTTTGAACTTAAAGATGGCAAATCTTTACAATTAAGAGGAATAAAAAGACTTGAATGACTTGTGGTTCCATCAATGTTAAATGTTGCCTTTCTAGTGTATGCCATGAATAATGTTTTTTTTATAGATGGATTTGATTAAGGATGTTTATTGTAGAATCATAATAAACCTGGAATCAAAAGCATTAACATGAAAATTTTACATATACCAGCACCTCCAGTAATGAACAAATGAAGTGGTTCATTTGGATTTTGTTTTTTTTTAAACATAACATAATCAAATATAAAACGTTGTTCAATATTCATTTGAAACAGTGAATGAAATTCATGGGTAGGCAAATTTTGATCTTGTGCATCAACATTATTTGAGTCGAAAATGGTGGAAATACCTATATGTGGTGTAATAACATACTCAATGTTGATGTTGTATGTTTCAATGCCAATACAATTAATGATTTCTTGGGGTGGAGAATGAACATTTGCATCAAAAAATTTAGTCATCCATATGTTTATATCATTTGTTGTTGCAATTCTTCAACTTGTGATTCTATGTTCGCCCAATTCATTATGTGTGTATTTTCATTGTGGAAGTAATATACAAATTTTTTTCGCACTAAATTAATTTCTTTTTCGTGCATGTTGTATGCACTATGCCATGTGCAATGGTGGCCTTTGAGAGTATCTTCATTGCCAGAAAAAGGAATAAGTAATAATAATTGTTTTCTATAAAAAATTTATGGGTCATGATGTCCATTGTAATGGACATAACAAATTATATGATATTTATGCCTCTTTTTGTTGGCATTTATCATATCATGATCTACAACAAATTCAATAAGAGAAACATTAAACAAATAATTAAGTTTTTTTATGTACTTATCAATGATTGACAAACACTTAATATCTATAGAGTTGGAAGGTAATTTTTTCAATGATTTAACATTTTTTAATACAAATGCACATTCTTGCAATGGAGATGTGTTGATAAATTTAAATGTTCTAGATGCATGGTATAGTGGAATAGATAATACTATGTATGTAACCAATTGTGTTAACATTTGTTGAGCATTGAAAGTTGTGTTCCCCATTTGTCGAATGCAAGTATTTGCTTCAATTTTATTTTCATTGCAATTAATATTTATGGCTTTTAATTCTTTTGTGATGGTTTTGTTAATATTTGTTAAATAAAATGTACAATAACTTGTTGCTACATAAAGGTCAAGTATGAATCGAACATCCATATTTACTTGCCAAAGATTTCCAACATGAATACCAAATGAGTTTGTTCATATTTCTTTACAAAACCTTTATAAAAAGATTGTTGGTTTTTCTAATTTCATTGTTAATGCATTTATCCTTATCAATGGAGATTGATTATAATAATGTAATGAATGACATAGTTAATGTTGTTTGTGGGTCTATTTTATCAAGCTCATCAAAAAAATTGTTATCAATTTCATTTAAATGGGTTCTTCCCAAAGGGGATAAATTTTCAAGCAATATGGTTCAATAATTTGTGTTTCTTCCAGAGGGGACCATGGAAAATTAAAACAACAAATAACTTTTTTTCTTTCTACAAGTTTTTTTGTGATGATGTCATTGCACCTCACAAAAGTTTGGAGTTAATTTTTCATTATCACATGTAATATATTTTTCCAAAAAAAATCAATTATTTTATTAGAGTCCAAACCATATGTGGGGGCATTTGCAACCCATAAAAGTCCACGATTGTATTCACTTCCATGGTTTTGAAATTTTGTAACAAAGAAAAAATCCAATAAAGGTCTAAAAATCATATCATCTTTCATGCACAATTAACCAATAGTTGTTTCATTGTGTGGAATATGAGCTAAAATTGGTTGGGTGAAATTTACATTTGCTAGAACATTCAAAATACTTCCTTTGATACTATATTGGCCATAACCTTGGACTTGCTAAATTTGAACAAAGGCCAAACGAGGTGATATCAATCGCTCTTTTAATTCATTAAATTTTTTTACAAAATCTATGGGGTCATTCAATTTAATGTTTGTTGGGACTAAAAGCTTTGGAGTTTTATTTTTTTGAAAAAATGAAGGACAACTTTTACACAATAATGGTTTAATTTCATCAATTGGAATATCAAAACAATTTTTTCAATGGTTGTTTATATTTTTTATTACTTGTTTTCAAAAGCATAATCAATGACAACACACAAATGGGTGAATTGATGTATCCTTAAGTTGTTCAAAATATTTAACGTGATGATCCAATGAATTTTTCATTGATTCCAAGAATATATCTTCTTGTGTTATCTCAACATAATTTTGTGGCATGTTACAACTAGTCAAATTTGTGGTCAATTGATGAGAAGGAAGTTGTTGGGTTTGTAATTGAAAATTATCAATGTCATTAATATTTTTAATTTTATTTGTCATAAGCTACATGTTGTCCAAAGAAGAGTTGGTACTTTTTGCAACACATTTTTAATGTCATATAATGTGATGTAAATGAAGATAAACTTGGTTGAATTGTAATTACAACATGGAATTGTTGCCAAAACTTTATTTGTTATATCTTTCAAAGTGGATAATGGACATGTAGTCATCAAATGCTTTAATTAATTGTCATGGATGGGTTGCCAACATAAATGTTTAGGTTTGTGAACATGTTCATGTGATGTTTGAGTTTTATGTTTTTGTGAGTGTATAACATCATTAATGTCATGCAAAGGCAAAGACCATTTTTTCCCATGTTGAAGCATTGTGTTATTGGTTTGGTGTCATGTTCCACGGATGTTAATTCTAACATATTTTGATCATCCAATTGTGAAATATTATGAAAAATGATTAGCTCATAATGGCCTTTTGTAGGATTAAATACTTCATCACGGTAAGGTAATTGTAATGAACTATTTGTTATAAAATCATCGCCATTGCATAAACATATCACACAATTTCTTTTTGACCGCACATAAATAGGCCTTCATAAATAGTTTTCCAAACAAAATATTGCATGATTGTCACACCAAAAACTCCCATATTTTGCACTTATGGCCATCTTGTCCACATAGATTTGCAAGGAATGGATGCCATGATCTTCGTATATTAAAAAAGCATCAAAATGGATATTGATAGTTTCTTGGAATGTATGAATAGGTTGTTGAAGAGATTGTGCAAAGTGGGCCATACATTGGGAACAAAGTTGGGGTGAGGTTTATGAATAATGAAATTAAAATGACACTAAATCAAACAAACAATCAATGACTACAAAAGGATAATTTTGAACCCGTTGAAGATGTTGCACATTAAACACATTGTCAAAAGTCATGTTGAGACAAATGATAAAAAGGTTTGTTGACACTAATAGAAACACAAATGTGGACTAATTGTGACTAAAAATTCAGTCAACACTTTCCACATTGATTTTTTTTTCTTGTTTCGATTGTTAGACTATGACTAAGGTGTGGATTGGTTGCTACCAAAAATTCAATCAACACTTTCCACAATGAATTATTTTTTTTGGTCATTGGTCATTGGACTATGACTACATGTGGACTAGTTGTGACTAAAGTTCCAATCAACACTTTCATGATGAATTTTTTTTTTCAATTTTTGAAACTTTTTTTGTATAAATTCAATCTTTTTTTTCTTCAATTGTTGGTCATTGGACTATAATTGGGGCATGGACCAATTGTGATTGAAAATTCAGTTGATGTTGTTTAGGATGAATTTTTTTTTAGTTTTATTTTTTTGGGTTGCTTGAGTTATATAAAATTAACAAAATGAAAAAAAAATCATGATGCTATTAAAAACATATTGTGGATATGTAATATATGAAGATATGGAGGTATGTTTATGGAAAATGTAAATGTTGATGTTTTTGGAAACCAATGTAACACAATACAATATGTATATGTATATGTAAAAAGGTTTGGTCATCTTACAATATCAATTTAGAAAATTAACAAATTATAAACATCACAAAGTATATACAAGACTTAAAAATCATTGCATGCTACTAAAAATATGAAACAGTTCAAGTAGGGTTACAAAACCTTGAAAATCAAAACATTCAAGTAGGATTACAAAACCTTGAAAATCTAACTTTCAAATAAGATTACAAAAAAGTTAAAAATCTAAACCTTCAAGTTGAAATAAAGGCTAGGATAATGGCATTTTGAACTTTGAAACTTTCATTGTAGTCAACAAATTTTCCAATTGGATTAAAGTGAAAACCCTCAATAACTTTCAAATTACCAAGGAGCTCAATCATAACAACTTGTACACCGATATATTTTGCAATGGAATCTTCTTTCAATTTGAACAATGGAAGAAGCCAAGGGCCTTTCACATGGGCATAACATGGCTGAGTATCATCAACTTGAATTGTTGTGTTGATATGAACATCCAAAGTGCAGGGACTAACAATATTACATAAATTGCAAAAATATAAACCATTTATGAATTGTTGGTAAATATCACCAAGCTTGCATTTTGAGCAAAGCCATTTGTAAGACAAAGCAAAAGGATTCATGACAATCATACAACCTTTGTCTTAATTATAAAATAAAAGCACAAACTATAAATTAGGTTCATTTTGAAAAAATCTTAATACATGAGATTTTTCAAAAACCCTAAAATAGGTTTTAAGGTGGATACATCGAACATGGAAAATGTAATTTGACATGAAACACAAGCTAGATTAAATGAAAGAATGTTAACCTTGTGTGAAATAATAGGTTCATCACACTTAACATGTAGATTGAAAATTTCTTTCAACTTTTTCTAAATTGAAAAAGACAACAATGATTGATGAAGCAATAGTTAACAACCTCACATCACCCTTGTTATTGCTCACAATTTTTTTCATGATGCAAAATATGGGGCCTCCTTTGTGAAATTGTTCAACCAAGTTATGAAATTCAAAATAGAATATGGCAGCAAAATTCACCTACATTAATCACAAATATGAAAGATTATTTATTGAAAAAAAAAATGTAAAGTAATAAAACATGACATAGTAATATATATACTCACAATCCAAATGTCTTCTAAGGAGGTCCCATCAGCAACCAAGAGTTCAAATTGGCCATCAATCTCACCATGCACACCAATGATAGCAAATGTAATGGTAATTGTTACAAAAGGTTACAAGATGCATTGACCAAAACTATTGATTCTGTCCTTGGGATGAAAAAATAATTTGACTGGAGGGTCAAAAGGAGGGATGATTGTCACTTTAGTGGTTGTGAAAAGCTCAATGGTCTAGTTAGAATCTCCTTTATCATAGTTAGATTTGGCTTTGATAGAAAAATTCTCCAACCTAAGAAAGTTGCCTTTCTTGATGAATTTAAAATGTGTCTCTATCAAAGCGCCTTTGATGCTAATAATGATTGTGGTGTTACCCACAGAATCAATGACATTTGCATGGAGGTAGGAATAAACAATAGATTTGGCTAGGGATCTAGAGAAAAAAGAATTGCCATATACAATTAAAACAAAACAATCAAAGGCAACATTATGAATTGTGTGATCAATATCTTCAACTAACACAGTTGGTCATTCATTTCATTGTGCGATTAAAACTAGTTAGAGTAAAACTTGATAATCTAAACACAACAAAATGAAATATATATATAAGAAAAATAAATGAAAAGACTAAACTTACTTCGTCAAGTTTAATGAACGCAAAACAAGTTAGTAGATGCAAAAAAAAAATTGAAACATTTAAAACAATGATGAAGAAGGTGACAAACAATGAAAACTTAGCTCAACAACAAATCATCATAAGAAGAAAGAAAGGTAGACAAACATGCATTTGATAGTGCATTTAATAATTTAAAAAGCACCAAATTTTTTTTTAATGCCATCAATGTTGAAGGAACATTTTTTTGGCCTCTCCATCAAGATTTTCGATCCTAATCAGCCCAAAACCTTGGTGTTAGTGTAATAGTTGGCAAAAAAAAATCGACAAGCTGATCGAAATTTGGTTGTCACTTTTGCAATTAACATTTTCGATCACAACTAGCCCAAAAACCCTAGTTGCAAGGCAACATCCAAGGGGGAAAAAAAGGTGCATAGATTGACTAAATTTCAATCGCCACTAATCCAAAACTTTAGTCAAAATGCAAGGATTGAAAAAAAAGAAAAAAAAATGAGTGGACAAGTCAAATAAATTTTAATCACCATTCGAATGAATAAGATTTTCGATCGCCATTGGTCCAAAACCCTAGTCGCAATGCAACAATTTAAAAAGATGAAGGAAAAAAAAAGGTGAATAGGTCGATTAAATTTCAATTGCCACTAATTGAAAAAAAATAAAAGGTTGGACAAATCAATCGAATTTTGATCACCACCAATCCAAAACCTGGTCACAATGCAGCAACTAAAAAAACCAACAAAAAAAAAATGAATAGGTCAACTAAATTTTAGTCACCACCGATCCACTGAATTTCGATCACCAATTGTCACAGCCCTAACCTTGGGCTCGCGACCAAGGCAAGGGCTTGCAAAGGTGCGGGCCAAAAATGAAGCTTGAGAGTCACGTTTCATACTCTCGAGAGTGTAAGAACGTGTGAGGGAATGAACCCCCACACTCCCAAATGAACTCCCACTTTGGGAGTTGGACTCTCGATAGACTCTCGAATTTTCAGACAACAATTGCAAGGGGTCAAAATGCATTAGATTGAAAAGTTCCTTATATCAATGGAAAGTTCTTGAAACAAGGATGTCTAAAATGGGCTCGCATGACCCATTTGCGTACTTAAAGCATAAGTTATGGCCAAAAGAAGGGCCAAGAATCAAATTGTTAATTTGACTCTTGATCATTAAAAGTTAAGAATCGCCCCAATTTACTTGAGTTCAAGTGGCATATTGCATATCATTGAAAAGCTTTTAACGAGGATTAGAACTTTGATTTAGACCTTATCTCAATCAAAGGTTTGGAAAAAAAGTTATGGGCCTCCAAAAAGTCGAAAAAATCCTAATTTCAAGAATTTTGGGACCTCCAAGTTGGGAGTCCTAGGACAAAATATCATTTAAGTGCTAGTCCCATGGCCATGCATAGATAATACTATAAGGGGGAAGGTGGTGGCTTCCCCCAAGTCCATGTCATGGTGAGTCTTATGAGTCAAGTGTTCCTCCCTGCACCAAAAATGTTCCAACTATGCACTAACCAACTTGTTGTTTGGTTTGTGCAGGTCCATATGAATAATTGACCCACTTGTCACTCTTCCTAGTCCCCATCTCGGAGTTCCAACACGCCCCTCTACCTCCAAAGTGCAACGAACCAAGGAACATGCCCCAACTCCCTATCCTTCCGTTGTTTTCACCTTAGATTCACATTTGAATCTATCAAGGAGCTTGAGAGCGCATCACTAATAATCCAAAACATTGGTCCCAATGTAGCGACTAAATTTATCTTTTAAAAAGGTGGACAAGTTCATTGAATTTCAGTTGCCAACGATTCAAAACCTTCGTCATAATGTAGTAACGAGGAAAAAAAAAGGTGGACAAGTTGACTAAATTTTTGTCACCACCAGTTTAAAACCATGGTTGCAATGTAATGAATTTTTAAAAATGGGTGGGCAAGTTGATGAAATTTTAGTCACTACTAGTCCAAAACTTTGGTCAGAATATAACAATTAAAGGGGAAAAAAGGTGGACAAGTTAACTGAATTTTAGTCAAACCCTGCTCATAATGTAGCAATTAAAAACAAGAAAATAGGTGGACAGGTCGATTAAATTTTGGTCACCATGAATCCAAAACCTTGATCACAATGTAACGACTAAATTGTTTTCAAAAATAAATTAATTAAAAAAACAAGTGGACAAGTCAATCAAATTTTGGTTACCAACAATCCAAAAGCCTGGTCACAATACAACAATTGAAAATAATAATAATAATAATAATAATAATAATAATAATTTTAAAATATTTTATTTATAATTCACATAATTTTGTTAATTGAAATGCTCTCAAAAGATAAAAAAGACAAAACGAACTACATGCCATTGAGTAGTCTTTCCCCTTGAGGGCAAAACCAATAAACCTACTATTTAGAGGCCAAAATCCTTTAAGCTATTATATTCTATAATGAATCTAAACAAAAATATGACAAAAATATATATACTTAAAATCTCAAGAGCTCCATACATGTAACTGACAATTGGTTACAACAATTCACTGGTTTATTAGCTACAATTTTAATTATTCAACCTAAATCTTTGCTACACCCTACTTCTTGAAGAATACATTAATATTCTATTACAAGTTTGAACCAGACACCAAAACTAATTCTTAAACATGGATGGTTTGTAGAAATGTTTGGATCATATCATTCCGAACCCTCTTAGTAGGCCATTGTGGTCTTACATAGAATCAGTTTAACGATTCAACCTCACATAACCTTTCCCACCAATTCGAAATCCCACAATAATAATAGATTTCACAATTCCTCCCCTTAAGACATCGCAGGACCTATATCCTCAAAGTTCCCAAACACATGTGTTTCAAATTCTTGAATGTTTTTTCCCACAAATTCCCACAAAACACAAACTGATTTTCGTCAAATTGGCCAACATTGTCCCCCATTGAGTTTCATTACCTCCAACATCTCTACTTGTTTATTATGCATCTAAATCCATATGCTTCCTAATCCTAACTTTAGTAAGCAATGGAAAAATATTTTAAGTCAAAGTCCACTCAAACCAATAGTTGAAGGCCTTCTTCCCATCAACTAGTAACTCGACACAACTAAAAAATACTTTCTAATGTGCTACCTCATTTAGTAAAAAGTAGACACCAAGTCAAAAACCACAAAAGAAAGGCACCTAACTTCCAAAAAAGTTATCCTTTTAAGCATTAACATCCTCCACTTTCCCACGAAGGCTAGCTTCTAGCACTTCTACTTAACCTACCATTTCCAAAAAAAAAAAAAAACATCAAAACAAAACCTATCCATTGTGTAGACCTTCACAAAACAAGCTTTCATCACACAACTTTTGAACCAATTAACTTCGAACAAACAACACAACACCCACATCCACAAAACAAGAAACCAACACATCAACTAACACATCTTTTGTCATTTTCTGCATTTGGCAACTTGATCCGCTTTTCATTAAGTTTTCATCCTAATGATGCTTGTTGTACCTCCTTTCATCCCACACAATAGCCTCGCCTCGATAAATAAGGCCAATAAAATCCATGTGAAGTGGAGTTGAGCATGGGTTTGATTTTCAAGAAAGCTTGCCCCCAAGGGTTTCCATGGGCATAAAAACCTAGAACCAATTTGCTAGTGGATTGGGAGGGCACCTTACCAAGCTTAATAATTCCTCTTTTCATAGGAAGCACCATCCGTTTTGGGGGCATGCATTAGGTTTAATTTCTTAAAATTAACTGTGCTACCGAGATGGGTACTTAAAGGATATTCTTTAGTTATAAATTTTTTTTAAAATTCTAGGTATCACAATAATTTTTTTATATTTTTTATTTTTTGATAATTTCTACACCAAATAAAACCTTTAGGCAAGTGCGGGAATGCCCTTATTCATATTTTCAAGTTTCACATGTTGTGTCTATCAATGTTTTTTTAATGGCGAGAAAAATAAATTGATGGCTTTTTAGCAATTTTTCTAACCTATAGGAGATTATTAAAAATATATGTTTCTTTTTTTGCCAATTTTTTTTCACTTGGTTGAACAAAAGAACCATTTTTAGCTACATCAATGGCTCTTGTAACCAAAGAACTTGATAAAATATCATTTTATGTCCATCATGTCATAGATAGTTGGCCCCCATTAATGTAGAATCACAAAATATCGGCACTAGAAAATTCACAACGTGAACCTCCTTGTCACCAAATAATTAGTAGTAGCCTCTAAATAACGTATTGGCCTTACATTCATTTATCTTGAATATAAAGTATTTAGTATTGATGTAACAAGATTGAACTTTGGTTGTTGCCAGCTTGGCACACCATGCAAGTTTAATCAAAAGTGTTCAATATACTCATTTATGAACCACTAACATTTTTTATAAAATTTTCTTGATCGTCTATTGTTATTATTGAATCATTTTTGGATCTATAATATTTAATATGACAATATCCAAAGTTCAACATATTGTCATGTCAAGACTTAGGAATCAAAGTTGTCATTTGGATTATGGATACATTGAACGCCAAACAGCCCCATAATCTATTAAATTTTACAATTGACAAACTTTCAACTTCCAAGGTCAAAAAAAGGTAAGGAATATGGATTGGCCTTTATTATTGATTATTGGAAACTCAAATGTCAAGATTAAATTTGCAATGGCTACATTAAAATGCTTAAGGTTGATTGAACGTACAACAATTGCACATGAGTTACAACTTGCATTGTAGTTTACAATTTATGTTTCCTTGTGTGTCAAATTTTAACTATTTTTTTCCATCTTTTTTATGCACCTTCACTTCTAACTTCTAAGCTACCAATTGTTAATGCTTGCAAACATCAAATCCAATATTTTGAAATTTCTATGAGTTCACACTTGATGTTCAAAAGGTTTACTCTTGCTCACTATTTTTCTTATTATTCCTAGGTCAAGTTCTTATGGAACGAACAATGGTATCAATTGATAAATCTTTAAGAATGGAGTGAGCACAAGTTCATGCATTAACACCCCTATAGAGGGACAAGTCATTTCGTCCAATATTGTTAGCACATCAAAAATGTTTCCTCTTAAATTTAGTTGTGAAACTTCGCATCATGTTTATAACCAGCTGCAAAAATGCAAAGGTGGATCCAACCCAATTGTGAAATTGCTTCCACCTTGCATGAATTCAAATCCCCTTATTGATGGAACAACAGTTGTAGATTTAGATTGACCAAGTTTAGTCAATCCTATTTCTTTGAACTATGATTAAACTATTATTTTCAATGATTATGTTCAAAACCAAGTCTTGATAATGATGAAACCGTCAAAGGAGTAGCAAAGGAAAAAAGGTTTCTTATGAAGCAACTTGAAAATTCTAATTTAATTGGGCTATGCACTCACCATGGGCTAAATGTGTGAAAGGGGGGGATGGTTTAATTGATTTTGTTAAATGTCAGGTCTCCAACATCATTGACAAATGAAAGAAAATCTTAATGCCAAAATGTAATGCATTTAAAAAACATGGTGGACAAGATTGTGTAGAAATAAATATGTGGAATGGGAGAAAATAGGGGAGTGTATGTTGATAAAAAAATGTCAACACTTGATAAATGAACACAAATATGCCTTTTAGCTCAATCTTGTCTCAATTTTAGACCAAGTTGCATGTTTCAAGGGGGAATGAGCTCATAAGAGGTAGCAACAAGGAACTATTTTCCATTTCCTACAACAAGGGAGGCCCATGTTGGAATATGAAGCACTTAAAAATCTTTCAATTTCTTGAGTGTCCCAAAGATTCCCAAGCGTCATTGGAGTGACTCTATGGGATGGATCATGGCAAAACATATGTACAAACAAGTTTTGTTGAAAACAATGACAACAATTCAAACTTCAAGGTTTTTATTAGTAACATGTGATGAAGTCATGACAACATTTGGACAATGCATCATGAATATCAATACATGCATATGTTGTTGAAAATTAGAGCCATGTACCAATCTTGATCTCTTTGGACCATGTATTAGAAGGAGCAAATTCCAAAAACCTCACAAAAGTCATCATGACTAAAGTGTGCAATGGTGGTGAATTGGGCAAATAAGACATTGCCACCAACCTTTTATCATTTGGAGCTAATAAATTTGCTTGCAACCATGTTTGCAATGTGTGTCAGCTAGCAATGTTTAATTTGTCATTATTTGTTATCCATGTTTTTAATCAATTATTAATTTGTGTCACCATGTGTAAATGGAGTCAATGTTTGAAACATCAAACAAGGACTAGAATTGTTAAATAACTATAAAGCTCTTGGAGTCCACAACTTGAGGGAACCCACTATATGGTAAGTACTAATGTATTTTTCTTAATTTTGTAGTGTAGACAATGAGTTGCAACCATCCATACAAAAATTATTTTTAAAACTCTAGCACCAAATTTGTAGAAAAATATATATATCATGATGTGTTATTGATTACACATGACAATGTGTTGTAAAAATACCAAAAAAATATTTTTTTTTTCCTTTTCAAAATTTGTTGAATGTGCATTAAGGTGCAATCACAATCAAATGAACCAAAAGCCACATCAAACAACTGCCAAAACACAATAAAAATTGCAATTTTGTTAGATATATTTTTGTGGTGCCACTTTATTGCCATGTTAATCATGGAATGTTATGTTGAATGACTAATATGAGAGTTGAGGAATTCAAAAAAAATATTCAAAAAAAATATTTTGGGTTTTGGTTTTAGTAAAGGACATTTGAACTTGAACAACAATTGCAACAAAAACAGTCAATTTTGTAAACTACTAAGTTAAAGATTGCCTTTATAAAGGGATTTTGATAAGAAAAAAATTGAGAGGATGTTAATTGATTATCCACACTCCAAAAGCATTCACAATTTGAAAGTTGTGAAATTTTAAAAATTTTAAAATTAAAAATATATTGAACAAAATTTTTAAATGTCAAAAGTCCTTTACCACATGTAAATGGGGTGTAATGTACATGACATCTAAAACAAAGTTGTAGTTTATGAAACAATAAAATAAAGCATTAAATAATTAACATATTTTCATACAATTTGAAATTAAAATAGTTTTCAAAAATGAAATGCAAAATTTGGTCAAATTTGTACACTTTTAAAAATTCTTAGTTATTCATGAAAAGTTAATATAAAAAATGTGATGTATTGAAAAAATTATATGTATTTTTAATAACATATTTGATGGCTTTCCATGCTATCTTTGATCATGAAAGTCATGAATGAATACCAAACATTATTTGTCAAGATGCAACAAGACTCT
>Ga0116230_10003767_pt1 | contig 14845 bp, 5 predicted proteins | sample S1TSphfallax_3_FD_88678 | JGI IMG/M metagenome (GOLD analysis project Ga0116230, IMG submission 88678) | Host-associated microbial communities from peat moss isolated from Minnesota, USA - S1T2_Fd - Sphagnum fallax MG | ecosystem: Host-associated > Plants > Peat moss > Unclassified | place: USA... | reverse complement strand
TAGTCAAATGGCAACAAAGCCTACTTGACAACCCCCTCTCTAAAGACTTCAACAATTTCCAATGGCATTTGGAACTTGCTTGGGGGATTATTCTTTGGAATGAAGGGCTTGCTCATGATGATTTTTTTTTCAAATGGGTTCAGTGGAAATAGTTATCTGACATGGAGCTATTTGGACCTTGGCCATAAACTACTGATGGTTGCTATGGCTCATGCATTAGAATTTACTAAACCAAGGTACACAAAGTGAGGTGAAGATTTTTAAAAATTTGAGCTCTGCATTGATGCGCACTCCAAGTGTGACAATCAACTTTTTTTTTTTAATTCCTTATGTTCTCATCTGGTTTCCAATAATTCATCACTATTTATGTCAATGTCAACCCATTATTTACCAAGGCCAAAGCAGTTAAAAGAATAATACCTTTAGCCATCCAATGGAACAAGGTAAAAAAACAAAAATTCCCTCTCCCCCTGGCCCCTCAAAAAGAAAAAGACTGGACCGTTCAAGAGTGCATGCTGAGCCTTCCATTGGCTGCCTGAGATTGCTCTTTCCAAAACTGTTCATCATCATTTTTCGCCAGGGCTAATGGTAGGGGCAGAATTTTGGGGACACAGGGAACATATTCAGAACCTGCTGGGAACCCATTGGGAACATGTTAGGAACAAAGGAAAAATGAAAAAAATCCTCTCCCCCCTTTGGAAATTCGTAGACAATGGTGTAAAGAACTTGAGTCTGCACATTTTAGGTAGTAAATTTCCTCCAAACCAAAGTAAGCTCCCACTGGGTTTCAGGCACTAGCCAAATTGGAGAGTTGCCGTGCATGTTCATATTATCAAGATTCTACACATATGGGTAGGTACAATAACACCCTTACACATAGGTAGTTTGACTTGGACAAACAAGTTATAAAAGTCTTAAGATTTCAAATCCAGAAATAGTGACAGAAGCTTTTGTATACAGTGGTATGTTGAAGGGTTTTAGGGTTTAAACCCAGGTTTAATATTAAACCCTAAACCCTTCCACAAGAGGGACTAGCCCTCTCCCTTTTTTGGTTCCTGCAGGCTGTGCGTCTTTTGGCCTTCCCTTTTTGTCTCGCCTGCCTGCGATGGTTTCGGCCATTGATCTTTTATTGGATTTTTGTGACTTTTCAATGTTGAAGGCATCATGTATAAAGTATTGGGAGACATGGTAGACCCAAAGTCTGTCTGCACAAAATTATACAGTGCAATTTTGAAAGAATCACCCTGCACTTCTTTTTCTAAACCCTTTTCATACTTGAAATATGACCATTTCACATGGGTATAGACCAGCTTGATTTTTTCCCTTTGTATTTTCAGGATGCTCCGTGGCCTGAATTTTGCAATAAATGAAAACTGTACAGACAAAAATGTGGAAGACCCAGTACAGCCTGGTTTTTTTATGCGTGTGAAATGGTCAGATTGTCTGATGCTTTCGAGTGTCAAAATGATTTAGAAAAGGAGGTGAAGGTGATGTCTTTCAAAATAGCATTGTATAATTTTCTGCACACAAACTGTGGGCGTACTATGCCTCCCCATATTTTGTACTGGGCCTTCCACATTTTGGAATGTACAGTTTTCAAACTCAGAACTCTATTTGTTCGCATCATTTTCCCCATTTAATAACTTTTTGTCTTTATTTATAAAAGAAAGTGGAAAGAAAAGAAAAATCTGGCTGGTCTTTAAGTAGGCGAAGGGTCTGAAAATAGATCCTCCCTGATTTGAGACCCATTTTCTCAGCCTACCTGCCTTGAGCCGGATCTCAAATCTGGAAGGGTCTATTTCAAGACCTCCTATACATAAAGGGCCGGTCCATTTTTTCCTTTGAATTATGATGGTATAGAAAGAAATTTTGATGGCTTGTATTTACTCCCCCATGCCATAATATCCATCAACTGATTATTCTTTAATTATATTGTGGCATAAGAATGATCTATTTTAAATAGTTAATGATTTAAAATTCATCAATTCATGTTCCCCAAAATTGATAATACTCAAAAATAAATCCTCACAACTCTTATCCTTAATGTTGATACAAAAATATGATTATGAACCAATATCCAATGGTATGTACTTCAATTACATATAAATGCTAATTCTAGTAGTAGACTAGGTCAAAATTCATTGACCCTACTAATTGATTTTTGGCACACCTACCCTATTAACTGTTTCCAAAATTGAATCTCCTACATATAAATCAAAATCATTCAAGATATCATAACTCTATAACTAATCTCAAGTTTCAACACAAGCCAAAATATCATCTTTCAAAAATCCTCATATAAAAATTGACCTATTACTTAGGGGCCAAAATCCATTAAGTTACTATACTATATATTGAATCTAAACACAATATTCGTGCCTTGGTAGGCAAGGCCAATAAAAATGCGCCGAAAAACTTTGACGTGTGATCTACATTTTTTAGGGTTTGGCCCCCACAACTTGAATTCTTTTTTCATTCTGCAAGGTTAGGATCACCTTTTTGGTTTCAGGCAAAATATGAAGTACCCTTGTTCCAAAGCTGAAAAAAACTTTTCTTGCTTTTGTGTGTGTATTTAACTTTCCTCATCTACAAAAGCTTGAATATTTTGGATCTTGCTTAATCTTTGTGTGGAAAACTCCCCTGTCACTAGCCATGAAAAAGCAAGCGACCCAATGAATGTATAAAGGAACAGCATATTATTGCACAAAGTGTGGGCGAGTTACCCTACTTGTAAAATGTGCAGAAAGGTATGGTCCACATATTATATGTAGTGCAGTGAAATCTGAAACTGGGGGAGAGAAGTATGTTTATCAAGTGCGACAATATTAAAATTCAAACCCACTGCACAAACTAGTTGTTGATGGCAAAATTGTTGGTTCGACATCCTATCATTGTAATTCAATTGATTTTATGTTTGAAAAATCCAAAGCAAAAGAGGGTCCATCAGATGGACAATTAGTTTGTTAATATTGTGATTGAATGGGTCTTTGGTGAATGATCCCTATAAAGGAGAATGCTTAGATATGTGTGATGAACTCCCTTGGGGTGTAGTTCTCACATAAAGATTCGACTTTAGGCATGTGAATGATCTTATCCTAAAAGAGTGTAAAGTCTCATGTTCGAAATCATGTGAATAACAAATATTGCAAGTATTGAGTTGAAATATGTTTAATAGTTTACCCATGTGCTAGAAAGGATTAATCAAAAATTAATTCTCATATTTCTGCCTCCCCCTTTCCAAGGCTACAAGCTTACCATATAATTCTTTGATGGTAGGCCTACCATGTACTTATTAGCATTGGTATTAGGGGCCACATGAAACCAGCACCCACCAACACACACCCACCACCGGGTGCCTGTTATTACTCAATTGTGGATGAACCTCAACTGAGTTAGTGTATGGTTTCACATTGGTAACAAATTATGTAAGAAATAGACCTCATGTATAGGTGGATAGGTAAGAAAATAGGTAACTAATAGGTAAGTAGATGGTTTATACATAGGTAAGGGAAGTTTATACTACTTACCTACTAACAACCTGCTTGTGGGTTGTTAGTAGGTAGGTAGTGAAAACGAGCAAGTGAGCTACCCACCATGGTTAGCTAGGGAATTGGAACCCAACAGAAAACTGTTTCCTGACAACTTACCATCCATCCTTTATGGTGCACTCGTGGGTGGCATTAGGCTTGTACTTGGGACTGCCACTTTCTTCCTCATATCAATCAGATCAAATTGTGGGGTTTTGTTTTCAAGGGTTCAAACAAGTGTTGGACCAACCTATTGCCTTGGCTAAAAATAAACATTATTATATACATTGGTCTAGAAAAACCCACCAACCTAGAACTTCAACTATATGCTAGACCTCAGCCATACTTAGGCCCACTTGCCTATTGAGGAATTAGGAATTGCATGTAGGAAAAAGTGGGTTTGGGGAGACTATTTAAACTCAAGTCACCTCCAAACAAATTCAACAAGTAGCAATATGTATTTTTCTGTTTTTTTTTTTTTTTTTTGGTTTTTCCTTTCTTTCTCTCTTGTTTTTTTTTTTTTTTTTTTTTTACCCTTTTTACTTTTTTTTTTTCGAGAATTACTTATTCTAAGGTAAAGTTTTGATTCACCCACAAGGGAATCATAAACCCAATTTTGTAGGTTGAAGAATTGATCCCATTTTGGCATCCATCAGAGACAATTTTTGATTGGGGCCAATCCATCCCTCCAACCAAGCTTCCGCACATCTTTGAAGATGTACCAAAGGTGCTGTGATAGTAAATCCCCACCCCCAAATTCTGAAATATTGAAAGATATTTAAATTTATTTAGTTTCATATTCTGTTTATAGCTAGATTTGGTGAAATGTTCTTATGAATTATCACCACTTTGACAACATCGCAGAATTGAAAGAGAAAACACTGCACAAGTCTAAACTCCCTTCCCCCACCCCCAAAATTATATCCCTACACACAACCTTTCCAGCACTAGAGGCACAGATCTCCCCCAATGTACAAGAAGCAATCAAAATTAGGTTTTTAAATAGACACAAATTCAAATTAGGCAATAAATTAATATGTAGAAAAAATTAATACAATGGACAACACCGAAAGGACCAACCACTTTCTACCTAATAAATTTGCTCATAGAACCTTATGGAATGGAATGTACTATAATGCATTTAATTTGGAATATAAAGACTTTATATTGCTTTAGAAAAATTTCTTCCAAAATTCAAATGTAATGTTTTAATTTTGATTTGGGGTTTACATTCAAATACAGTATCTTTATTTACAATAATTTGAAACTAATTATGCAGTTTCATGTGTGTGTAAGTTCGTAAGAGCATCTCCACTGGTGCTCAGTATGTGACTCCAAACAGTAAAATTATTGTGAAAAACTCAAAATGTGTTGGTTTAGCTCAGGAAATTGATTTTTCTGCACCAAATTCGTGCAGCTTGCCGTGGCTGGTAAAAGGCACAACCTACAAATAAGAGTGTAGTAAAGTGGACCTGACTGGGGCTCAGTATTTCTGATTGGTCAATCATCATGATTGGTCCAGGTGGTTTGCTATTAGTAGTTCCCACATATATGCAGTTCCCGTTACAGTTTTATTGGTAGGGTTGCCAAAAAAAAAGCTAAACTTAGGGATTTAATTTAATTATCCAGAGTGACACACTGAGCACCGGTGGAGATGCTCTAATTACCAACAAATAACTGGAAAATAAATGGGTATGGAGTCGGCCTAGCCAGTATGCTCATAACTCAGGCATTTAGTCAATGATAGCTATGTGATGCATTAGTCATGACTGAATAGAGGTCCTTGTAATGATGTGACCAAAAAAGGAGGCTGAAGTCATTCTCACCTCTGAGAATTGATATATCCCACATAGAAGGAGACATAGATAAACGTGCTACACAGAACATCATGCGCTTTGACTGCATGCACACAAACTCTATAACATTCTTGAACCCAACGACTAATCAAGCCAACTTCAATTACTGTAACTGATAATGGTCGTAGCATCTGGGAATCCACTCTGCCTGTTGTTCAGTCCCACATATATACCAAGCTTCTACACATTAAAAAGCACTGCTCATCTCATAACATAAAAGTAATAGCTTTTTCGGAAATGGTGTTGGGAACAGATCACTCAAATTTTGTGTCATGAAGGGTTCATCTCTCCTCTCAAACTTCGATTCTACACCCCAACCCGCCCTCTTGCACATCCCCATCATATGTTCATTCTCTATCATAATCCCATTAGTGTTCAGATTTCTTTCTTCTACAGTGCTCCATGCCCACATGGATCTCAACTCCTCCTGCCACTACAATAACTGCGTGATGTAAATTTGACAATCCCTCAAATCCCACTCCAGCAATGTCCAATCCTCCACCCAATTGACCACCACTTGATTCCCAAATTTAACGTTCACAAATAGTATACATTTGATCCTTTCTTACCCAGGACGCCTCGGATATAGAGACTGCAACAACCCAATTTGGCTAAGTCCTCTTGTGCATGATTCCCAAACCACCTGTATCACAAATTTGAAAAAAACAAAAATAACATTGTTCCAAAGCACGTCAGTTTTTTTCAAACCATGTCAGTTTACAATGACAGTTCTAATTCAGGGTGTTCGCTTCAAATGTGTAGACGATGTGGCTGGAGCCTGGAATGTATGTCTTTAATTAGTAGCCATTTTGAAACCCTAAAATGCTGTGTAGTATGATATGTATGTAGTTCTATCCCCTAAATAAAACACTGGCCCTTAAGTGAATACAGTTATGGTTGTAAATGTTAACTTGTAAACCATTTCTATGTGAGAGGTACATGTTAACTAATGTGTATAGAGGACATACTTTTTTCAAAAGAGGTTTAAAGTGGTGAATCTAATTTCTTTTACCTAAGTTGAATTGGCACTTATAAAAAAAACTAATGCATGTAAATGGCTATTTCATTCAGCACAAAGGACTAATTTGATTACACAACTGACATAAAAGTAACATCCTTTCTAATTTGCACATGACACACCAAAATTTTGACTGAGAGTTGAACCCCAATTTGATAAGAAACTTTGCCCAATGCAATTCAAAGTCCCACCCACCACACCCAAATGTTAGTAAATCTCATTATGAAATTTGAACACAACATCATCATGCTTGTTTAGATCATGGAAACAAAAGCACTAAGACATAAAAGATTAGTCAAGACCCAACACTCATTCTTAAATGGTAGCACCAATTCACATTTTTTGATATTTCAAATTGGTAATGGCCTCATGGTAAACGAAGTTCTTTTGAGTAAAAAACTCTTGTGCAAACATGTGAATAGTCATATCCAAATGTGACCTTAACTAATTGCGCAATTTGTCTTTCATAAATGCAAGAGTGGAGAAAGTACGTTTCTGTTGAGCCAAGCATAGAAACAACTATTATTTCTACTAGCCTCATGTATTCACTTAAACATTGACACAACAACGAATTGTTGGTACTTGTCAGCCACAACTTCATAATTGGATTTATATCAAATAGATCAGCTATAGCCTTGGTTATTTGTGCTTTCATAATGAACTTAAACATGAACTATTGCATGTCAAAGAGATTAACATTCAAAGGTTCAACAACTTGATCCAATGAAAGTTTCACCTTTTTCAATTCACAATAGTGTCTTTTCATGACATTGAGATGCAAAGATAAAGAAAATTTTGCATATGGTTGCATCCAAAATTGAGGATACACAATGTTGAAAGCATTCATCAACTTTGAATCCACAAATCGCCTTTTTAATTATGTCACAAGCATTTCATTTGGAACATCACATTAACATTTCACTTGTGTAATAGATGGTAAAAAAACATCCTTGCACACAAGTTGATTTACCCCAACAATTGCATAAAAAATGAAAGCTTGATAAGAATGAACAATCATACAAAAAGATAAATATTTATTATTATTGTTGAGGTCAATAACCCAATCTTAGGTAATGGTGGTGGAATTGTTGTCCATAATGTCACAAAAAACTTGGAAATGTTCACATTGGTAGCTTGTGAATGGATCCAAATACACCATGAAGAGCATAGCTTGACAAAATCACAAATGAAAACATATCTTCCTTGAGCAAACTTGATCAAAGCATAATTGCCTCCACTAATGGCAACAAATAAAACAAGATTAACAATGTATGAAAATCACAAAATAAGTTCAGATTCAACTTCGCTCAAACAACATTAATGTTGTCTTATGACATCTTCACAATCTACGTCAATGTATTTTGCCAAAACATGCTTCAAAGGTTCCAACATTGAAATCCATTGAATCTTAACATTTTTCAAAATCTTAAGTCCTTTTTTCCATGATTTCATAGGTTTAATGAATTCCAAATGGCATTTAAGGGAGCTTGAAAAATAAACATACAAGGATTGGAATAAATCATCCAACTTGGACACCATTGGCAAGTTTGACAAAGCTTGCGATGTAAGATTTGTTCTATGGGCCATACAATGTTACCACATCATGTAAGGAGAATGTTTTTCCTTCGATTGAAATGCCATTCCAATGTGACATCCTTATAAAAAAGGAATTCCGTCTCCACTAAAACAAATGAGCCTTTCACCCACCTCTCTTTAATTAACCCTCCTTGTTGCATTAAGGATTGTGTAATGACAAAGGTTAAATTGTCTATAATACCCTTTCAACAATGTGTTGAAATGTGAAGAAGACTTGCACCCTTCTCCATGCTTGCATCACATACACATGGATTGAGATCTAATATTGGTTATCAATATTAATAACATCATCTGCATTTAAAGAAAGAAACCTCCAAGCAACCACAAAAAAAATTTTGAAAACTGTTTTTCACATAAAATTTGCCATCTCCCAACCTATCCCATTAAACCAATGTTTCATTGGATTGTTAAGAAAATTCAATTGAATAATCAATAATTTGTTTTGGGATGGCCATTAGTAAGCAAGTGGAAGATCAAAGCAAATTGCATAAATTTTTTCTTCTTGTCAACTTGAATTGCACCATGAGTTATTTATTACAACATTGTTTCAAAACCTTTAAAAATATACAACTTTTCATTGGCCACAAGATAATTTATTTTTAGGAAATAATGATCCCCCACATTTACCCTTAGCATGGCTACCAAGCTTTACGATTATTAACATGTTTCCATAGAAAATCCAACTTTGGAATCAAAAGCTTATACTACCTTCAATTTAAGTGTAAATCTTGCATTGCACTTGAACTTGATTCTCCCATTAAAACTTAACACAAATTCAGCCAACAAAAGTTTCATTGCCCAATTATCTTGGAAGTGCCTATTCAATTCATAAGCCTTTTTTTTTGGCAATTTTAATGGTATTAGTTGGCACTACTAGATCCACAATCATGCATTCATTATCCCCAATATCAACTATAGGAATAATATGCTCATTATCACACAAAAATGACAATCAAATGATGGATCATGGATTGCTACCCAAGCAATGACAATGGAAGATAACCTAATGGTGGATCATGAACTCCTATGATGATGCTTACACAAAATGAAATGATGAACATAATAATTGCCATGCCACAACGATGATCAATGAAACCATGAATAGGAAGGGAAAAATTATGCGCACCTACCACCACCACGCCATGTTAACGATCAATTTTGCTAACACAAAATGAAACCATGAACAAGGAGGGGGGGGATGATGGGCACCTACTATCGTGTGACCATTGCACCACAACAATGATCAATTATGTTCAATGAATACAAAAAATGAAAATATGAGAGGTGTAAATAAGGTAAAGTAAACAAAAAAAATAGCCTACCCAAAATGCTATTAAAAAATGATTTTAAAAAAAAATGGACACAAGAAAGTAGATTCAAAATATTTTGAATTAGAAATATGAAATTATAGGTCACTACATTTAATTCATGGGAATTTGGATGCAAAGTAAAAGTAGGTTCAAAATACGTTTAAAACTAATTGGGTCAAAATTGTGTTCAAAACTACTAAATATTAAAATATTGATATATTATGATTATAACATGCATAATTTGACAATATGTAAGTATCTTTTAGTGCCCCATTAACTTGATTTTATTTTATTTTTAAATATTTCATTTACATGTAACCCATTTTGTAAGATTGGACATCTTATGCAAATTACAACATTTTAAATAATTTTATCTAATTCTACTTTCACAATGGGGTTTTTCAATATTTTAAATATAAAATGAAAGATTATCATCATGTTAATTATTTTACTTTCAATGTTAATTTTTTTTTAATGGATACTTGTAATTTCTTTTGACACAGAATAGTGAGGTATTTATTTTACCTTGTTTACACCCATGAACAAGAGGGAAAACAATTATGGGCACTTGCCACCATCACACCATGATGATGATCAATGTTACCCAGTCATTAATGCCTACACAAAATGAAACCATGAACATGAATTGATCAAAAAATATTATGGGAATTTGCTAGCATGTGATCATTGCACCGCTATGATGATTGGATGCTACCTAATGGCCACACAAAATGAAAATCAAGACCATGAACATAATAAAAAATAAAATGGCAATGGATTGCTACTTGTACTTAGGATCGAAACCACCTATAAAACATGAAATGGACTATAACAATTGTGTAACATGAAAAAGCAAGAAGTGCAATATGATTAAGAGAAAAAAAAATACAATTAACAATGAACATTGAAAATTTACATTTTTATAATTGATCATGAGAAAATGATTCATGAATAATGAATCATGGGTGATGATGAGTAGACACAAATGGTGTGCCATGCAACCAACGATCATGATCAATTATCTAGACTTTATTGGCAATAATGTTTGACAACTTTTGGGGATGTAATTTCTAGAATCCATAGTTCAAAATCCGTGCTTGCATTGCACAACTTCATAGCTCTAGCTTCTAGTAGCTAGCCCTTCATTTAGATTTTGTGCATTTTCAACAATAACATGTACAATCTTGCAAAATCCCAATGCATTATGGCCAATGGTGAAGAGGAATGGAACACTATAAGGTGAAGGTGGCAAACTCAACATAAAACAAAGAAACTTAGGCAACAAATGTAGGAAAAACGAAGTTGTGTGAATGTGATACTCCAATTCTCAACACTAGGATCTAGCCCCTCCATCACAAACCATCTATGGTGGAGGTGGCATCCAAGTGGCTTACAATTGATTTTTGAAGTAAGGTGATTGGTAGTTGTGAGTCTTGTGGATGTTTCCAAATTTGGGGGGTTGAAAGGACCCCAAGATGATGGGAACCTTTTTAAATAGTGAGTGGGTTTTGAAACTTTTTACATGAAAACCCCAACTATTTGGGTGGGGAAAGTACAAATAGTGGGCTAGTGGGCACTCATGGAAATGTGTCTTATTAAAGCCCAAAAAATTGAACAATTTTTTTTTGAAATCTAACAATAGGCTGGACCAATAAGTTGTTGGCACCCCCAAGTCAAGCTTAGCAAGTTGCTTAAAAATATATGAAATTTCTTGAACTTGTAATGGTTGTTCTTATAGGGTCTGTGAATGTTGAGTGCACTTTTCCATCCTTAGTTTCATGAAGGCCAAATTGGGGAAATCATCTAACCATTAATTTGGATTCAATTGTTAAAATGTATACATGTTTTTGTAACATTCAAAAAGATTTTTCCACTCTATGTTGCAATCTCATGTTGGAATGAGGTGAAATATCACTATGGAATAAAGTTGTTACAAATGTTATAGATTTGCTCATATGTAACAACTTATGAATAAATCTATGCTTGAACACAAGCGAGGAAATCTTTGTCAATCCATGCACCTACAATTGGTGGAACTCATAAACCCTAGATTCTCCCTTTCAATACTTCTATTTGTAGATAGGCATTTTGACATTGATTTGTATTTTTTTTAAAGATATGCCTTTCATTACAATAGGGAAAAGTTCTCTTATGCACTAGGGTTCAATTACTTTGGAAAACACCACATTAAATACATAGCCACATAATGCAAACTATGTTTACTTTCGTAACATGCTATATATATTGGTGTTTATGTTTTAGGTTGGAAATAATTGCTTGTAAAAACATGATTAAGCAATTCACTTAAATTTTTTAAAGAATCCACATCTTACATTAGCTAATTTTTTTACAATTATGATATTTATCAAATTATAAACTATACAAATATCCCCCTGTGTTTTTACCACAAATATTGATAAATCACTTTATAATATCATTAAACATGTGAAAGCTTGAAGATTTCAATGGGAAATGGGAAAAAAATGATTAAAAATGAAAAAAATGACATTTAAATAAAATTAAATAGAAATTTCTTATATTGGAAATATTTCAATGGATTTTACTTTTCAAATTTTCATTTGATGGTGACCTATGTTTGAATTTTGACTTTGACACTATTGTCACATATTTTAAAATCCACATATTTTATTTTATATGTGTGATAGACATAGTGTCATCATTTCAAAACTCCATTACAAATTCACTCTTTTCTTATAACCCATCCATATTTTAAAACATGATTTTCACTAACATTTATTGTAATATGGATCATTCAAAAATTAACAATGTTAATGTGAAATATGTCTTTACATTTTAAGTCATCTATGATCCAAAAAAATGCAACTCTGATAGACCAAATCAAACACTTCATTAGGTTTTCACCCAAGGGTGAAAATCCTTTAAGATGTACCACACAAGACGAAAAGGACTAGTCCTTACTATAGTCCTTTTTTACCCTATATTTTAATCCCCATAAGAAATAATGAATCGAAAGTTCTCAAATATTTTAGAAGGACCATATTTTTTACCATTACAATTCCAAGTTCCATCATAATCATCCATAAATGTGGTTTTACATAGTAAAAAGGGACTAGGTGAAAAAGATAGAAAATGGTGATGTTGTGACAAGATTTTGATACACCTTGAAAAGAATTTGAACCCCCAATTAATATTTTTCCTTTTGTTAGTAGATTAAGGGAATGGTTGGTAGGCTTTCTTCAATCATCATTAAAAATTACAAATACCTATAAAAGTTTTTAGGCATATATACTTTTAGGATATTTTAAAGCTCATGAATCTTATATTCATGAACAATAATTCACCCATTCATTTGTAGACATCTTGTCAAATTATTTTTTATGGTTCATATGTGCTTAAATTAACATTTCAAGGTAAATGATTTTTAAATGCTTAACATATTGATCTTTCAAATTCATTCAAATTTACATAATCATTGTTTCTATTTGTTCTTTATGTATGTTGTTTGATTAAATGGTGATTCCAAAAAATCCATTCCTACATCCACTAAAAAGCATGGGTCTAGGTCAAATGCTTTTATCTAACCCCTGCGATTTTCCTTTAATACACACAAATTTCAATTCACGAATGAGACATTAAGGGATGATTGAAAGCATGTATATAAAAGGCCATGTGATACATGTGATGTTCTTGTTCTTCAAAATGTTTGGTATTACAATATTATTCCTAAGTTGGATGAATAATGCAAGTAGGTTGTTTACAACACTCACATGAAGATTAGTAAGTCATAATTAACATTACTTTATGGTCAAGTATCTTCATCACATATTAATTTCATGTTTGTTGTAAGCAATTGATTTTATTGTTAAGGGGGGTGAATATCGGTTCTGCATATATGTTCCTTCTTTTTTGTTTCATGGATAGTGGCTATGCTCAATAAGGAGGAGCTTAAAAAACAAGTAAAATAAATAACCCATGTCATGTATTAGGTTGTTTCATCAATGTTGCATTTGAAAGTTCCTTGATGAGTATGAGAATGCAAGACATGGATTTACACATGTACTTGGAAGTTGGAATGCTTTTGTTTGAATTTGTTGAATTTTGAGGTTGTGAATGGAAGTGTGAAGGAGCATGTAAATGTAATTATTCTCGAGGTTCTTTTCTATAGCTCATGTGTGAATGTTTTTCAAATCACATAGATGCATGCAATTTGGACATGGGCTCAGGTTTGTTTTGTGAATTGGTGGTGTATGTTGATGCCCACAACAATCTAGGAAATTTGCTCAAGGTTCAAGGCTTGACTCATGATGTGAGCTTTGTAATTGTGTGTTTGCCCTTATGTTAATACTTGTTTTTAACAGCCTAATGAAATCTTTAGGGTTTGGAATAAATTTGGATTGGAATCTTCATTAACTATACTTAGATACCTAGTATTGCATTCAAGAAGATCTTTTTTTGCTCATATTAACATTGGATTGGCAAACAAACAATATACCTTTGAAATTATACTATAAATAAGATAAAGTGAATAGTTTGATTACTTTGTTGAAATTGAGGCAACTAGATTTACGATAACAATAAAACCTATCATAAAATTGTGTAATGTTTAAATTTTTAGTTGAATTATAAAAGATAAGATGTTTTTTCACTAGTGTGTGTTAATTCTCAAATTCCAACTTGCAAAAGTAGGTTGAAGTAAGTTTTTAAAAATACAAGTAACTTTTGACTTTTACTTTTGGTGGGATTTTTGTTTCAACTAGGTGTCAAATAGGTTTTAACAAAGAGAAAATATTATTTTGTTTTGATAGCTTGTTGAAATATATGATGATTTTTATATTGTAATCCAGTACATATATATTTCATTAATTTTTTGATGAAAACATGGGTTTGAACACCTATTAATTAGTTAGTTTCAAATGTACTTCTCATTTATTTTTTAAGTTCATTTATTTTTATTTTTTTATGAACTAGATTCTTATAAACTTAATGCAACAAATGGATGGTACTTGACATATATTTTCACCTAGGCTACTTAAGAGCTCTTCTTATTTAAAAATATATTCTATATATAGTCACATTTTAATATACATTTATTCTAACCTACCTAAATGACCTATTATACCTACCCTAGGCTATCTAACCTATCTAAGGACCTACCTAGGGATTGTCTAGGCTACCTAGGGGTTGTTATGTTACCTAAGGGCCACCAAGGGGTTGCCTAGGCTATTTAGGAGTTACCTAAGGACTATTTAGGTTATTTACAACACCTAGGTGTTTACCTAGGTACTTACCTTAGACTAATTAGTGTGTCCATGGGTCTACCTAGGGACTACCTAGGTGTTGCCTACAACATAGGAACCCAAGTCCTTTGAATTTGTCTTTTAGACCCTTCTCAAGCAATTACCTACTTCCATTGGGTTATAAAATTTGAAGTTTGATGAAAACACATTGATCATGCACCACTCCTAGTAAACCTTCAATATGTCCAAAAATCACATCTTCAAATCTATAATTGCTTGCACAAATAGTTGTCATCATGTTCCTTACCAAAGTGGTTTA
>Ga0116230_10003766_pt1 | contig 14849 bp, 13 predicted proteins | sample S1TSphfallax_3_FD_88678 | JGI IMG/M metagenome (GOLD analysis project Ga0116230, IMG submission 88678) | Host-associated microbial communities from peat moss isolated from Minnesota, USA - S1T2_Fd - Sphagnum fallax MG | ecosystem: Host-associated > Plants > Peat moss > Unclassified | place... | reverse complement strand
GGACGTCGCGATGCCCGACTCCGCCCCGCTCATCCGGGACGCCACGGGGGCGGTGATGGCGCGCTGGCGGCCCGTGGGTCTGGGCCGAATAGGCGTCTGGTCGGTGACCGACAGCGCGGGCCTCGTCACCTCTGGCTTTGGCCAGCGTTACGGGAATTTGTGGGCGACCATGTTCGCCGCCCTGGCCCGTCCCGCCCCGGCCGCGATCGCCGTGCGCTTCGACTCCGCCCCACGCGATGGCCAGCGCCTTAGCCTGTGCGGGCTGAAGGGTGAGGCCCAGGTGCGAGAGCCTTCGGGCGCCTGGACGCGGCTGCTGGTCGATCCGGCCACGGGCGCCGCCGCCTGCGCGGGCTACTGGGCCGCGGGGCCAGGCTGGCGCCTCCTGCGCCTGACCCTGCCGGGCGCGGCCTCTCCCCAGGAGCAGGGCTTCTATGTCCGCCCCGCCACGGAGGCCGTGGGCCTCGCGGACGAGGACGACCGCACCGCGACGCTCGCTCTCGCGGCTGCGCCGGCGACGCGGGGCATGGCCGGCGTCGCCGCCTCAGGCTTGTCATGGCCTTGGTTCCTCGCTTGGCTCCTGGCCGCGACCGCCGTCTGGCGTTTCGAACGCGGCGCGTCAGGTCGGGCGGGGACGAATTCGGCGAGCTAGTTAGCGGCTGAAGGATTCACCTTATCGATCCAATCGACAAGAAGGTCAGCGATCTCTCGGTTATTAAGGTCCTGCATCAGCATATGCGAATTGCCGGTGACGCCGATTTCGGGGAGCACGATCATTTTGGCCCTGCCGCCGGCGGCCTGTAGCGCCGCGATATAGGCCCGGCAGTCTTTTACGATGGATCTCCAAAAGGGTGAATCGACGGCGTTGTCGCCGAAAAGCACCAGGATCGGCGTCGTCTTATAAGGGGTCATGTCCGCCGTGGCCTTGGGGCACGCCGCCGGTTCGATGGAAATGACGCCGACGATGTTCCGGCGGTTGGCCGCCACGACCTGGAAGGGATAGATGCCCGACTGCGAGTGGCTGATCAGGATGGAGGGGCCAATGCGTCCCGTCAGTTCAGACAGGGCCGGCACCGTGGGATTGGGCGTGGGAAGGCCGAAGGCGGAATCGACCACCATCTGTTTCCAAAGTTCGCCCGTCGCGCTCATGGGGAATTTCAGGCCGGGATAGGTCTCGCCGTACTTGGGGCCGAACCGGAAGATGACCCAGGCGAATTCGTGGGACGCGGAGAACACCGGCGGCAGAGTGGCGATGGGCTGGCTACCGGACGCGACCGCGTTGATCGCCGAAGGGTCGGCCGCCGAACGCCCGCGCCACGCCTGATCTAGGACATAGGTCGAAAAACCGCGGCGAACGAAATACTCATCCCAGCCCATCCGTCCGTCGGGCGTCGTCTCCCAGGTCTTGCCGGTCAGGCAGCAGCCGTGAATCAGGACGATATTCGGCCGCGCGCTGGCGCCAGGCGGGGTCTGGTAGCGCACATAGACCTGATCCACCGTAATCGTGCCGGCTGCCATTCCCGCCTGCCCGAGGGTGGCGGACGCCCGCTCCCGTCCGCCGACGAAGAAGCTGCCTTGCGTTTCGATAATGAGGGGCGCGGCGGTCGTCGGCGGGGCCTGAGCGAAGGCATGGCCCGCGCCTGAGCCGGCCATAAGCAGCAGTTCAATCGCGAGGCCCATGATCAGACGGCGCATGATGTTTCCCCTCGATGCGCCAACTTGCGCTGCTCTTGCCAAAGGGACAAGGGCGCGCACCGCCGCCGAAATCCCCGCCCGCCCGGTCTCGACGAAAGGCGAGCCTTCTGCGACAAGCCGCGACGTCGGCGCGGGCCGACCGCATCAGGGAATCGCCGAATGTCTTTTCGCTCTGTTTCGCTTGCTCTTAGCCTGACCGTGGCGGGCGCCCTCGCCCTGGCCGCCTGTTCGCCCAAGGTCGCCGCGCCGCCCGAGGCGGTCTCCGGCGGAATCACCGACGCCCAGCCCCTGCCCCCGGCGCCCGCCGCCGCTCCTGCCGATTCAGGCGCCGCGCCGACGGCGACGGCTGCCGCGACCACGGGCGTGGGCGCTCCCGGCCCTGGCGTGCTGAAGCTCGATGTGAAGTTCAATGGCGGCGATGTCTATGGCAACCCTACGGCCGGGGCTCAGGTCTTCGCCATCTGCTCGGCCTGCCACGCCGTCGCGGCAGGCCAGAATCTGGTGGGTCCAAGCCTGCATGGCATCGTGGGCCGCCATTCGGGCATCGTGCCGGGCTTCCACTACTCGCCGGCCAATAAGGGCTCGGGCATCGTTTGGACGGAGCAGAACCTCTACACCTATCTTGAAAATCCCCAGAAAATGATTCCGGGCACGTACATGACCTATACGGGCGTCAAGGACCCCCAACAGCGGGCCGACGTGGTCGCCTATCTGCAACAAAACACCAAGTAACGATGGTTGGCGCCCCCGCCCCGTGGCGGAGGGCAAGCGGGCCGGGTAAGGACACGGGGACCGGTCCGGCGCCGGACGCCAAGGGAGTTCAGCGTCTGTGACGACACTTGACCACGCCACCGCTGAGGCCAAAGGCCGAGTGGTTGGCCATGATGATATGGCCAACGCCATTCGCGCTCTCGCCATGGACGCGGTGGAGGCCGCCAAGTGCGGACATCCCGGCATGCCCATGGGCATGGCCGATGTGGCGACAGTGCTGTTCACGAAATTCCTGAAGATCGACCCATCCACGCCGGACTGGCCTGACCGCGACCGCTTTGTCCTCTCGGCGGGCCACGGCTCCATGCTGCAATACGCCCTGCACTATCTGATGGGCTATGCGGATATGGATATCGACCAGATCCGCGCCTTTCGACAGTTTGGTTCGCGCACCGCCGGCCACCCGGAATTCGGCCACGCGCTCGGCATTGAGACCACGACAGGGCCGCTCGGTCAGGGAATCGCCACCGCCGTCGGCATGGCTCTGGCGGAGAGGCTGATGAATGCCCGCTATGGCGATGATCTGGTGGACCACCACACCTATGTCATCGCCGGCGATGGCTGCCTCATGGAGGGGGTCAGCCACGAGGCCGTCGACCTGGCCGGGCACCTGCGCCTATCCAAGCTGGTCGTGCTCTGGGACGACAACCGCATCAGCATTGACGGACCCACCAGCCTTTCAACCTCCATGGATCAGCTTGGCCGCTTCAAGGCCGCCGGCTGGCTGACCCTGGCCATCGATGGCCATGACCCGAGCGCCATCACACAGGCCCTGGCGGAGGCCCGCGCCGAAACGTCGCGGCCGACGATGATCGCATGCCGCACCACCATAGGCTTTGGCGCTCCCACGCGGGCCGGCACGTCCAAGGCGCATGGCGAGGCGCTCGGGGCGGCGGAAATCGCGGGCGCGCGCGAAAAGCTGGGCTGGCCTCATCCGCCCTTCGTCATTCCCGAGCCCATCCTGAACGCCTGGCGCACGGCCGGCGCGCGGGGGGGCGTCAAGCGCAAGGACTGGCAGTCCCGCCTGGCCGCCTCGCCGCAAAGGGCGGCCTTCACGCGTCAGGCGGCCACGGAACTAGGCCCCGAGGTGGCGGACAAGTTGAACGCCTTCAAGGCGGAGCTATCGGCGACAGCGCCCAAGGTCGCCACCCGCAAGGCCTCTGAGATGGCGCTTGGCGTCATCAACGCCGCGACTAATCTGACGCTCGGTGGCTCAGCCGATCTCACCCACAGCAATTTCACGATCACGGCGGGGCTGGGGTCTGTGACGTCGGAAGATTTCACCGGGCGCTATATTCACTACGGCGTTCGCGAGCACGGTATGGCGGCGGCGATGAATGGGATCGCCCTGCATGGGGGCTTCATCCCCTACGGGGGCACATTCATGACCTTCACCGATTATGCCCGGGGCGCGATGCGTCTATCCGCCCTGATGGGCATAAGGGTCATATATGTGATGACTCATGACTCAATCGGCTTGGGCGAAGATGGCCCCACACATCAGCCGATCGAGCATCTGGCCATGCTACGGGCCACCCCCAATATGAACGTCTTCCGGCCCGCCGACGCCGTGGAGACCGCAGAGTGCTGGCTGGCGGCCTTGGAGTCGCTTCACACCCCATCGGTCCTGTCACTATCCAGGCAGAATCTCCCGACCCTGCGGACCAAGGCGGAGGCGGAAAACCTCAGCGCCAAAGGGGCCTATGTGTTGCGCGAAGCCGACGGCCCTCGGGCGGTCACACTTCTGGCCACGGGATCGGAGGTGGAGATCGCGGTCAAGGCCGCCGACCTTCTCGCCGCCGAAGGCGTGGCGGCGGCGGTGGTCTCCATGCCGTGCTGGGAGCGCTTCGAGGTCCAAGAGGCGGACTATCGCGCGAGGGTTCTCGGAGCGGCTCCCAGGGTGGCCGTCGAGGCGGCGGCGCGGCTCGGCTGGGACAGGTGGATCGGCGAACACGGCGCCTTCATTGGCATGACGGGCTTTGGCGCTTCGGCTCCGGCGCCCCAGCTCTACACGCATTTTGGCATTACGCCGGAGGGCGTGGCCACAGCGGCCAAGGCGTTCGTTTGATCAGGGTTTGATTCCGTCGCTCCAATAGCCCGGCGCGCCGATCTGGCTTGGATGTTGGACGACCTTGCGGAACTTGGTCGTGTCATAGCCGAGCGCCGCGAACCGCTGCATCAAATCGCGGTAGTCCGCTTCCGGAACATCGGCCTGACGGGAATATATCCAGCCAAGCTTACGGCTATCTTCGCCCCACAGGATGTAGCGTCCCCCAGGGTCCAAATAGAGCATCAAGAACGGAAGTTTCAGCGGCCAGATGACCTGGACGCGCCAGTGCGCATTACCCGTACCCGGCGCAATGAAATCCCGGACCGTGAAGTGCCTGCGAGCCGCAGCGAAGCTCCCCCGCTGGACGTAAAAGTCTTCCCGGACTTCGTCATTGGCTCCCGGCGCATAGACATCATAGGGGGCGACCATGCCTCGCTCGAAGCTGTTGGGCATGGTGGCGACGATGTGCCAGCCGCCATAAACGCGGCTGAGATCGACGTTGGGGGCCAGGGGCAGGGGCGTTTCCGCGCAGGCCCCGCCCGCCAGGGCGACCAGGATCGAGGAGAGCCAGCAGATGCGCACGACGCCGAACGATCCGCTCACGGTTCCTCCGCTTATTCCGCGGTCCAGCCGCCATCGATGGAGAGATTGGCGCCCGTGATCTGAGCCGCGGCGTCGGAGCAGAGAAAGACCGCCAGGGCCGCAACCTCCTCGGGTTTCACGAACTGCTTCGTGGGCTGAGCGTCCAGAAGCACGTCATTGATCACCTGATCGCGCGTCAGACCCCGGGCCTTCATGGTTTCGGGAATCTGGTTCTCCACCAGCGGCGTCCAGACATAGCCCGGACTGATGCAATTGGCTGTGACCCCGTGGGTTGCGACTTCGAGAGCGACGGTCTTGGTGAGGCCATCCAAGCCATGCTTAGCCGCGACATAGGCGGACTTGAAAGGCGAGGCGACCTTGGAGTGCGCCGAGGCTGTGGAGATGATGCGGCCCCAGCCCCGCGCCTTCATGCCCGGAATCGCCGCGCGCATGGCGTGGAAGGCGGCGGAGAGATTGATGGCCAGAATCTGGTTCCACTTATCAACCGGGAACTCATCCACGGGCGCGACGAACTGTATGCCGGCATTGTTGACCAGGATATCCACAGACCCAAAGTCCGACGCGGCCGCCGCGATCATGGCCGAGATCTCTTCGGGCTTGATCATATCGGCGGGGGAATAGGCGCAACGGACGCCAAATTCGGCGACGATCTTGGCCCGTTCCGTCTCGATATCCTGAAGGTTTCCAAACCCATTGATCACCACGTCAGCGCCCTCGGCGGCCAGGGCCCTGGCGATGCAGAGGCCAATGCCGCTGGTCGAGCCGGTGACCATGGCGACTTTTGATCTGAGACTCATGCCGTTGTCTCCTCGCGGCCATCAAACACGTGAGCGACGTCCTCGCCCTGGGGATTGAGGATCGCGACCTTGCGAGACAGCGCCGCCTCCGCCGCGCGTTGGCCCGCGGACCAGTGCTGGACCATGGTGGCGCGGGAGAATTCATAATCGCGATGCCCATTCTCATGCGGCTTCCCGCGATAGATGAGCTGGATGATATTGACGGCGTTTTCCACCGAGGCCTCAGCCAGGCGCCGCGCGGTGGGGGTCTGGGCGAGGTCGTCCGGTAACTGTTCGATCAACTCCCTGGCCATGCGTTTGAGCCGGCGGATTTCCAAAGGCTGATCGGTGTTCAGCCGCGTGCGGCTTGAGTAGCGAATGTCCATTTCCCTGTCCGCCGCCTCGGCCACGGTTCTGGGGAGCGGCCCCCGGGCGGGAAACAGATCCACCTGAAATATGGCCAGATCCTCACGCACTTCTCCCTGGAGCACGAATTCCAGGGGCGTATTGGAGACAAGGCCCCCATCCCAATACCAGGCGCCGTCGATTTCCACAGGAGGAAGGCCGGGCGGCAGGGCGCCGGAGGCCATGATGTGCTCCGGACCGATCCGGCCGCCATCCCGATTCTCGAAATAGGTGAAATTTCTTTTTTTGACAGAGACCGCGCCCACCGAGAGACGGATCGGACCGGCATTGATGCGGTCGAAATCGACCAGGCGTTCAAGCGTCGCCTTTAGGGGCGCGCTGTCATAATAACTGACCCCACTGGGAGGCCCGGGCGGGGCGAAATGCGGCGGCGGCATTCGCGGCGTGAAGAAGCCCGGCGCGCCGAACATCATGGCGCTGGCCGCGTTCACCTGAGCCAGCCACGGCAGCGCGGCCGGCGGCAGATAGGGCGGGGCGAACTGGGGACCGGCGGATACCTGCCGCCAGAACGCGTCCAGGCGGTCGACGCGGTCCTTGGGGAGATTGCCGGCGATAATGGCGGCGTTCACGGCGCCGATGGAAATGCCGGCCAGCCAGTCCGGCTCAAGACCGGCTTCGGACAGGGCCTCGAACACACCCGCCTGATAGGCGCCCAGGGCGCCCCCGCCTTGAAAGACGAGAACCCGCTTGGCGGAGGGAGCTTTGCGGGGTTCGGCGGACATGGCTGAGCTTAAGATAGTGCGGGAGGGGCGTTGGCGTTTCGCGGCGGAGGGGCAGATTTGCCCCCCCCTCAATAGACGATCACCCATGGACGGCAAGGGCGAAGCAGTTGATTATATATTTCAAATCCGGAACGATGCCGTTCGCAAAGTATTCCGCCAGGATGACCCGATCAACATTGAAGACCGTTCTCGTCGTTGAAGATGAGATTCTGACTCGCGTCGACGCGGTGGCCTGCCTGCGAGAGGCCGGTTTCGATGTCGTGGAGGCCGGGAGCGGGGCGGAAGCTCTGGCGGTTATCGGCGCGCGCGACGATGTGGATCTGATCTTCACCGATATTCAGATGCCCGGCCCCGTCGATGGCTTGGAACTCGCACGGCGGGCCCGGGAAAGCGATCCGAATGTTCGCCTTATCTTCACGTCCGGAGCCAGGCGCTTCGATAAAGACAAGCTGCCCGGGGAGGGCTTGTTTTTCAGCAAGCCCTATGACGCCGAAAATGTGGCTGAGACCGTTCAACGCCTGCTTTCCTGAAATCTCCCTATAATCGCGCTCTTCAACGTTCTGACGGCGAGGCGCGCGTGAACCGGCTTCTGATCTATGGCCCCTCCTATCGCCGAATCGAAGCGGAGGTGGGGGTGGCGGCGCCCGGCATTGATATCCTGATCATGGACGAGGCCGGGACCATTCGCCTGGACGGAACCGAGATTGCGCTCGACGTCGCCGCCCCCACCCTCGCTTGGGCCAACCATGAGGTCTTCCTCAGTGCGGCCGCGCGCAACTTTTTCCTCACCCTCTTGAAGGCGGAGAGCCTCGCTTGGGTTCAAAGCGCGGCGGCGGGGTTCGATAACCCGGCCTTTGGCGAACTGGTCCGCAAGGGCGCAAAGCTTTCCACCAGTCATGGTCAGGCCGTGGGCATGGCTGACTATGTCATGGCCGGCGTGCTCGACCATTTCCAGCGCGGGCCCGAGCGTCGCGCGGCCCAGAACGCCAAGGTTTGGTGGCGCGAAGGCTTTCGTGAGGTGTCAGGCACCAACTGGCTGATTATCGGCTATGGGGCCATCGGCCAGGGTGTGGCGCGGCGCGCCCAGGCGTTCGGCGCCAAAGTGGTCGGCGTGCGGCGCGATCCGAGCGCCTCGCCGTTCGCCGAACGGATTGTGGATCTTTCCGCCTTGTCCGAGGAACTGCCTCGCGCCGACGTCGTGGTGCTCTCCATCCCGTTAAACGCCACAACCCGCCGGATTGCCGACGCCGCCTTTTTCAGAGCGATGAAAACCGGCTCAGTGCTTGTGAATGTGGGCCGAGGCGGTTTGGTTGATGAGGCGGCCCTTCTCGCGGCGCTGGGCGCGGGACTCCCCGAACATGCGGTGCTTGACGTCTTTGAGAACGAGCCCCTGCCTGCCGAAAGCCCGTTCTGGCGCCATCCACGGGTCAGTCTGACAGGTCATTGCTCTGGTATCACCAGCGGCCAGGACGTCCGAAATCAGTCGCTGTTCCTGGATAATCTGGCGCGGTTCGCCAGCGGCGCGCCCCTATTGAATCTCGCCGACCCTAAGGACGTCTTCGCGGCCCGCGACTGATGCGGCGCTCGCCGCTCTTGACCTGAAACGTCACGGGCATAGGGTCGCTTCCGTTCTCCGGGGAGTCCCGTCTTCAAAGGGACTGAGAGGCCGCTCAGGGCGGCGACCCGCCGAACCTGATCCGGGTCATGCCGGCGAAGGGAGGGAACGTGGGTAGCCGAGCGCTTACCGCTCACCACCCGCATTCCGGTCCCGGCGCCGGCGGCCCCTAAGAGCCGTGCGAGGACCGATGAATATCCAGACGCCCATAAAAACCGCGATCCCCACCGGCGAGCGGCCCGGCTCGCGGAAGGTTTATGAGGGCGGCGTGCTGTACCCCTGTCTGCGCGTGCCCTTCCGAGAGGTGGCCGTCTACCCCTCGGCCGGTGAGCCACCGATCACGATCTACGACCCCTCGGGCCCCTATACCGATCCGGTCGCGGTGATCGATATTGCCAAGGGCTTGGCGCGCCCGCGCGAAGCCTGGGTCCGGGCCAGGGGCGACGTGGAGGCTGTCGCGCCGCGTTTGGTGAAGCCGGAGGATAATGGCGGCGCCCAGGGCCGACATCTTGCCCCCGCCTTTGTCAGCGACCGCCAGCCTCTGCGCGCCAAGCCCGGCCGGCCGGTTACCCAACTGGAATATGCCCGCGCCGGGATCATCACGCCGGAAATGGAGTTTGTCGCGATCCGCGAGAACCTGCGCCGCCGGGAGACAGACGCGTTCATTCGCGATGGGGAGGACTTCGGCGCCTCGATCCCTGATTTTGTGACGCCCGAATTCGTGCGCGATGAGGTGGCCCGGGGCCGAGCGATCATCCCGGCTAATATCAACCATGGAGAGCTGGAGCCCATGGCGATCGGGCGCAACTTCCTTGTGAAGATCAACGCCAATATCGGCAATTCCGCGGTGCTCTCGTCCATCGAGGACGAGGTGGACAAAATGGTTTGGGCGATCCGTTGGGGCGGTGACACAATCATGGATCTCTCCACGGGCCGGAACATTCATAACATCCGCGAGTGGATCCTGAGGAACTGCCCGACGCCTCTTGGCACCGTGCCGATCTATCAGGCCCTGGAAAAGGTCGGCGGCGTCGCGGAGGATTTGACCTGGGACATCTTCGCCGACACCCTGATCGAGCAGGCCGAACAGGGCGTGGACTATTTCACCATCCATGCAGGGGTGCGCCTGCCCTACATCCCGCTCACCGCCAAGCGCGTCACCGGCATCGTCTCGCGGGGCGGCTCAATCATGGCCAAATGGTGCCTGGCCCATCACCGCGAGAGCTTCCTGTATGAGCATTTCGAAGACATCTGCGAGATCTTGCGCGCCTATGATGTCTCCTTCTCCCTGGGCGATGGCCTTCGGCCTGGCTGCATCGCCGACGCCAATGACTCGGCGCAGTTCGCCGAACTGGAAACCCTAGGGGAGCTCACCAAGGTCGCCTGGAAACATGGCGTCCAGGTCATGATCGAGGGCCCAGGCCATGTGCCCATGCACAAAATCAAGGCTAATATGGATAAGCAGCTCGCGACCTGTCACGAGGCGCCTTTCTATACCCTCGGGCCCCTCACCACCGATATCGCGCCGGGCTATGACCACATTACCTCGGCCATCGGCGCGGCCATGATCGGCTGGTTCGGCACGGCGATGTTATGCTATGTCACGCCCAAGGAGCATCTCGGTCTGCCCGACCGCGAGGACGTGAAACAAGGCGTCATCGCCTACAAGATCGCCGCCCACGCGGCGGATCTGGCCAAAGGTCACCCCTCGGCGCGCGCCTGGGATGACGCCCTCTCCCGCGCCCGTTTCGAGTTCCGCTGGGAGGACCAGTTCAATCTGGGCCTCGATCCCGAAACCGCCCGCGAATATCATGACGAGACGCTGCCCAAGGAGGCGCACAAGACCGCCCACTTCTGCTCCATGTGCGGGCCGAAGTTCTGCTCCATGAAGATCAGCCAGGAGATCCGCGAGGCCGCGGCCACGCAGAATGACGTCGCCAAAAGCGGCATGGCGGAAATGGCGGAGAAGTTCCGGGAAGGCGGCGGGGAGATCTATGTGGCGACAAAAGTGTAGTCGCCCAGAGCGAGCCCTCGCCCCGGCGGATAGATCTGGAACATTTATCGCGATTTTTTCACTCGCCTTTTAAGAGCACGGCGGTGAAGCTTTACGAGACCTAGTTTCTGGAGGCGCCGCGATGAATGCGAAGCTTTCCCTTGCCCTTGGCGGCCTGTTCCTGCTTTCCCTTCTGACGCCAACCTCACTGATCGCTGAGTACGACAGTCTGCCGCCCGGGACCGCCCCACCGGATTGGCTCGCCAAACCCGACGCCTGGGCGAGAAAAGGCGTCTATCCCGAACTGGCCAATGATCTGGGGCTTGGCGGCCAGGTGATCCTCGATTGCCGCGTTGACTCCCACGGCGCGCCCGAGACGTGCCGTGTCATCTCTCAGTCGCCGCCCGCGATGGGATTTGGCGCGGCGGCCCTTCGCCTATCGGCGAAATTCCGCTTTCACCCTGCCATGGGACTGGCGGGGCCCATTCCGTCGCACGTGCGAATCCCCATTCGCTTTGTGCCGCCGCCCGACGATCTGCGTCGCGCCATACCGTTCATGGTCGTTTTGGCGGCCGGCGTAACGCTTTGGACCCGGCGTCGGACGCTTGGGAGACTGAAGCCCCTGGGCAATGGGGCGGCGGCGCAGGACAGCCTTCAACATCGATCCGGTCTCTGACGGGGAAGTTGGAAATCACGAGGCTTACGTCAAAAAGTACTTTGACGAACAAAGTGCTTTGCCATATTGGATCTCCATCAACCAGGAGATTGTCCATGACCGACAACCTACAGACTCTGCGCGACGACATTGGCTTCCTGCGGGAATTAGCCGAGGTGGGCCGCTCGCCGCGCCTCGTGGGCGGATCAGCACTCATCGCGGCTGGAACAATTTATGGCCTTGCGAGCCTTGCCCATTGGGCTGTGGCGAGCGGCCTGGCGGGGAGTGTCTCACCCTGGGCGTTTCCGGCAATCTGGTTGGGCGCGACGGTCGCCTTTATCAGCGCGATGGCAGCCCTGAATCGCACTCAAATCGATGGGGCGGCGGCACGCGGCTCCCGCGCCATCAAGCTCGCTTGGCAGGCGGTAGGTTGGACGATCTTCGCGATCTTTGCCTGCACCCAGATCATCGCGTGGCGGGCCCACAGCATGCTGCCGCTGCTCATGCTACCCTCAATCATTCTTTCCCTTTACGGTCTGGCGTGGATGGTGGTGGCCGGCGTGTCGCGTCAGGCCTGGATTTGGCGCACCGCGATCGGCGCCTTTGTCGCCGCGATGGCGGCGGCCTTCCTATGTCAGAGCGCCAGCGTCTTCCTGATTTTCGCCGCGGCCATGGCATGTCTGGCGGTGCTCCCGGGACTGATCATGATCCGCCAAGCCAGCCGCGGCGCTTGAGGACGACATGGACGGCTTCGACATCCAGGGCCTCGATGAGGTCATCCACGGCCGCGTGCGCCTGGGCGTCATGGCCTATCTCGCGGGCCGGGAGCACGCCGACTTCAACGATCTGAAGACCCGGTTAAAATCCACGGATGGCAATCTCTCCACGCATCTACGCAAGCTGGAGGATGCGGGCTATGTGGCGGTCGATAAGACCTTCGTGGACCGTAAATCCCTCACCCGCATTCGCCTCACGGCTGCGGGGCGAGACGCCTTCATCGCCTATCTCGCGGCCATGAGCCGGCTGGTGGATGAAGCCAGCAACTGATCACCCGGAGGAGACGACGCCATGACCCGTTCGCAACCCGCCCTTACATTAGCCCTGGCGATCATCATGGGCGGTCTTATCGCCGCCAATGCGGCGAGAAGCGAGGTGACAACAGCCACGTCTCCCGCCCCGCCGCGCTTATACTCAGACAGTCGCATGATCACACGCGACCGGATCAGCGTGGAAGTCGTTGGCCAGGGCCCCGATCTCATCCTGATCCCCGGACTCGCCTCGTCCCGCGAGACCTGGCGCGCGACGGCAGACCGTCTGAAGAGCCACTATAGACTGCACCTTGTGGAAGTGGCGGGCTTCGCGGGCGAGCCGGCCCGGGCCAATGCCGAAGGACCGGTCCTCATTCCCACGGCGGAGGCGATTGACGCCTATATCCGCGATCAGGGCCTCGGCCCGGCCACCGTCATTGGACACTCCTTGGGCGGAACCATGATCCTATGGCTGGCCATCCACCACTCCGAGGATTTGCACAGGGCGCTGGTGGTTGACGCCCTGCCGTCCTTCGCCACGGTCATGATGGGCCCCAGCGCCACACCCGAACAGGTCCGTCCCATGGCCGAGGCCATCCGCCACGCGCCCCCGACCCCGCCCAGCGCCAACACCCGGATGATCGACAATCTGGTCAGCCGGGCGCCGGATCGGGCCATGGTGGAAGGGTGGTATGCGACCTCCAATTCCGCCATCGTCGCGAACGCCCTTGCGGACGATCTGGAGTTGGACCTGCGCCCTGACCTCGCAGCCATCCGCACGCCAATCCTCCTCCTCTATCCAGACAACACCCCCGCCGGGGCGCCCCCTGGCGCCATGGACGGCGCCTATAAGGCCATGTTCGCCGGCGCGCCCGGCGTCAAACTATCAGGCGTGGAACACTCCCTGCATTTCATCATGCTCGACCAGCCGAGCGCCTTCGCGGCGCGCTTGGACGCTTTTCTCGCAACGCCTTAAGTCGAGCAGCTCGCGAGCCATGTGAGGTTGGGCGCCGACTAACCTATATAATTGCGCAGAGATGCCTCCCTCCGACTCACCCGCCGTTCTAGACAGCCCGCGCCTGATCGGGGCCGCCCTGATAAAGGATCAGGTGACCCGCCTGCCCGACGCGCCGGGGGTCTATCGCATGTTCGGGGAGGACGGCGAGGCGCTCTATGTGGGCAAGGCGCGGTCGCTGAAAAAGCGTGTGGCGCAATATGCGCAAGGCCGTTTCCACACCAATCGTATCGCCCTGATGGTGGACCTCACCCGGGCCATGGAGTTCACGACCACCCGCACCGAGACCGACGCCCTGCTGCTGGAGATCAATCTGATCAAGCAGCTCAAGCCGCGTTTCAATGTGCTCCTGCGCGACGACAAGAGCTTTCCAGAGATCGTCATCCGTCGGGAGCATCCGGCCGCCCAGCTTCGCAAGCACCGGGGCGCCCATACCATCAAGGGCGACTATTTCGGTCCCTTCGCCAGCGCCTGGGCGGTTAACCGGACCCTGAACACCCTGCAAAAGGCGTTCCTCCTGCGCTCCTGTTCCGACAGCGTCTTCGAGAGCCGCACGCGCCCCTGTCTGCTGCACCAGATCCGCCGCTGCGCCGCCCCCTGCGTGGGCCTGATCTCCCTGGAGGACTACGGCGCGCTGGTGGAGGAGGCCGAGGACTTCCTGCGGGGCAAAAGCCGGGCCGTCATGGGCCGGATGAGCGCCGACATGCAGGCGGCGGCCGACGATCTTGAGTTCGAGCGCGCCGCGCGCCTCCGCGACCGGATTCGCGCCCTGGCGTCGGTGGCCCAGGAAACCCAGATCAACGCCGAGAGCCTGGAGGAGGCGGATGTATTCGCCCTACACGCCGAAGGAGGCCAAGCCTGTGTGCAGGTCTTTTTCTTCCGCGCCGGCCAGAATTGGGGCAATCGCGCCTATTTCCCGAGGGTCGACCGCGCCGACGCCGACGCTGAGATCATGTCGGCGTTCTTGGGGCAATTCTATGAGGACCGGCCGATCCCGCGCCTGATCCTCGTTAATGTGACGCCTCTGGAAATCGAGCTTCTGAATGAGGCGTTCTCCCTAAAGGCGCGGCGCAAGGTGGAGATCGCCAAACCCGCCCGGGGCGAAAAGCGCGACCTGGTGACGCACGCCGTCGACAACGCCCGCCAGGCCCTGGGGCGAAAGCTGGCGGAAAGTTCGGCCCAGTCCAAACTCTTGGCGGCCCTAGCTGAAACCTTCGGCCTGGAGGCGACGCCGGAGCGCATCGAGGTTTACGACAATTCCCACATCATGGGGACCAACGCGGTGGGGGCTATGATCGTCGCCGGGCCCGACGGCTTCCAGAAGAACCAGTATCGCAAATTCAACATTCGCGGCGGCGATCTAACTCCCGGCGACGACTACGGCATGATGGCCGAGGTCCTGCGCCGCCGCTTCGCGCGTCTGGCCAAGGAAGAAGACGAGGGCGCCGCCCCGCCCCGGCCTGATCTGATCCTCATCGACGGCGGGGCCGGACAGTTGGCCGC
>Ga0116230_10003764_pt1 | contig 14855 bp, 14 predicted proteins | sample S1TSphfallax_3_FD_88678 | JGI IMG/M metagenome (GOLD analysis project Ga0116230, IMG submission 88678) | Host-associated microbial communities from peat moss isolated from Minnesota, USA - S1T2_Fd - Sphagnum fallax MG | ecosystem: Host-associated > Plants > Peat moss > Unclassified | place... | reverse complement strand
CGCCCTCACCGCCGCGCTGGCCGCCCCCGCCCCCGAGCTCCGCGCCGAGGACCTGCGCCACGCCCACCACGCCCTCGCCCGCATCACCGGCAAAACCGACCCCGAAGCCCTGCTGGACGTCATCTTCCGCAGCTTCTGCATCGGCAAATAACCGAAACGCACAAGGCCAAATCGCGCGAGTAGGGCGTGCTCCAGCACGCCAACCCAAGCACAGCGCGGGTTTGCCCGGCCGGAAATGGCTTGCGTTGATCGGCCAACACCTGTGCTGGAACGATGCCAAGGGCCGCAACCTTGAACGCGCGTTCACCGAACCGAATTTGCTGATTGACTGGCGCAGCCTCCAACGGCCCGCATTGAACCAGTCTTGACATTAGCTATCTCCCTAATTAGCTTCATGCCTATGAACGTCCTGTTCAAGGCCCTCGCCCACCCATTGCGCCGGGAAATCATTGAGATGCTACGACCGGGCCCGCTGACCTCGGGCCAGATTGCTGCATCATTTGCTGAAAGCTGGCCGACCATTACCGGCCATCTCGCTGTGCTTCGCGAGGCTGGGCTAGTCGACTCTGAGAGGGACGGAACACAGATCCGCTATCGCTTGGTGATTTCCGCCATCGAGGAAGGGCTAGCCTTCCTGCTCCAGTTAACGAGCGAAACAAATGTCGTTGCTAGACCACGAGAAAGGAAATTTGCGCGGTGAGACTGTGCCTTGTCGAAACGGCTTCGGCAGCGATCCTGCCGGCCGACGCGTACCTCACCTGGTCGACATTGCCGCGCGGGAATGCAAGCCTGCCGGAAGCGATTTTGGTTCTCGGCTTTAGCCTCTACGCAGCGATTGCCATTGCTTGGCTTGGTTGGCAACGCAGGCAGGCTATCGTGTCGCCCGCTCGTCAAATGGGCCTGTATGTGGGGCAGTTCCTGATGCTGTGTGTGAGCATCGCACTCGCTGTCACGGTCGGAGCCTCCACTTCAGCAGTTGCCGGGCTTAATCCCAACAACTGGCTGCTGCTGCCTCTGACGATCGTCTTCATCCTGATCGGCGCATTCATCGGCAAGGTGCCGCCGAACATTTTTGTTGGCTTGCGCACGCCCTGGGCGCGCCGCAGCCGTTTGGCCTGGGATCTTTCGAATCGCTTGGCCGGCAAACTTATCCTCATCACGGGTGTCGCCGGGCTGGTGGTGGTCCTCTGCGGCCGGGCCGCAGCTTCTGTCGTGCTGCTCGGCACAGGCGGAGTGCTTGCAACCGTTGCCGGCGCGTGCCGCAGCTTCTGGGTCTGGCGAACCGATCCAGACCGGATGGCCTGACCATGCCGACTGCGCCGGCACCCCCATGTGCAATGCAAAACACGATCACGACCCACGCAAAGCCGCAGGTATGGCATGCCTGCGTAGTGCTTGCCGTAATAGCGTGTATGTCCCTTCTTGGCTTTGTTCAGCACAGCCCTCCCTATGTCGAAATCCCCGGGCTGACCGTTCGATTGTCTGCGTATGTAACCGTCATCGCTATCGAATGGCTACTCGTGGTCTTCATTTGGCACGCGCAGCGCCAGCAGGGGGAGACTGTCGCAGCCCTTGTCGGCGGGCATTGGCCGAATTGGCGTGCCGGCCTGAAGGATTTCGGACTTGCCATCGGCTTCCTGCTTGTCGGCGTACCCGTAACGTCCGCCATGGCGATGCTGACGCCCACGTCGCCTGGCATGTTGCGGGCCATCCCTGGCACGCCGGCTGAGGCGGCAATTTACGTCCTGCTGTCTTGCACGGCAGGATACTGCGAGGAGCTCATCTTTCGCGGTTTCCTGATGCAGCGCTTTTGGCGCTGGACCGGCAGCAAGACGCTAGCTGTGGGGTTTCAAGGTTTGGCGTTTGGCTTAGCGCATGGCTATCAGGAATGGCGCATGGCCGTTATTGTCCTCTACGGGTGCATGTTCGGTGTTTTCGCTCTTTGGCGAAAAAGCCTTCGGCCCGGTATGCTCGCTCACAGCATCCAGGATGCGATTGGCGGTCTTCTGGCGTTCTTGCTCATGCGTGCTTAGCCGCAGCGCGTAGCCCGCATGAAGCGCAGCGCAATGCGGGTCGGGCCGTGTGACGCACCCCTCAATCACGTTGGAAAATGCCCTTTTCAGCGCGGGCCAGCGGCCGGGGTCATCATCATCATCCGTTGGCAGCATCCGGATGCCATGCATGTGGTCTGGCGTACGACCCAAGCATCAATGTGGAACGGCGCCTGCGCGCGCGTCGTTCGAACCGCCTCGCGCAACACGTCGATGCGAGCCACCTCAAGGTCGCTCGCCCGGTTCAGCAAGTTTGCGGTGAAGATATACGTTCCGCCTGATACTGGGTTACGGCGATTGTCCGGCATGGCAACCAAAGCGCCGCAAAGGATAGCTTGAACTTGTCTACTCGATCAACGCACCGTTGAGAATTAACGGGCCATTGGGAATAACAATCCTTTCTCAACCCGCGGGTTCGTATGAGGTGAAATAGCAACATAGAGGCGTTCAGTCGGTCGTTCAAGAGCCAACAGATGTAGTGAATACTGAACGGAAAGGTGGAGCAAAATGCGGCGGTTCTTTTACATTTTTCCGGTTATGGTCGGAGTTTTGATCTATTTGCCGGTGTACTATTTTCAGCTTCGTGAAGAGCCGGTGCACTGCAACGCGGCAAATAAGGTAATTGTTTGTTGGGGCGGCGAGCGAGGAAGCGAACTTATTCCCCTTGAGTGGATAGCGAGGCCGCCGGACACCTATTTGCTGAAAGGCATTTACACACGAGTTGGCGTTTCCATACAAATTGCCCATTTAATGGGCTTATATCTACCAGCTTGCATCATTATCCTTACAATCGTTCTCGCGTTTTGGATGTATTGGAAATCGAATAAGGACACGGGTGAAATGCAGTGCGTAGCCCGCATGAAGCGTAGCGCAATGCGGGTCGGGCCGGGCGACGCACCCCTCAATCAAAATTAGCGTCCACGCTCGTGGTGGAAATTGGAGTGCCGCTGTTGGGGCTTCTGCCCCGGAGGTCGGCGTGGCCGTCCGGAGGGGCAGAAGCCCCAACAGCGGCCGGGTTTGAGGCCGTCACCGGATCAGGGGCTGTCGTGGAGTTGCGAGACTTCAACCTGACCCGAGAGGACCCGATGACCGCGAACAGCTTACCACTGGCAGACGTGGACTTTACTCAGTTTATGGCGCTTTCGTTTTTTTTATCAAAGGTTCTTGGCTGTTGCTTCTAAAGTCGATTTCAATTCGCGCGCCTGAGCTACAAGCTCCTAGATCCTCCACTGTATCGTAAGCGGCTTTCGGCGAGCCGGTCCAGGATCGCCTGCGCGCCAGCCTTGTCGGATGCATATAGAGCTGCCTTTCTTGCCGCTGCCCATGCTTCTTCCACCCTGTCCAGCCGAATCAGGCAATCGCGCAGCGCGGTCCAGCCGCCGTCATGGACCGGATCCAGCGCCACCGCGCGCGCGAACGTATCGAGAGCGCCCTCCATATCGCCGCTGCGCCACAGCAGATGCCCCAGTCGACGCGCAAACATCGCGTCCTCGTCCAGCGATGCGGCGCGCTGCTGCCACGTCAGCGCGCCCGCCAGATCGCCCTCCGCCTCCAGAATCCGTGAAAGCTCATGCGCGCCCATGGCCGATCCCGGCGCTTCGGCCAGGCCGATCTCCAGCTTGGCGCGGGCGCCCGGCCTGCCGGATTGCGCGTCGATCACGCCTTCCTGCAGCGTCTCGCTCCAGCGCGCCTGCATGAACCGCAGCACGTATTCGTCGAAGGTGAATCTGCCCTCCCACAGGAACGGATAGCATGTGTGTTCGCTCACCCAGCGCATGCCGAAGAACGCGGCAACCGACGGGTGCACGGGCACGAAGCGCGGGACGAACGGCGCCTCACGCAGATGATCACGGATTCGCTGGCCGTATTTCGCGTCCAGGCCGATCCGGTCGCACAGCGTTCCCGCCAGGTGGCGCGCAATCCGGCCGCTGAAATGGAACGCGGATTGAAACAGCTGTTCTTCCCCCAGGAAGCGCTCGATGATATCGGCACAGGCGTACCCCGCGGCCGCGTCCACCTGGCGCTGGCCCTGCATCGCCAGTTCGTAGAGCCGGCCGACATGCGCCTCGCGGGCCACGTCATGGGCACGGTAGCGCGCCAGGGCTTCCTCCGGCGCAGTGCCGGCCATCAGCAGCTTCGCCAGGAAGCGATCATTATATTCGCGCGTATAAGGCTGGTTGCCGACGCGGTGCGCCGGGTTCGAGGGATGGCGCACATCCTGGTACGGATAGAGAAACCCGCCATTCACGCTCGGCACCAGGTGCAGCTTCACGCCATTCGGAATGTGGTCGTGTGTCAGTGGCGGCGGCTGCGTTGTTGCCTGGGCAACAACGCATTCGGCTCTGGCCAGCCTTGCATAAGAGTTGTCGTTGATACCGTTATAGGCATCGACGAAATCGGTGGTAATCCCCAGCGACCGCGGCACGAAACGCTGGATGATCCGCCCGAGCGTCTCCACTTGACAGTTGCCCAATAAGACTACGTGCATGCGATCTAAGGCTCTCTATAGGCAGCGCGTAGCGCGTAGCGCGTAGCCCGCATGAAGCGTAGCGCAATGCGGGTCGGGCCGGGTGACGCACCCTTCAATCAAAATCAGAGTCCGCGCTCGTTGTGGAAATTGGAGTGCCGCTGTTGGGGCTTCTGCCCCGGAGGGCGGCGTAGCCGTCCGGAGGGGCAGCAAGCGTAGGGCGTGCTCCAGCACGCCAAACCCAGCGCGCAACGCGCGGCTGTTCCGTTTTGTGTCGGCAATGCCTTGCTGGAGCACGCCCTACGTTTGAAGCGACATTTCCGAATTCATCGCCCGTCTGCTGACCTGTGCCGAACACCCCCAAAGCCGCCGTTCCGCTCCCGGCCAAGTCCGGCCAGTCCCAATGCCGGAAAACAAGCATCATCTGGATCGGCTACGCCCATCCCCCCCCTTCTTCCCCGCCAAAACCCCCAGCAACCGCTGTATCACCGCCGCCCCCGCAATCGATGTGATATCCGCATGATCATACGCCGGCGCCACCTCCACAACATCCCCACCCACAATATCCATAAACTCTAGCCCACTCAGAATCATCAGCGCCTCACGCGATGATAACCCACCTGCCACCGGCGTCCCCGTGCCAGGCGCAAACGCCGGATCAAGGCAATCAATGTCGAAACTCACATACGCCTTGGCATCGCCAACACGCTCCCGGATCCGCGCCAGCACCCCATCCACCCCCAGCCGCGCCACATCATCGCCATACACAATGTCCAGCCCGCACGTATCCGGCGCATGCGTGCGGATCCCGATCTGAATCGATGTCTCCGGCACGATCACCCCGGCCCGCACCGCCCGCGCCACAAACGATCCATGGTCGATCCGCTCATCCGCGTCGAACCACGTATCCTGATGCGCATCGAACTGCACCAAAGCCAACGGCCCATGCCTCTCCGCATGCGCCTTCAACAGCGGCCACGTCACAAAATGGTCCCCGCCAATGGAAAGCAACGTCACGCCGGCATCCAAAATCGGCTTCGCCTGGGCCTGGATCCGCTGCGGCGTCTCACCATGCATCCCGAAATCCAGCGCGCAATCCCCATAGTCGATCACGGCAAGATTGGCGAACGGATCGGCATGGAACGGATATTGCGGATCACCCTCCATAATGGCCGAAGCCCGCCGCACCGCCTGCGGCCCAAATCGCGCGCCAGGCCGGTTGGAAACCGCCGCATCGAACGGAATCCCCCACACCGCCACGTCCACGCCCGCAAGATTCCGCGTCAGCCGCCGCCGCATGAACGAAAGCACGCCGCTATAAACAGGCTCGTGTGAGCCACCATACAGATCGCTACCGTAGATGGCCGTGTCGGTCTCAAGACTTGGCTTTTCGGGGTCGGGCATAACGAAATTCCTACAGAAGAATGTTCTTTTTTGAAAAAAAGAACCAAAAAACTTTTGCTCTTTGGCCTACGCTGCCGGCACGTGGCGCGCCACTTAAACAAGCGTCTTGTGCTCGGAAAAGCTCAGCACCTGGCAGGGCGGGTTGCAGGGCCGCGCCCTTGATGGGAGACAGGGCCAAAGGCTGTTCTTTTTGAAAAGAACAATCAGAAACTCTACTCGTTTGGTTTTCGGCAGATGCGAGCATCCAACCCACACTACGACGTCATCGTGATCGGCGGCGGGCATGCGGGCACCGAAGCCGCCGCCGCCGCCGCCCGCGTGGGCGCCAGAACGCTGCTGCTCACCCAGCGTCTCGACCGTATCGGCGAAATGTCCTGCAACCCCTCCATCGGCGGCATCGGCAAAGGCCACCTGGTGCGCGAAATCGACGCGCTTGACGGCATCATGGGCCGCGCCGCCGATCAGGCAGGCATCCACTTCAAGCTGCTCAACCGCAGCAAAGGCCCCGCCGTCCGCGGCCTGCGCGCCCAGGCCGACCGCACCCTCTACCGCCAGGCCGTGCAAGCCCTCCTGGCCGAAACCCCCAACCTCACCCTTGCGGCCGATACCGCCGAAGACCTGATCATCAGCCCCGCAGGCGCCGCCGCCGCTGTCCTCACCAACACAGGCAAGCACATCCACGCCGGCGCCATCATCATCACCACCGGAACCTTCCTGCGCGGCGTCATCCATATCGGCCACACCCAATCCCCCGCCGGCCGCATCGGCGAACCACCGTCCACCGGGCTGGCCTACACCCTCGCCCGCCTCAACCTGCCGCTCGGCCGCCTCAAGACCGGAACCCCCCCGCGCCTGGATCGCACCACGATCGACTGGGCGAGCCTGCCGCCCGATCACGGCGACCCCACCCCCGCCCCGTTCAGCTTCATGACGGACGCCATCACCACCCCCCAAACCGACTGCCGCATCACCGGCACCACACAAGCCACCCACACCCTCATCCGCGACAACCTCCACGCCTCCGCCATCTACGGCGGCGGCATCACCGGGCGCGGTCCACGCTACTGCCCCTCTATCGAAGACAAAGTCGTCCGCTTCGCCGACCGCACGCGCCATCAGATTTTCCTGGAACCGGAGGGCCTGCCCGGCGGGGAAGACGGCAACACCATCTATCCCAACGGCATCTCCACCAGCCTGCCCGCCGACCTCCAGTCCGCCATGCTCGCCACCATCCCGGGCCTGGAACACGCCCGGATCCTGCGCCCCGGCTACGCCGTGGAATACGATTACGTCGATCCCACTTCCCTGCACCCCACGCTGGAACTCAAGCAGGTCAAAAACCTGTTCCTTGCCGGGCAGATCAACGGCACCACCGGCTATGAGGAGGCCGCCGCCCAAGGGATACTCGCCGGCATCAACGCCGCCCGCCGCGCCGGCGGCAGCCGGGGGATCATCCTGGACCGCGCCTCCAGCTATATCGGCGTGATGGTCGACGACCTCACCACACGCGGCGTCTGCGAGCCCTATCGCATGTTCACCTCCCGCGCCGAATTTCGCCTCACCCTGCGCTGCGACAACGCCGACCTCCGCCTCACCAACATCGGCATCGCAGCCGGCTGTGTGGCCCTACCCCGGCAGATGCGCTTCGCCGCCTACCAGGCCGAAGTGGCCGCGGCCCTCGCCCAGGCGGCGGCCGATCTGCGCACCCCGTCCGCGCTGGCCGCCGCCGGGATCGAAATCCGCCAGGATGGCCAGCCCAAAACCGTGCTGGACCTGCTCGGCCACGGCCATGAGCCGGCCAGGATCGAAGCCGCCTTCCCCTGGATGCGCAGGCTCTCACAGGGTGCGCGCGCGCAAATCGAGGTGGAAGCGCTCTACCGCGGCTACATCACGCGCCAGGCCGGCGAAGTGCGGCAACTCCGCGCGACCGAGGCGGTGACCATCCCCGAGGAAATCGATTATGCGGCCATCAAGGGCCTGAGCACCGAGGCGCGGGAGCGGCTGTCAGCCTCGCGGCCACGGTCGCTCGGCGCGCTGAGCCGGTTGCAGGGGATCAGTGCGGCCACGTCGATGGCAGTTCTGGCCCATCTGCGCCGAACGGGGTGAATGTTTCACGTGAAACACTCCACATCCTGCCCCAAAATGTTTCACGTGAAACAATCCGCGTCCCCACCCCCCATCCAAAATGTTTCACGTGAAACACTCCACAGGCTGGAGGTGTTCGCCGAGCGCCTTCTCAGCTGGAACGCCCGGATAAACCTCATCAGCCGCGCGGATGCGCCCGATGTTTGGTCCCGCCACATCGCGGATTCGCTACAGCTTGTCCCCTTGGTCCCTCCGCATTGCGCGCGCGCGATCGATCTGGGGTCGGGCGCCGGTTTTCCGGGGCTGATCCTTGCCATCGCCACCGGCATTCCGTTCGATCTGATCGAATCCGATCACCGCAAAGCAAGCTTCCTCAGGGAGGCGGCTCGTGCCACCTCCGCCCCCGTAGCGGTGCATGCGTGCCGGCTCCAGCAATCGCCGTGCAAGCCGGCGCCCCTGATCACCGCCCGCGCGCTTGCGCCGCTATCCTGCCTGCTGGAATTCGCCACGCCTTTGCTCGCGCAAGGGGGCGTCTGTCTGTTTCCGAAGGGAGAAAATGCCGAAACGGAGGTGCAGGCGGCGCTTGCGTCGTGGACCATGAAAGTGGAACGGCATATAAGTTCAACACACCGTAGCGGCGTGATTCTGCGGATCAGCGAGGTTGCCCGTGTCTGACAGTTTCACCAGCCGCGTGATCGCCATCGCCAACCAGAAGGGCGGCGTCGGCAAGACTACCACGGCCATCAACCTGGCCACCGCCCTAGCGCTTCAGGGGCGGCGGGTGCTGCTGATCGATCTCGACCCCCAGGGCAATGCCTCCACCGGTGTGGGCCTCGATCGCCGGCGCCGCAGCGTGGGCACCTACACCATGCTGATCGAGGGGCGCGACCCTGCCTTTCTGGTGCAGCCCACCGACATCAAGGGGCTGGAGGTGATCCCAGCCGATCCGGATCTGGCGGGGGCGGATGTGGAGCTGGTGGGCATGCCGCGCCGCGAATTTCGCCTGCGCGAAGCGGTGCTGGCGACCATCGGGTACGACTATATTATCATCGATTGTCCGCCGAGCCTGAGCCTGCTGACATTGAACGGGCTGGTGGCCGCATCCTCGGTGCTGGTGCCGCTGCAATGTGAATTTTTTGCCCTGGAGGGGATCAGTCAGTTGGTGAAGACGATCGACCTGGTGAAGGCGAAGCTCAACCCGCGTTTGTCGTTGCAGGGCATCGTGCTGACGATGTTTGATCAGCGGACGAACCTTTCCGACCTGGTGGCGGCCGATGCGCGGAGTTTCTTTGGCGATCGGGTGTACGAAACGGTGATCCCGCGCAACATCCGCATTTCGGAAGCGCCGAGCCATGGCAAGTCGGTTCTGGTGTATGACAAGAGTTCGGCTGGTGCGATGGCCTATGTGAAGCTGGCGGATGAGTTGTTGCGGCGCGAACGGAAGCTGGCGGCGTGAGCGTGGCTAGTCCCCGGCTGGGTCGCGGGCTGGCCGCGCTGATGGGTGATGCGCCGGCGGCGGAGGCGGTGTCCGATGCCGGGCGGGGGGCGATCCGGGCGCTGCCGGTGGAGAAGCTGGAGCCGGGACCGTTTCAGCCGCGCACGAGTTTTGATCCCGCGGCGCTGGGCGAGCTGGTGGAGTCGATCCAGGCGCGGGGGATTCTGCAACCGTTGCTGGCGCGGCCGCATCCGCGCTTGCCGGACCAGTATCAGATCATCGCCGGGGAGCGGCGCTGGCGGGCGGCCCAGCAGGCGGGGCTGCATGAGGTGCCGGTGCTGGTGCGCGACCTCTCGGACCAGGATGCGATGTCGGCCTCGCTGGTGGAGAATTTGCAACGCCAGGATCTGAACCCCATCGAGGAGAGCGAGGGGTTTCGCCGCCTGATGGACGAGTTCGGGCTGACGCAGGAGAGCCTTTCGGTCGCGGTGGGCAAGTCCCGCAGCCACATCGCCAACACGCTGCGGCTTTTGCACTTGCCTGCTGCCGTGCGCGCCGAGGTGCAGCGCGGCCGGCTGACGGCGGGGCATGCGCGCGCGCTGCTGACGCATCCGGAGCCGGAGACGATCATGAAGGCGGTGATCGAGCGGGGCCTGAGTGTGCGCCAGACGGAAGCGCTGGCCGCGCCGAAGTCCGTGCCGCTGCATCCACCCAGCAAGCATGTGAAGAGTGACGATACGCGGGTGCTGGAGCGGGAGCTTTCGGAAAAGCTTGGGCTGGTGGTGCAGATTTCCTATGACGGCACGGGCGGCTCGCTGACGCTGAAGTATCGTAATCTGGATCAGCTTGATAGTTTGATGACGTTATTGACGCGGCTCAAGTCGTAGAAAGAAGAAAGAGTCTTCTTTTCTGAAGAAAAGAAGCAAAAGACTTTTGTTTGTTGGCTCTGGCCTGCTATCCGACTCGCCAGCTTCGCGCGACACCCAAAGAAGTAAAAGTTTTTTGCTTCTTTTTTTCAAAAAAGAAGGCCTTCCTTCCTGATGCTCACTGCCCCCGTCCCCGAACTTCCCGCACAGCTTGTAGCTAGTGCCACTGTGCTGCCCAACCGGGCGGCCATCCTGCCGCTGCTGCCCAAGCATAAGGTGATCGTGGAGGTTGGCGTAGGTCTGGGCTGGTTCTCCAATCAGCTGCTCTGGAATTGCGCCCCTCGCCGGTTCGTCGGCATTGACACGTTCCTTCTCCATACGTGCGCCGATGTGTTCGGCATGTCGGCCAAGGAGCGTTTCGGCGGCCTGACGCATCGCGAGTATTACCAAAGCGAAATGGAAAAACACCCTGCCGGCAGCGTGGTGACCGTGATGGAAGGCGATAGCGCCGACATGCTCGCGGCGCTGGAGGATGAAAGCGCCGACATTATCTACATCGACGGCGATCATGGCTATGACGGCGTGATGCGGGATCTGATGCAGGCAGGGCGCAAGATCAGGCCGGATGGTTATCTTATTGTGGGGGACTACATTCTCATCGATCACCTGCATGCCGATCAGCCCTATGGCGTGATCTACGCGACAAACGAGTTCATGCTCAGCCAGGGCTGGGCGATGCAATATTTCGCGCTGCAGACCAACATGTATTGCGATGTCGTGCTGCGACGGCCCGATGTGGTGGCCGCCGGCGCCGCGCGCCTGCGAGACCTCGAACGTGAGAACGCGGCGCTCCGGGATGAGATCAGGCAACTCCGCAGTTCCCGCAGCTGGCGCATCACCGCCCCGCTTCGGCGCCTGCGCGGCGGCTGAGATGCGGGATGGAGTGGGGTGACGAGAGGGATCAGCCCGCGTGGTAGAATGCGGCAACGATGCGGGGTAGCCAAACCAGGTCGATCGCGGCAACGGCGAGCGGGAGCGATTGCAGCACCAGGCTCGCACGCGGCCGCGGCCAGAGCGGCGGGGCCAGTGCCAGCGCGGGGATCAGCGGCAGGAAATAGCGGCCCTGGATACCGCCGATCCACGGCATTCCCACTGGTGTCCATTGCACATAGAGCGCCGTCCCCACCGCGATCGCTGCCAGGCTGGCGGCTGCCAGGGGTAGCGCGCAATCGATCCAGGAAGCGGGGCACCGCGGCAGCGGGGGGGACGCCACAATGTTGGACAGCACCGAGGCTGCCAGCGCGGCAAACCAGAGATAATAGAGGCCGGGCGGCAACAGGATGCAAAGCCAATCGAGGATGCCGACCAACTGGTGCAGAAGCAGATCGGCTTGCGTCCAGATGCTGCGCACCGGCAGCGTAATGGCCAGCGCAGGGTGCGCAGCCAGTACGCGAAGTTGCGCGGCAAAATCCGGGCCGGCGAACATCGCCGGCCGCGCGCCCGGCCACAGCGGCCCGGCTTCCGCGGGCGGTAGCGGCGGCGGTTGAATGACGTATGCGGCCCCCCACACCGCCCAGCCCAAGGCCGGGAGCGGTACCAGCGCAGCGATCGCGAGCCGGCGCCACAGATCCTGCCGTGACAAGGGCAGGAGCAGAAGCAACGCCAGCGGCGCGTATGGCGGCTTGCTGGCGATCAGGACCGTCAGCAGCATCGCAGCCGCAGCGAACCACGGCGAGCGGGCCGGGGTTGCGAGGCAAGGCAGGCGGCTCAGGCAGGCGCAGGCCAGCGCGGCGGTGGCGATGAGCAACCCGTCCTGGCTGCAAGACGCTGCCAGGCTCAGGGTCATCGGCAGCAGCAGCACACAGGCAATCGTCGCCTGCCCCCGCCGCGCAACCGTTAGTGCCAATGCGCCGATCACTGCGAAGCAAGCGATGTTGGCGAGCCGGATGGCCAGGAAGGCCAGCGCAGGGGAGCCGCCCAAAAGCCGTGTGATGGCGATTGCCAACGCGCCGGGCACATAGGGCAACGGCTCGTAGGCGACGACGCTGCTGCCCGTGGGTATAAACAGGGTGCGCGGATACCAGGTGACCGCCTCTGACTGGCGGATCATCGCCTCTGTCTGCGGCTGCGGCGCCGTCAGCATTGGCTGTACTGGCATCGTCGGCACGCCTTTGAGTGCAACATTGGCCGGCAGCCCGCTGACCCACCGCCCGCCCTGCTTCTCGCGATGGCCAATCCAGGCCCCATGCAGCAGGCTATCAGCCCGCAATGCGTGAACGAGTTCGTCGGGTGCGTGGCCTAGGGGAATGAGAAAGGCAAGTTGGAGGGCGGTGGGGATCGCGAGAAGAAGAAAGAGGGTTCTTTTTTGAAAAAAAGAACCAAAAAACTCGTGTGTATTTAAGCGCACGCTGAGCCTGCCATGTCGGGTGGCGGATGGGGGCGGAAGGAAAATGTGGGCAGCGGTGCGGTGCGGATGTGCGCTGCTGCGAGGCATGGGCGGTTCTGGCGTGGTGGGCCGACGCGCAGCCTACACCGGCTGACGCACACGCGGTAAGGCGCCCAGAGACATTGCAGCGGCGGGAGGGTTTGGCCGCGATGGCGGAGGTTGAGGATTTGCGCCGGATGGCGCTGGCGCTGCCTGGCGCGCGCGAAGACAGGTTTCGGGGATGATGGGCAGACCCGCGGGCGACGCCTGGAAGCGACGCATTCGGTGCCGGCACCGCAGGAAGACTCAACCACGAAGGCACCAAGACCCGAAGAAGGGCACGAAGAAAAATCTCCATGCGTCTTCTTCGTGGCCTCCTTCGTGGCTTGGAGCCTTCGTGGTTATCTTTCTTCCTTGGTGCCGTGCCGGCGGCGCAGCCGAGCCAAGGCTGGACCAGTGTATGACGTGGCGGCAAGCAACCCTAACCAGCCGCATCCACCAGAACCACCTCCGCATCGTCCAACGCCTTCACCCGCAATTCCGCCTCCTGCGCAATCGCGGCGCCGTCACGCGCATTCAGCCGCACCCCATTCACTTCAATCACGCCACGCGCGGGCACCAGATACGCACGGCGGGATTCCCCCAGCTCATATATCGTCTCAGACCCCGCCTTCAGCGTTGCCCCCAGCACCCGCGCATCCGTGCGGATCGGCAGCGCGCCCTCATCCTGCGCGAACCCGCTCGCCAGCGTCACGAACTTGCCCGAACGCTCACCTTTCGGAAACGGCTTCGCCCCCCAGGAGGGTTTCGCACCGCGCGCGGTCGTTTCGATCCAAATCTGGAATATCCGGGTCGTCTCCGGCTCCCGATTGTATTCGGAGTGGCGCACGCCGGTGCCCGCGCTCATCACCTGCACATCGCCCGCCTCCGTGCGGCCCTTGTTGCCCAAACTGTCCTGATGCGTGATCGCACCTTCGCGCACATACGTAATGATCTCCATGTCCGCATGCGGATGCGGCGGAAAACCGGAATTCGGCGCGATCGTATCGTCGTTCCACACCCGGATCCGCCCCCAATTCATCCGGGCGGGGTCGTAATAGCTGGCGAACGAAAAATGGTGCTTGGCGTCCAACCAGCCATGGTTGGCACCACCCAGCGCTTCAAACGGACGGCGTTCGATCATGATCAACTCCTACATGAGAAAAGTAAGATGTTCTTTTTTGAAAAAAAGAACCAAAAAACTTTTGGCCGTGGCCTACGCTTCCGGCGAGGTGCGCGCCAACAGTCAAAAGTTTTTTGCTTCTTTTTTTCAAAAAAGAAGATTCTTTCTTCCTTACACTGGCAACTCCCCCGCCGCCTTCACCGCTGCCGCCAGCGCGCTCGCCCGCTGCTCCGGCCCATAGGCAATCCCCTCCGCGTGGATCACCTCCACATCCGTGATCCCGATGAACCCGAACACCGCGCGCAAATAGCTCTCCTGGTGCTCCGCCGGCGATCCGGCCGGATAGATCCCGCCGCGCGACAGCGCCAAAATCACCCGCTTGCCGCCAGCCAGCCCCTGCGCGCCACTTTCCGTGTAGCGGAACGTGCGGCCGGCAACCAGGATGCGATCCACCCAGGCCTTCAACTGGGTCGGCACGGTGAAATTATACATCGGCGAGCCGATCACCACCGTGTCGGCGGCCAGAAACTCCTCCAGCACCGCGCCGCCCAGCGCCAGATCGGTCTGCAGCGCCTGGTCGTGCTGCACCTCGGCACTCTGGCCGGCCAGATAGGCGCCGGTGAGATGCGCGATCGGGTGCGCCACCAGGTCGCGATACGTCACCTCCACCGGCGCGGGGCCGGAGGTCAGCCGCGCGACCACGGCGGCCGAGATGGCGCGGCTGACGGAATTGCCGCCCAGAATGCTCGCGTCGATATGCAGAAGCTTCATTGTCGTGTTTCCTTGGTTCCGATTGGTGACCAAGGTGCCTATGAGTGCCTATATCACCCCGAAACAAGGAGGCACATGAATGGAACCGGGGCACATCGCTGAAACCGTCACCGCCCCAACTTCCGCAAGGCCGGTGCCGCTGCACGCCACGCGCGATTGCCGGCGGGTCAGCGCCCTGCTCGGCCGCAT
>Ga0116230_10003762_pt1 | contig 14857 bp, 11 predicted proteins | sample S1TSphfallax_3_FD_88678 | JGI IMG/M metagenome (GOLD analysis project Ga0116230, IMG submission 88678) | Host-associated microbial communities from peat moss isolated from Minnesota, USA - S1T2_Fd - Sphagnum fallax MG | ecosystem: Host-associated > Plants > Peat moss > Unclassified | place... | reverse complement strand
TAAAGAAAATGCGGACGGAGGTAGTTTATTTCTTATCCCTACCGGCATAAGAAATAAACTACCTCCGTCCGCATTTCGCGCATTTCGCGCGCACAAAAAATCCCGCCCAGGTTTAGCGCCCGGGCGGGATTTTATTTACGATCGATTCTCTTTAGAAGCTAAACCGCAAAGACAACTGCAAATTGCGCGCCAGACCAGTCTTGCTGGTAATCAGCCCAAACTGAGAAGACGTCGGGTTGAAGTTCGGACCGCTCCAGTTGGGGTGGTTCGGGAAGTCGTACGCTTCGGCGCGGAATTCAAAGTTTTGTTTTCCTTCGCCGGTGAGCGCGAACTTCTTATAAAGCGACACGTTCCAGTCCTGGAATCCGGGGCCGTAGATCAGGTCGCGGATACCTTTCTGCAAATTAAACGTGCCGGCGGCCGGGGCCGTGAAAATCGGCTTGCCGTTGGCTTGTGTGATCGCAAAATACGTCGGATCGATCTTATTATTCACCGTTCCCGAACCAGCGGCGAATCCGCCGGTGATGCCAGGTGTGGTGGCCACGTTCCAGAACTGGCCTTCACTGCCGCAGCCGAAACTGCCCAGATCGCCCGAACTGACGCCCGCATAATCGGTATTGGCGCCGACGCCGCAAGGGCTGCCGGTCTGGAACTGGACGTCACCGGCCAGTTCCCAGCCGCCCAGAACCTTGCCCGCCATGGTGGCGTGATTCTTGAAGATCGGAATCTCATACAGGTAATTGATAATCGCGATCTGCCGCGCATCATATTCAGACGGCCCCCACAGATTGCTCGTGTTGTAGGTGTCGGAAACAATGTCGCGGTAGTTGGAGCTGTTGTCCATGCTCTTGGAATACGTATAGGAAAATCCGAAGCTGGAGCCATTCTTAAACGGCCGGTTCCAGGTAAGCTGAAGCCCGTTGTACATGGAGTTCACGTTGCTTTCTTCTTCCTGAATGGCCGCATAGCCCTTAAACGGACGCAGCACGTTGACGTTCACGCCCGGGTTGGCCTGCAAGGTGCCCGCCGGCACCTGGTTGATGTCGTAAACATCCCAGGCGTGATAGCCGCGGTGAGCCACATAAGCGATGGAGAAAAGCGAGCTCAGGAACGTCTGGCGCTGGAAAGTAACGTTCCAGTTCCAGGCCACCGGCTGCTTCAGATGCGGATTGAGCGTGGTCGCCGTAATCGCCGCCGCCGTGCCTGTCACAAGCGAAGCGCCAGGATTGTCCACGCGCACGTTGTTGACGGTAACGAAGGGCTGAAATGGTGAGTTGCCGCCGGGGAAAACGTTGTCCAGCAGCGGCATGGCCGTGGTGAACTCGCCGCCGCCCGCGCGGATCACGGTCTTGTCGTCAATCTGGTAAGCGATGCCCAGACGAGGCTGGAAATCGTTGGTCGGCTTGATGTACGACTGCGAAAAGCTTGTGTTGAACAAGCTGTTGCAGGACGCGCCGTCGCAAATGGGGTTGCCGTCGGCCAGCACGCGGCCCTGCGCCGAACTCGGGAACGCACTGATTCCCGGAATCACCATCCCGTTATACGGGTTGCCGGTGCCAAGAACGACGTTGCCTTTCGCGTTCACGGTCACGGCGTCGGCCGGGTTATAAACCGCGCCGTTGAAGTAATCTGCGTTGCCCCATAGCGGATGGAAGCCGATAACCGTGGTCATGCGGACGCCATAGTCGATGTGCAGTTTCGGATTGACCTTCCAGGAATCCTGGGCGAATTCTTCGAACATCGGTCTGCGCCAGATAGTGAACGCGCGCGGGCCGATTTCGGTGTAGCTGTCGGCATAACCCAGGGCCAGGTTGGCGATGCTGACGCCGGAAGTGGCGCCGGTGCCGCCGTCTGAAAAGGTAAAGTTGCCGTTCTGGTTATTCGCACCGCCGGGGACGGTGGAAACGTTGATCTGATCGCCATCGTTTTCACCGGCGTATTCATAATACGCGCCGAACTTGAACGTGTGATTGCCCCAGACCTTGGTAATGCTGTCGGATGTGGTGAAGATCGGTCCCGACGAATGGGAAGGATACGGACCGGCAGCCAGGCTGTAGAAGTTGTCGTTCAGGTTAATCGAAGGAAATTTGTTGGGAATGTCCTTGCCGCTGAACAGGTAAGGATAAGTGATGGGGTCGGCCAGGTTCTCCCGGTTGAAGCCGATTTCAGACTTATCCACCGGAATGTAGACATCGTCCAGGCTGTAAGTGGCGCGCAGTTCATTGACGATGGTCGGATTAATGGTCCAGGTCCAGGCCACGGTGTTGGTCTGGTTGGGGCGGTTGAAATATTTTGCCGTTTCGCCGGAGCCTTGATCGAAAGGATCAAACTCGTTATAGGCCAGGCCCGAACGGCGCAGTTCAATGTGGTTGCTGTTGTTGGGAACAATGTCCAGATTCCAGATATCCTTGCGCTGGTTGATCGGCTGCGCCGCCTGCGCAATCCAGTTCTGTGTGCCGCTTAAGTAGCCGGCGGTCGGGCTCGGATAGGCGTTCAGAATCGCTATCCCGTTGGGGCTCAGTTGACTCGTCGGAATCACGTTTCCGGGAATTGGGGAGCAAGTGGACGCGCCCAGCTTCGGGCAGGTGCCGGGATAGTAAAGCTGGTGCGTGCCGCTGTACCAGGGATTGGAAGAAAGCAGTTCGCTGAAGTTTCCCTGACGCATCAGATCCGTGGGCACGGCCTGTGTCTGGGTTTGTGTGTTGCGCTCGCGAATCCAATCCTGGGCGACAAAAAAGAAAACTTTCTGGCGTAATTTATCCAGCTTGCCGGGTATGGCGACAGGTCCGCCCACCGCATATCCGAAGTTGTTATAGCGGAACGGCGAAGCGAAATCGGTGGACTTGCTCAGGTTGCGCGACCAGGTGTTGGCGTTCAAATCCGAGTTGCGGAAATACTCGTAAGCGCTGCCGTGAAAATCCGTGGTGCCGCTCTTGGTCACCATGCGGATCTGGCCGCCGGCCGCGCGGCCATATTCGGCCTGATAATCGGCGGTCAGCACCTGGATTTCCTGCGTGGCATCCACGTCGCCGACACCAATCACCGCGCCGTTAGCCCTCGTGCGCATCGCCGGGGCGCCGTCCACGGTCACCAGCGTGTCCTGCGACCGCGCGCCGTTTACGGAAAACGGATTGCCGCTCAGGCCAACTCCGTTGAAATCGCCCAGCGATCCGCTGCTGCGGACACCGGGAAGCATTTGCGCTTCATAAATCGGGCTGCGGCCATTCAGTTCCTGATCCGCAATCTGCTGCCCGGTCACTTCCGATTGGACCGCACCCGATTCAGTTTGCAGAACCGCGGCGGTGGCCGAAACTTCCACGGTCTCCGTGGTCTGGCCCACTTGCAGGTTGCCATCCAATTCGATGGTGGAATTGGCCTGCAGCACGTTGTGCGTGCTCTCATACTGCTTGAATCCGGGCGCCGACGCTGTCAGCGAATAAGACCCCGGAAGGACGTTCGGTACCGTATAGTGGCCCTGAGCGTCCGTCGTGACTGCGTGTGATTCGTCGGTCGCTTCACTCTTGATGACTACTTTCGCGCCCGGAACAACGGAACCCGAAGGATCCTTAACGTAACCTGTGATGGTGCCAGCGTCTGACTGCGCGAAAAGCGAAGAACAGCCGCAAAAAGCTAGTAAAACTACTATGCAGACGTGTGCATATTTCAACATTGTTTCTTTCCCCATAGAAATAAAAAAGCCAATACAAACGATGTAGGCCCTGAAATATCTGGCAAATTGTTACAACCTAGTTAAACCAAGTTAGCTATCCCCAGATGAACCTACTATATGTCCCGGAAGCCAGTATTTCAACTGTAAGTGGATTTTTTTAGCAGAATTTACTAGCTAGGAAATATCCTTCTACTTGGTGAGGGAAGTTTTCTCCACCGTAAGTTGGTCTTCGACCTGCTTCGGTGTTCCTTTTGGAAGGTTGATCTCAAACCGGGTGCCTTTACTCACCTGGCTGGAGACGTTGATTTCGCCGCCGTGCGCCTTAACAATGCTGGCAACAAAGCTCAATCCGAGACCGAGACCTTTCTCGGGATTCGGATCGGGCACGCGGTAAAACCGGTCGAAAATATACGGCAAATGCGATTGCGGAATGCCCACGCCGGAATCCTCAATCACCAGACGAACGCCGGCCGGTGTGTTCTCCGCGCACGCCGTCACCCAGCCGCCTTCCGGCGTGTATTTCATGGCATTCGAAAGCAGGTTGGTAATCAGCCGTTCTATTTGCGTGCGGTCGGCTTCGCACGGCACCGGCTCGTTTGACGTTTGCGTCAGCGTCAGGCCGGAGGCTTCGGCCGGAATCTGGAATTGATCCACCAGATCTTCCATAACTTTGCTGAGATCCAGCGCCGTTTTATGCAGCGGCAACTGGCCCGATTCCGATTGCGACAGCAGCAGCAGCGCCCGCACCAGATTCGAAAGCCGCTCCACATCCTGCAGGGCGTTTTCAATCGCTTCTTTCAACTGCTCCTTGTGAGCCGCCGTAAAAAGCGCCACCTCCAGTTGCCCTTGAATGGCAGTCAGCGGCGTGCGCAGTTCGTGCGAAACATCGGTGGAAAACTGGCGAATCTGTTCAAAAGAAGATTTCAGCCGGCTGCTCATCTGGTTAAACGAATCAATCAGGCTGTCCAGTTCGTCGTTTGCGCCGCGTTTCGGAATCTGCAATCCCAGGCTGGAACCGGTGATGCCCTGGGCCGCCCGTTCCACCGATTGCAAAGCGCGCAGCGCGCGTCCGGCCGAATACCAGCTCACCAGCGCCGATGCCACCAGCGTCACCAGCAGCGCCACCAGAAAGTTTCGGCGGAAACTGCGCAGCAAAAGCTGGTCGCCCTGCAGCGGCCGCCCTTCCATCACATACCAGCGGTGCTGCTGGTCATCCACAAGCGTGCTGCAGATGATGTCGTATCTTGAACGGTCCGTGCTGGTGACAGTCTTAAGAATGTCCTGGGAATGGTGCAGCTCTTCCATCTCGGCCCGGATCACCTTTGGATCGGCCAGCGCGGAAAGCGTCCGGTCCACATGCGACCTTTCATCAATGTGGCCCTGGTCGTCCACCAGCAGAAACACCTCGCGCAAGCGCGCCACACTAGCGTTTTCCTCCGGATCGCCAAGATCGGCGAACCAGTAAGGCTTGCCGTTTTCAAAGTGCAGGTAGCCCTTCAGCGCCCCCAGTTCGTCATGCAGCGCCGTTTCGCTGCGCGTGTTCAGGACTGATCGCAGCAGCGTGGTTCCGGCAATCAGCGCCAGCACCAGCACCACCGCCAGCAGCAGCAAGGTAATGCTGGCTAGCCGGAAGCGCAGCGTCCGAAAAACCCGAAACTGCGGCAACTCCAAAAGGCGCATACTGGCGGGGATCAGTCGGACGAATAAGCCAAGGCTTCCGGAATATCAAGCATGTAGCCGATGCCGCGCACCGTGTGAATCATCTTCAACTGGAACTTGTCGTCAATCTTGCTGCGCAAGTGGCGAATATAAACATCGACAATATTGGTCAGCCCGTCGTAATCCATGTCCCACACATGCTCCACAATCATGGTGCGGCTCAGCGGACGCCCGCGGTTGCGCATCATATATTCCAGAATGCTGAACTCCTTGGGCGCCAGCTCAATATTTTCATTGCTGCGCGTCACTTTGCGGCGGATGCAATCCAGCGTCAAATCGCCAATTTGCAGCTTCTCCGGCGTCGGCGCGCCGCGCCTTAGCAGCACGCGCGCCCGGGCCAGAAGTTCCACGAACGCGAAAGGCTTGACCAGATAATCGTCCGAGCCTTGCTCCAGACCCTTAACGCGGTCATCCACCGAATCGCGCGCGCTCAGGATCAGCACCGGCGGTATCACCTTGCGGTTCTTGATCTTCTGCAGCACCTGCAAACCGTCCATGTCCGGCAGGCCCAGATCCAGAATCACCAGATCATATTCGGTGGCATGCACGCGGTCAATGGCATCGCCGCCGTTGTGCACAACATCCACCGCATAGCCGGCGCTCTGCAGCCCGCGCGTCAAAAAATCGGCAATTCGTTTTTCGTCTTCCACCACGAGTAAGCGCATGAATGTTGTAAAGGCCCGACATCACAAGTGTATAAGAATATGGATTTAAGGCGGGTTCGTCCAACTGATGTCCAAACCTCCTCACAAAAGGGCAATATACAAAATCGACCCGGTTGTGACATAATCCAGGTTTATGAAGCTGTTTGCCGCCAACTTTTATTGGTTCCGGTTTTGGTACGGTCCAGAATCGAACCGGGGGGCGTCTCAAAGCTAAGCAGTTCATAGCAGATTTAGAAAGGGGCCCGCTCGGTAAACGAGTGGGCCTTTTGTGTTTTAACTCGTGAGGGGCAGATGATTATTTCGATGAAACTTCATGCAAGCGGCGCGGAGATTGACGCGGTTCGTGCGCGCATCAACGACTTCGGCTACAAAGTGCATTCCATTACCGGCGAGGAGCGCGTCGTCATTGGCGTGGTCGGGGTCGGCGACGTCACGGCCTGTCTGGAATCGCTGGAGGCGATGCCGCAGGTGGAAAAGGCGGTGCGCATTTCCGCGCCATACAAATTCGTGAGCCGCGAATTCCAGGGCCACAAATCCGAAATCAAGTCGGACGGCATTGGCGTCGGCGGTGACGATTTCGTGGTCATGGCCGGTCCGTGCTCGGTCGAAAGCGAAAAACAGATTATGGAGACCGCGCATTTCGTGTCCCGGCATGGCGCGAAATTCCTGCGCGGCGGCGCCTTCAAACCGCGCACTTCGCCTTACGATTTCCAGGGCATGGAGCGCGAAGGTCTCAAGCTTCTGAAAAAGGCCAAGGAAGAAACCGGCCTGCGCGTCATTACCGAAGTGATGAGCGATGGCGACGTGGAGATGGTGGCCGAATATGCCGATATTCTGCAGATTGGCGCGCGCAATATGCAGAACTTCGCGCTGCTGAAGAAGCTGGGCAAAGCCGGCCGCACCGTCATGCTGAAGCGCGGTTTAAGTTCCACTATCAAGGAACTGCTGATGTCGGCGGAATACGTTGTCGCGCACGGCAATCCGAATGTTATCTTGTGCGAGCGCGGCATCCGCACCTTTGAAACAGCCACGCGCAACACCTGTGATATCACGTCGATTCCGGTTCTGGACGAACTTTCGCATCTGCCCGTGGTGCTTGACCCCAGCCATGCCACCGGAAAGCGCAGCCTGGTGCCGGCGCTGGCGCGCGCGGGCGTGGCCATTGGCGCGGATGGTTTGATCGTCGAAGTTCATCCGCAGCCTGAAAAAGCGGTGAGCGACGGCGCGCAATCGCTGACCTTCGACCAGTTCGCCAAAATGATGAACGAACTGAAGCCCTACATTGAGCTTTGGAAATCGGCGCGCGCGCTTTCGCGGGCGAGTGAACTGGCTGCCGTCTAGCGTGCGGCGTCTCTTCGTTCTGGCGGGCGCTGCCGTGGCGGCAGCGCTGATCTTTTTTGGGATTCAGTATTACCGTTACCGCTTCGTCCGCCACAATAGCGATCTGGTCCGGCTTTTGCCGCCCGGCGATCTGACCATCGTCTATGCGGATCTCGGTCTCTTGCGGCGCACGCAACTGCTCGGGCTGCTCTCCAATATCAAGGTCGCGCCGGATCGGCAGTACGCAGACTTCGTCAGCCAAACCGGCTTCGATTACACGCGCGACCTGGACGCGATTGTCATCGGCGCCGATAGTTCGCAGACATTTCTGATCGGACGCGGACGCTTTGCCTGGGACAAGCTGAAAAGCTTTGCCACCTCGCATCACGGATGGTGTAGCGACGAGGGCTGCCAGGTTCCGGCGACCACTCCCGGGCGCTGGGTCAATCTGATTACGGTGCAACCCGACGTGCTGGCTGTCGCGATCAGCGCGAGTCCGTCCGACGCCGACAATTTGCGTCCGCCCGGAAGACGCGTGCAGGAAATCATTCCCAATGCTCCCGTCTGGACGAAGCTTTCGCACGCGCTGCTGCTGAACCCGACGGCGCTGCCTCTGCCCGTGCGGATTTTCGCCATCAGCTTGCAATCAGCCGGAAGCGTGACCATCTCGGCGATGCCCGACCGGCTGGAACTGGAAGCCACTTTCGCCAACAGCGCTGCCGCCGACACGGCGATGCGGCAGTTACAGATGCAGACTCGCATTTTAACAGCCGCTTTGAGCAAAGAAAAAGCAGACAGCGCCTCTATTGGCGGATTGCTGACGGGCGGAAACTTCTGGCTCGCAGGCAATGAATTGCGGGGGCAATGGCCTGTCCGGCCCGAGTTCCTGCGCGCTTTGGAGTAGAGCTAATCACACCGCAGCGCGCTCACTGGATTCACCCGCAACCCGCGCAAAACCGGTTTCCAGCAAGACACCAGCGCGGCGGCCAGCAGCGAAAGCAGCACCAATGCCATTACCGCGGGATCTCGCGGCGTTGTCGTATAAATGATGCCGCCGAGCGCGGGCGCGGCCAGCCACGAGAGCATCACGCCGAAGGCAAGACCGGTGGAAACCAGGACCATCAAGCGCGCCAGCATCAGACGCAAAAGTTCAAGAGCGCTGGCGCCGACCGCTATTCGAATGCCAATCTCATTGGTGCGGCGGGCGACGGAATAATCGACAAGGCCGTAGATGCCAGTCACCGTCAGCAGCAGTGCCAGTGCTCCGAAAGCGCTCAAGGCAATGGCGGCCGCGTGCATCGGGAACAGCGCGAAGCCAAGAATGCTTTCCAAAGTGCCTGCTCCGTAGACAGGCAGTCTCGGATTGATCTTTTGGATCTCTTGCCGAATCCCGGCAAATAGCGCAGGCGAGGAATCGCGCGAGCGCAGAACAAACGTCGTCGTCGGATTGTATTCCTGCCGCATGGCGCGAAACACAACCGGCTGCGGGCTCTCAGTCAGGCTAATGTACTTGCCGTCGGCTACCATGCCGATTACTTCGACCGGCATCGAGCCGGGAGTGTATCGAAACGTTTGGCCCACCGGATTATTGGTGCCGAGAACCTGGCGCGCGAAAGCCTGATTAACAATAGCGACAGGCGGCGAATGTTCCGTGTCGTGATCGCTGAAGTCGCGGCCTTCCAGCAGGCGCATGCGCATGCCGGCCACCAGCCCCGGAGAGACGTCGTAATAAATGGCGCGCGACCGCTGACGCCCGATTTTGTCCGACTGGCCCGCTCTTTCGACGCTGGTGGTCGATTGGTCGAGGCTCAGTGGAAGCGAGTTGGCGTAAGCGACGGAACCGACTCCTGGCAACGCGCGCAAACTTTCGGCCGCGCGCTGCTGAAACAGAAGTCCCTGTTCTTTGCTGTATCCCGCCGAACTTAAATCCACAGCCGCCGTGACGGCGTTTTGCGGATCAAATCCCAGCGGCAGCGTGATGGCGCTCTGAAGACCGCGCAAAGAAAGAAGGCAGCCGAACACCAGCACAAAACAGAAAGCAACTTGCGCCACCAGCAGCAGGTCGCGCAGCGCAAAGCGGGTCTTGAAAATCGCTAATCCGGAGCTGCCTTTTAGCAGCGGATTCAGATCCGTTCTGACGGAACGCAGCGCCGGGCCAAGACCGAAGAGCAGGCCGGTGAGAAGACTGGCAGCCGCGGCGAACGCCAGAGCGCGCCAGTCTGGCTGCACGCTGAGCTGAACCGGAAAATCAACGGGCGCGCGCCAACTGCTGAATAGCTTGCAGGCGGCGATGGCCAGCAGACATCCGGATGCGCCGCCCAGAAAAGCCAGCACAAAAGCTTCCGTCAGCAACTGGCTCACAATCCGCAAACGGCCCGCGCCTATGGAATAACGAATGGCAAGCTCGCGCTGACGGTCGGTGACGCGCGCCAGCATCAGCCCTCCCAGATTGGAGCAGGCGACTAACAAAACCAGCCCTGCCAGCAGAAAGACTCCGCCGGTGAAAGCGGCCACCGCGCCGCGTATGCCGCTTCCCAGAAAGCCAGGCTCGGCCAGGCGCATGCGCAGACCCTTGTCGCTGAGCGGATGTTGCCGGGCCAGATCGCCGGCGATGCGATTCAGATCAGCCATCGCCTGAGAGCGATTTGCGCCAGGTTTCAAACGTCCCAGCAGCTCAGTGTCCCATGTGGCTCGCTCGTCCAGCCACGAATGACCCTCCACTTGCGGCTGCATCATCATGGGAATCCAAAGTTCAGGCCAGTAGAACATTTCGGTGCCGTGGAAGCCGCGCGACGCCACGCCCAGCACCGTGTAAGGATGGCCGTTGATGCGAACGGTTGCGCCGATTGTTTTGGGATCGCCGGCAAAGCGCGCCTGCCAGGTTGCATAGCTGAGCACCACGTAAGGGCTTGCGCCGGGTTGCAGATCGTCCGCCTGATGAAAGAAACGTCCGAGCGCCGGTTTCACTCCCAGAACATCGAAGTAATTGCCTGTCGCCAGATAGCACCACATGCGGCTGGGATCTCCGCCGTGTTCAAAGTTCATGACGGAGATGCGGTAACCGGCGAGACCCGAGAACGTGTTGTTGCGGTCGCGAAAGTCTTTGTAATCCGGGAAAGAAAAGGTGGTTCCCGCCGTCGATTCAATGAACGTTACGCTGGCCGGATCGGCGATGGGCAGCGGCTTCAGTATCAAAGAATTGAAGACGCTGAACAGGAAGGTGTTGATGCCGATGCCGAGAGCCAGCGAGAGGATGGCGACAGCGGTAAAGGCGGGGTTCTTGCGGAGGGTTCGCCACGCGTAGCGAACGTGGCGGCCCATTTCGTCGAGCCAATGAACGCGATGCGATTCGCGGCATTCGGCGCGGTAACGCTGGTTTCCGCCGAATTCAAGGCGTGCGCGGCGTTCCGCTTCTTCCGGTGCGACGCCGCCGCGAATCAGGTCGTCCGTGCGCGCTTGCAGATGAAAGGCAAATTCGTCCGCCATTTCGCCTTCGAATCTGGCGCGGCGGAACAAGGATCGCCAATGGAAAAATCGCAGCATGGTTACACCTCGCCGGGACGGGCTTTCAACGCCGTGCCGATAGCGTCCACCAGGCGAATCCAACTGCGCTCTTCGTCCTTGAGCTGGGCGCGTCCCTGCTGGGTCAGCGCGTAGAACTTGGCCTTGCGGTTGTTGTCGGAGATGCCCCATTCGGTTTCGAGCATGCCCTGGCGCTCCAGGCGATACAGGGCCGGATAAAGCGCGCCCTGTTCCACGATGAGGCCGCCGCCGGAAATTTGTTCAATGCGCAGCAGGATGCCGTAGCCGTGCATTTTTCCCAGCGAAACAGCTTTCAAAACTAAAAGGTCGAGCGTGCCCTGCAGCAGTTCGGCGGCTTTGTTGTCTTTCCTTGGCATCTTAGGAGAATGGTACCCGCTCTTCCCTAAGATGTCAAGGAGAAGAGGTTACTGCGTCCGCGAAGGGTGAAACGGTTCGTGCCCGGGTTTGCCGTCGCTGGCCGGTTCGGGCGTGGGTAAATCCAGATTCACCACAACCGGGTCCTGGCCGCTGCGCACCACGACGGCTTCGCAAACTTCTTGCCCGGCGTTAATTTCCTGATGCGGGACAAACGGCGGAACGAAAATAAAATCGCCGGGTTCGGCCACATCGGTAAATTCCAAATTCTCGCCCCAGCGCATGCGCGCCCGGCCTTTAACAATGTACAGAACCGTTTCCAGTTCGCCATGATGGTGCGGCCCGGTCCTGGCGTGCGGGTCTACCTTTACAGTTCCCGCCCACAGTTTGCTAGCGCCCGTGGCGGCATGGGTAATGGCGGCGGCGCGCGTCATGCCGGGAGTTTGCGGCGTGTTCGGGTCCAGGTTATTCCCGCGAATAATGATTACGTCCGCCACGCTCTAAAACCAGCCCATGCGCTGGCAATCGGCATATTCGCGGGCGATCTCGTCTAGGACCAGATGCTCGTTGCGGTGTTCGCGCCGCCGTTCCAGCGTTTCGAAAATCACGATGAGCGCGCCAAACAGCAGCGCGATGCACAAAATCAAGTCTCCGAAATCAGGCAGAAACTCATGCATGATCGCTTCATCCTAACATTTATTTACTAAGTGCGCAGCGCAGTGTTTCTATATCATCCTCATTGTTATAAAAATGCGAAGAAACGCGCAGCCGCCCGTGGCGCGCCGAGACAAAAATGTTCCGCGCCTTCAATTTCGCCGCGAGGTCCGCGGCGTCCCGCCCCGCTAATTGCGCCGTCACAATCTGCGAAGCGCCGGTATTCACCTGCGCGCCCAAACTTGTCAGCATGGCGCGCGTTTTCGCCGCCAGATCCAGCACACGCGCTTCAATTGCGTCCATGCCCGTTTCGAGGAGCAGGTCCAGCACCGCGCCCATGCCGTAGAGGGACGGGAAGGGAATCATGCCGCCTTCGAATTTCTCCGCAGCGCCGGCAAAGACGGGGTCGCCATGATTGAGCGAAGCCACGCTTCGCCAGCCGGCATCGCTGCGCCAGCCGACAACAGTCGGCGTCAATTGCCGCCGCAATTCCTCGTCCACATAAACAAAGCCCGCGCCGTTGGGCGACATCATCCACTTATAAGCGTCGACGCACAGCATGGCCGGGCGCACCTTTTTTACATCAAAGCGCAGCGCTCCGACGCTTTGGGTTCCATCCACATAAAAAATGACACCGCGTTCGCGCAAAAAGCGGCCAATTTCTTCGAGCGGCGGCAGAAACCCGGTGGCGTAATTCACCGTGCTTAGCAGGACCAGGCGCGTCCGCTCATTCACCGCCGCATAAAACTCCGGCCAGGGCACGGCGCGGTGCGTGACGCCGAACCTGTGCAGCGCGGCCGATTGATACACCTGGTTTGGAAACTCGCCCGCCAGCGTCAGGACCTGATCGCCCGCATTCCAGGGCAGCCCCTGGATTAAATAAGACAAGCCGGTGGAAGCGCTCGGCACGAAGGCAATATCGGAAGCGCTGCCATTGATCAGCCGGGCCACCTGCCCGCGGATGCGGTCCATATCGTCAAACCAGCTTAGAAAGTGGACGCTGGCCGTTTCATCGCGATGGGTCAGATGGCGCATCACGGCGTCCGAGGCGCGCCGGGGCACCTGACCAAACGATGCCGTATCGAGATAAGTGAACTTCGACAGCGCCGGAAACTCGCCGCGCATCGCAACCAAATGATCCAGCATCTACAATCTAGTTTGACACCCGCCGACATCACCAAGCAGCTTATGGCCTCTTACGCGCGTAAGGGCGGAATCAACCACGTTGATGGCAAAAACCTTCCTTCCAAGACCGTCATAGCCGGGATCACGGTCGATTTGCTTCGCCTGCTGTTCCCCGGCTTCTTCGACGACATGCTGCTGCATTCGTCGGAAATCTGCGCGGTCACCGCCGAACTGGTGGACAGCGTTTTGGCTCGTCTTACGAATGAAATCCGCAAGAGCCTGGAGTATGCGCCCACTGTCGGGAAGATCGACTCGAACATCCCGGCGCTGGCGCGCGAACTCACCCTGAGCTTTCTCAGCGATCTTCCCAAGATAAGGGAACTGCTGGAAACCGACAGCGAAGCCGCGTATCACGGCGACCCGGCCGCGCTCAGCAAGGAAGAAGTGATTGTCGCCTACCCGTTTATTGAAGCCATAGCCGTGCAGCGGCTGGCCCACGCCCTGTATCGCGAACACATTCCGCTTATTCCGCGCATCATGACCGAATGGGCGCACTCCCGGACGGGCATGGATCTTCACCCTGGAGCCAGCATCGGGACGCATTTCTTTGTCGACCACGGGACCGGCACGGTGGTGGGTGAAACGGCTATTATCGGCAACCACGTCAAGATGTATCAGGGCGTCGGCCTGGTGGCGAGATCACTGGCCGCCGGACAGGCGTTGCGGGGCCAGAAGCGACACCCGACGATTGGCGACCGCGTCACTTTATACGCCGGCTCCACGATCATGGGAGGCGATACGATTATCGGCGCGGGCAGCACGGTCGGGGCCAGCGTTTTTCTGACCACCAGTGTTCCTCCGAATTCGCTGGTTGTGCTGGAGGCGAACAACGTGAAAGTGATGCCCAAGGCTTCTCACGACGGTTATGTCCTTGATTTCCAAATCTAAATCTGAAGCGGTTTGTCTAGCGCCCAGCGGCGACCGCTGCGGCGAAGGCGTGCTCTGGCACCCGGAAGAACAAGCGGTGTATTGGACCGACATCAACCGGTTCCTGATCCACCGGTACGATGCGGCGGGCCAATCCGTCCGAAGCTGGTTCTTTGATGAGCCGGTTACCACGGTCCTGCGAACGACGCGCCCGGACACTCTGGCGGTCTGTCTCGGTTCGCAAATTATTCTCTGGAATCCCGTGACTGACGCGCGCACTCCGCAAGGTTTCCGGATTCCCGGCTGGCCGGCGGTGCGCCTGAACGACGCGGCTGTCGATCCGGGCGGCGCGCTGCTGGTTGGATCCATGCGCAACAACGTTAATCCGGACGGCTCTGAAGGCCAGGCCGGCGGCCGGGACGGCGTTCTTTTTCGCATTGACGCGGGCGGAGAGGTGACGGAATGCGAAAAGAATATCGGCATATCGAACACTTTGGTCTGGAGTCCCGATCAACGGCACTTCTACTTCGGCGATTCGCTGGCTAACGAGATCTGGGTTTACGACTACGATTCGCTTACGAGAACGGGCACTCATTTTGGCGGCTTCGAACGGGGTGCGCCGGACGGTTCCGCGATGGACGAAGAGGGCTATCTTTGGAATTGCCGGTATGGAGGCTCCTGCATTGTGCGCATCTCGCCGCGCGGCGAGATCGACCAAGTGATTGAAATGCCGGTGACTAACATCACCAATTGCACTTTCGGCGGACCCGGCATGAACCTGCTCTATATCACCACTGCCGGCTCACCGGAACGCCTTTCGGGCAGCCTTTTCGTGCTGGAAACGAAGACGAGGGGCCTGTCTGATCACCTGTTTCGCCTT
>Ga0116230_10003761_pt1 | contig 14858 bp, 10 predicted proteins | sample S1TSphfallax_3_FD_88678 | JGI IMG/M metagenome (GOLD analysis project Ga0116230, IMG submission 88678) | Host-associated microbial communities from peat moss isolated from Minnesota, USA - S1T2_Fd - Sphagnum fallax MG | ecosystem: Host-associated > Plants > Peat moss > Unclassified | place... | reverse complement strand
TTCGTCAAACTGAAGGACTGGAAGGTCCGGGGCGCCGCGAAGAACAGGGCTCCGGCCATAGTCGCACGCGCCACCAAGGCATTCGGCGCTGTCCCTGACGGACAAGTCTTCGCCATCGTCCCTCCCGCCATCCGGGACCTTGGAAATGCCTCGGGATTTGACCTTGAGCTGGAGGATCAGGCTGGCCTTGGCCACGACAAGTTGGTCCAGGCGGAAGGCCAGCTTCTCGGCATGGCCGCCCACGACCCCCTCCTTGCGGGCGTCCGCCCGAACGCCGAGGCTGATACGCCCCAGCTCGACATCGACATCGATCAGGCCAAGGCCGGCGCGCTGGGCTTGTCGCTCGCCGACATCAACGCCACCGTCAGCGCCGGCGCGGGCGCGAGCTACATCAATGACTTCACCGACCGGGGCAGGGTGAAGCACGTCTATATGCAGGCGGACGTCCCGTTCCGCATGACACCGGCGGACCTCGGTCGCTTCTATGTGCGCGGATCGGGTGGGGAGATGGCCCCGCTTGAGGCGGTCTCCTCCCGCCACTGGGAAATCGGGCCGTCTCAGTTGCAACACTATAACGGCATGTCGTCGCTGGAAATTCAGGGCGAGTCCGCGCCGGGCGAGAGTTCGGGGGCGGCGATGGACGAAGTGCAGAAACTAATTGGCAAGCTGCCCAAGGGGATCGGATTTGAATGGACGGGCCTGTCGTTCCAGGAAACGCTGTCGGGCGGCGAGGCGCCCATGCTCTACGGCCTCTCAATCCTCGTAGTCTTCATGTGCCTGGCGGCACTCTACGAGAGCCTGACGATTCCTATCTCCATCTTGCTGGTCATACCCCTCGGGGTCATCGGGGCGCTCGCCGCGGCCACCCTGCGGGGCTTCTACAATGACGTCTATTTCCAGGTCGGGCTCCTCACCACCATCGGCCTGTCGGCCAAGAATGCGATCCTGATCGTCGAATTCGCCGTCGATGCGGAAAGGGCGGGCAAGACGCCGCTGGAGGCGGCCATCATCGCCTCGCGTCAGAGGCTCCGGCCAATCCTGATGACCTCCATCGCCTTTATTGCCGGGGTGACGCCCCTGGCGATCTCCACGGGCGCGGGCGCGGGAGGCCAGAACGACATCGGCACCGGCGTGATCGGCGGGATGTTCACGGCGACAGTCCTTGCAATCTTCCTGGTGCCATTCTTCTTCGTGGCCGTCCAGGGCGGCCTGCGTCAGCGGAAGGCGGCAAGCCCGGATGGCTTGGGCCCAGAGGCGCCCGCGGAGGCGAAACCATGAACCGCCCTGGTTCCGCGATCTTCCTGAGCGCGCTGCTACTGACAGGCTGCGGCACACTGGAGCCGAATTATCACCGCCCGCCCGCGCCGGTCCCCGCGGCGTGGCCCACCGGGCCTTCCTACGGCCTCACGGCCGCCACGCCGGTGACCGACTGGCAGGCGGTGTTCCCCGATCCCAAGCTGCGCCGGGTTATCGCCCAGGCCCTAGCCAATAGCCGTGACCTGAAAGTGGCGATCGCGCAGGTTCAAGCCTCCCGCGCTCAGTATCATGTCCAGCGCGCGGCGCTTCTCCCCACTATCGACGCCTCGGCGACCCCCAGCTACGGCCGTTCATTCACCGGCTTCCCGCCGTCCCTTGGCGCGGCCTATGCCAACTACACCGACTATTCAGTCAGTGTCGGGACGACGGCCTACGAACTGGATCTGTTCGGTCGGATCCGCAGCCTGACGAAGCAGGCGCTGCAAAGTTATCTGGCGACCGATTCGGCGCGGCGAAGCACAAGGATAAGCCTGATCGCGGAGGTCGGGACTGACTACCTCACCTATGCCGCCGACCGTTCCCTGCTGGCGGTATCTCGGAGCACCGTAACGAGCGCGCAGGCTACAGTAGACCTGGCGCGACGGCGGCTGGCCAGCGGTGTATACTCGCAACTTGATGTCAGCGCCGCCGAGGCCATCGTCGAACAGGCCAACGATGATGTCGCAAGGTATGTCACCCAGGTCGCCCAGGATCTCAACGCCCTTAACCTTGCGGTCGGCGCCCCGGTGGCGCAGGAGGACTTGCCCACAAGCATTGATGATCCGGCCGCGCAGCTGGGGCCAGCGCCGTCCGCCGTCGGATCAGATATCCTCCTGCAGCGGCCGGACGTTATGGAAGCCGAGCACACGCTTAAGAGCGCCAACGCCAATATCGGCGCGGCGCGGGCGGCCTTCTTCCCCAAGATCACCTTGACCGGGTCCGGCGGCACGGAAACCGCGTCCCTGGGCAGCCTGTTCGCGCCTGGCTCTGGGATATGGAGCTTCGGGCCCTCCATCACCGTCCCGATCTTTGATGGCGGCGTGAATAAAGGCAATTTGGACTATGCCCGGGCGGAGGATCGGGTGGACCTCGCCCAATATGAGCAGGCCATCGAGACCGCCTTCCGTGAGGTCGCCGACGCCCTGGCCCAACGCGGGACCATCACAGAGCGCCTACGCGCCCAGAACGCGCAGGTCGCTGCGGCGGCGGAAAGCCTTAAGCTCGCCCGAGCCCTGTATGCCCGCGGCTCCGACAGTTACCTCGACGTGCTCACCGCCGAACGAACCCTCTACAGCGCCCAGCAGTCCCTCATCGCCGTCCAGCTTACCGGGCAGGAGAATATCGTAACCCTCTATAAAGTTTTCGGAGGCGCGATAACGGACCGTGGCGGGGGGGCGTGAGCTTCTCAGCCGTTGGGCTCGGCCGCCGGCTCATCAGCTCGCGCGGCCGCCAGCAAAGCCTCAAATCGCATGATCCCTCCGTGGTCCCGCGAAACATCCTTTCCCAGATCATCCCACCGGCGCAGGCGCAGGGCGTCCGCCGCCCCGGGCCTCAGGGCGAATGCCTCGACTTCCCGCGGACCCATAGGGCCGCCCTGGAGCGAAAGACTGAGCCGCGAGGCGTCGCTCAGCGTGTCGAAGTAGGCGGGCTCCACAGCGCAGAGATAGCGTTTGGCCTGAACGTGCAGGGCGATGGGCGCGGTGACCTGAGGGCCAAAGCCGCGGGAGAGCCACGCGGCGCCGAGGGCCTCGTGCTCAAGGTCCCGTCCTTCGGTGGGGGCGGTCCCCGCGTCCGGATGAAGAAAATGGCCCACATCGTGCAGGAGCGCGGCGGCGATTAGATACGGCGGGGCGCCTTCCGCCTGGGCCAAAAGCGCCGTCTGGACCATGTGGCCTTCGAGCGAGACACCCTCCCCATAGTGATCGGCGCCATGCCGAGCGAAAAGGTCGCGGATTTCCTCCAACATGTCCGGCATTACCCAGAGCTCCAGCTTACGTCTGACGTCCCGCGCGCCGTCATGATCCAAGTCTAGCACAGTCCTTTTCAAGGCCGGACCGCGACGCCTTTTTGGCGATCATGCGGCCGACGACGCTTGCCGCGAACGTGGGCCACGCCGTCTATTCGCACTGAAAATTCTGATCCTTATCAATGCTAATTCATCCGTACTCATAGTAATACACAGCCATATTTGGTCACCTGAAATTCATTTTTGCAGGTTCACGTGCTGCTGTGTCACGGAAATATCATCGAGTGACGCTATGAAGCTACGACGGAAGCCAGATTTCGCGCGCTTCTGATCGACGTGACCTGAATTCAAGGCGCGCGCCAGGGGGTGCGAAGCTCCTCTTAACGCGCCTGTTAAGTAAATGATCTGGCGATACGGGGGATTATCTCATGCGGCATAAGTATATGATGTCCTGCGCTATGGCGGCGATTCTCGCCGGCTGTGCGGGGGTTGGCGTGGCGAACGCGGCGGATACGACGCCCACCGACACCACCGCGACCGGCGTTGAAGAGATCGTCGTCACCGCGCAGCGTCGCAGTGAGAATATCGAAAACGTCCCGAGCACCGTCCAGGCCTTCACCGGCGACACGCTCGATAAGCTCGACGTGACCGACCTCGCGGGGATTTTGCGCTATACGCCCAATGTCACCTTCGCGAACAATGGTCCGGGCCAGGGCAACATCTTCATGCGGGGCCTGAGCGCGGGCTTCGCTGGCAATCAGTCCAGCGCCACCATCGGCAATTTTCCCAATGTCGCACTCTATCTCGATGACCAGTCCATGCAGTTCCCGGCGCGGAATGTGGACATCTATCTGGTCGACATGGACCATATTGAGGTCCTTGAAGGTCCGCAGGGTACCTTGTTCGGGGGCGGCGCAGAGGCCGGGGCGCTTCGCTACATCACCAATAAGCCCAAACTGAATGAGTTCTCAGGGAACGCGGAGGCCAGCTATGGCTTCACCGCCCATGGCGATCCCAACACCAGCGCCAACGCAACACTGAACATTCCCGTCATCCAGGATAAAATGGCTGTGCGCGTCGTGATCTATGACGACAGGCAGGGCGGCTATGTTGACAATGTGCCCAGCACCCTGACCCGGTCGAATAACGACCTTGGCAACTATTATCTGAACATCAAGCCGACGGCCGGAAGGTGCCCCAACGGTCTTCCCGCTGGCGCCAGCGGCTATTGCACGCTGCCCAACGCGCCCCAGGGAAATAACGCCGCCATCGCGGCCAACGCGCAGAATCCCACCACCTATACGGGCGGGCGCATCTCGGCCCTCTACCAGGTCAATGATGACTGGGATGTGCTGATCCAGGAAAGCCTGGAGAACCTAAATGCGGAAGGCATCTCAGCCGAGTATCCGGTCGGGTCGGATTTTCAGACCCTGTCGCCCTATCAGATCACCTCTTTCGTGCCCTCCTATGACAAGGATAAGTACGAAACGACATCCTGGACCGTGAACGGCAAGGTTGCCAACTTCAAGGTGATCTACACCGGGAGCTATATGGTTCGGAACATCTCGCAGCAGATGGACTACTCGAACTACGCGCGGTCATACTTTGGACCCTACTACCAGTGCACGGGCGGCAACACAGGCTTCGGCAGGGGTGCGGCTACGTGCTATTCGCCCACGGGATACTGGCAGGATACAGTCAAGAACACACATCTGAGCCAGGAAGTGCGCATCGCCTCCCCGGATAACTGGCGTTTGCGCTTCCAAGCCGGGGCCTATTATGAACAATTCAAGATATACGATGACATGAACTTCAACTATAAGACCTTCCCGGCCTGCAGCACGGCCAATCTGGCGCTCGCCGATGCTGGCGGCGCGCCTTGCGTGGCCGATGTCACCACCGCGCCCGGTTCAACGGCCAATGACCCTGGCGTCCGTAGCGATCAGACGGCTTTCGGTGAAGACACCCAGCGAGGGTATGACCAAACGGCTTTCTTCGGATCGGCGGACTTCGACATCATCCCCAATGTGCTGACGATCTCAGGCGGCACGCGTTATTTCAGGTATTCGGAATATGAGGTCGGATCGGTCTATGCGACCACAACGGGCTGCCTCAATGTGCCCAATGGCGATTGCACCAGCGGCGAGACCAACATCAACTCCCATAATGACCACGCGGTCTATTCAGGCTTCAAGAGCCGCGCGAACATCACCTGGCATGTTGAGAAAGACTCCATCGTCTACTTCACGTTTTCGCAGGGCTTCCGACCCGGCGGGTTCAACCGTGTACAGAAGAAGGTGATCGACGACGCCACCGGCGCGCCCCAGTTCCTGGAGCCCAACAGCTATGCGCCCGACTCCCTGAACAATTACGAGATCGGTTACAAAACCGAGCTCCTGGACCATCGCCTTCAGCTAAATCTGTCGGCCTATCTGATGGATTGGAGCAATGTTCAGTTCCTGATTTACAATCCCACCGAGGGCATCAACACCACATTTGGGATCAATGGGCCTGGCTATAATGTGAAGGGTGTCGAAGGCCAATTCGTTGGCCGCGTCACCGAAGGTCTGACGGTCCAGGGGTCGGCATCCTACAATCACAATACCCAGTCGACTTCACCCTGTCTCGTCGACAACATCTCTGGAACAGCCGCCTACGGCGGATGCATCACGACGGTCAAGCCGAGCGGCGGCGTCGCCCAGCCCTTCGCCAATCCCTTTGGAACCATCGGCTCCACGACCGCTTTCTCGCCGGCCTTCCAGGGCAATATCCGCGCCCGCTATGAGTGGACGGTGGACAACTATAAGTGCGACTTCCAGATCGGCGGCAACTATGTGGGCAGCATGTACAACGAGCCCGCGACCTATCCGTCAGGGGTGGGCGTGCTGATCCCCAACACCACCTTGCTGCGTTACTATCAGCCCGGCTACGGCACGATTGACGCCTCGGTAGGCGTCGCCAAGGACAGGTGGAAGGCGGAACTCTTCGGGACCAATCTCGCCGACTCGGACGCAAGCATGTTTACCTCCTCGGCCCAGTTCATCAAGTCGGAGGTTCCGCTCCGGCCTCGGACCGTGGGTCTGAGGATCGGCGCCAGCTTCTGACCGGAGGTTTTCTGTTAAAGGTATCGGGACGTTAGGCGCGAGAATCGCCGACGCCCCGACCTCGACCCATGGACACCACGTTCGCCACCCCCCCGCTATCAACGACTGAAGCTCATGTGCGCGGTCTTCGCGCGCTCCAGCGGGACGGGCGACATGACGAGGCCTGGGCGGGCGCCGAGGCGCTCCTCACTGATCGGCCCGAGAACCGCGACCTCCTCCTGATCGCGGCCATCAGCCTTCGGCATCTCGGCCGGATTCCCGAGGCCATGGTGATGCTGGACCGACTGGAGGCGCGGGCGCCTCAGTTCAGCCGCCTGCATCAGGAGCGCGGGCTCTGTCACGTGGCGCTGAAGGATGCGCCGAACGCGATCGCGGCGCTTCTTGTCGCCGTGAATATCAACCCCGCCCTGCCCTCTGCCTGGAGCATGCTCGCCGGGCTCTACCGCCTCACCGGCGAGGCCGAAAATGTCGAAACCGCCATGGCGCATGTGACGACGCTCAAGGCGCTGCCGCCGGACGTGGTGTCAGCGACCTCGTTGTTTTCCGACGGTGAACTGGGGCCGGCCGAACAGATGATCCGCACCTTCCTCCTCCGTCATGGGGACCACCCGGAGGCCATGCGCCTGCTCGCCAAGATTGGCGTGGCGCGGGACGTGCTCGATGACGCCGAAGTGCTGCTGGCTGGGGCCCTTGAGCTGGCGCCCGATCATCGGGCCGCCCGATACGACTATGCTCAGACGCTCGCGCATCGGCACAAATATGCCGACGCGCGCCGGGAGATTGAAAAGGTTCTGGCGCTGGACCCCAGAAATCTCGACTACCGCTCACTCGCCGCCACGGCCGCCGTCGGGCTGGGGGAGAACGAGGCCGCCATAGACATCTACCGGCAGATGCTTCGCGATGCGCCGAACTCCCCCGACATCAATCTTTGGCTCGCCCACGCGCTGAAGACCGTGGGTGAGGTCCCCGAGGCCATCGAGTCCTATCGCGCGGCGGCGGCCGCGCGGCCCGATTTTGGCGACGCCTATTGGAGCCTCGCCAACCTCAAGCTTTACAAGTTCGAGGACGCCGAACTCGCGCGGATGCGCGCCGAGGAGGCCGCACCCGCGACCACACCCATTGATCGCTACCACTTATGTTTCGCGCTGGGCAAAGCGCTGGAGGATCGTGGTGAGATCGCTGAATCCTGGCTCTATTACGTCCGCGGCAACGCTCTGAAACGCGCCGAAAGCCGTTACCGACCCGAGATTCTGGAGACAAATACGCGCAAGCAGATTGAGATTTGCACCCGTCCGTTCTTCGCGGCGCGCGCGGGCTGGGGCGACCCGCGGCCCGACCCGATCTTCATCGTGGGATTACCGCGCTCGGGCTCGACCCTCCTTGAGCAGATTCTCGCCTCCCATTCGCGCGTGGAGGGCACCCACGAACTGGCCGACATCCAACTCACCGTGCTGGACCTGCAGGGACGCGACCAGGACTTGGACAATCCGCGCTATCCCGGCGCGTTGGCGGATCTCACCGCTGATGATTTCCGCCGGCTCGGGGAAAAATATCTTGCGGACACCCGGGTCTACCGATCCGGAAAGCCGGTGTTCATCGACAAGATGCCAAACAACTTTCGACACATCGGGCTGATCCACCTGATGCTTCCCAACGCCAAGATCATCGACGCGCGGCGCGAGCCCATGGCCTGCTGCTTCAGCAACCTCAAGCAGCTCTTCGCGAGGGGGCAGGAGTTTACGTACAGCATAGAGGACATCGCGCGCTATTACCGGACCTATCTCGACCTTATGGCGCACTGGGACGCCGTGCTGCCCGGCCGGGTCTTAAGGGTGTTTCACGAGGATGTGGTGGACGATCTGGAAGGCAGCGTCAGGCGGATGCTCGATCATTGCGGTCTGAACTTCGAACCCGCCTGCGTGGAGTTCCACAAGACCGCGCGGAGCGTGCGCACCCCCAGCTCCGAGCAGGTGCGCCAGCCCATCTTCCGAGGGGGCCTCGACCAATGGGCGCGTTATGAGCCCTGGCTCGCGCCGCTGAAAGACGCCCTGGGCGATGCGCTCACGCGTTACCGGACGACGTCCGCAAATGTGTGAGCTATGACCGTCACCCCGAAACGAGGGATTGCTCCATGAGCGAAGTCGCCGCCGTCGTGTTTGACTGGGCGGGCACCATGATCGACTTTGGCTGTATGGCGCCTATACGCGCCCTCCAGGCCGCCTTCGCGGAAGAAGGTTTGCCGATCACCGAGGCCCAGGCGCGAAAGGATATGGGGCGCGCCAAGCTTGATCACGTCGCCGCGCTCCTCGCTGATCCGGAAATCAGCGCGGCGTGGTCGTCGCGCTTCGGCGCCGCTCCCGGGCCCGAGGAGATCCGCCTGATCTATGCGCGGCTGGAGCCGCTGATGCGGACCGAGGCGGCCGCCCATTCGCAGCTTATCGCCGGCGCGGCCGACGTGGCGGCCTGGCTGGCGGCGGAAGGCGTGAAGATCGGCTCCTCCACCGGCTATACCCGCGAGATGATGGCGGGCATCCTGCCCCGGGCGGCGGCTCAGGGCTATGCGCCGGAGGTGGTGGTCTGCGCCGGTGAGACCAAGGAGGGGCGACCCTCGCCGCTGCCGATGTGGAAAGCGTTGACGGATCTCGCCGCCTATCCCGCCTGGCGTTGTGTGAAGATCGACGACGCGGCGGTGGGCATCTTGGAGGGACGCGCCGCGGGCGCCTGGACGATTGGCGTGGCGGTTTCTGGTAATGGCGTGGGATTGAGCCTTGAGACCTGGAATGCGCTGCCGGAGACGGAGAAGGAACGGCTAGCGGCCTCCTCGGAATCCGCGCTTTGGGACGCCGACGCAGACTATGTGATCGCGAGTGTCGCCGAAGCCCAGGAGGTCATTATGGAGATTGATCGCCGGATCGGGTCCGGGGAAAGGCCGCGAGGTTGAAAATGAGCGGATCGGAACCCGCGTTAAAGGACGTCCACGTGTTCGGGCGAGGCGTCGCATTTGCCTGGAGCGACGGCTTGACCGCCGAGTTCTCGACGGCGTGGCTTCTCGATAACGCGGACCCGGCGGAAGCGGGCCTGGGTGGTCACCGCGTGCGGACACTTCGGGAGCTGGACCAGGCCGGCGCGATGGAGGCCGTGACCATCCACGGTGACGCCGTTGACTTCACGCTCACGGGCCAGACGCTTCGATGCGCGGCCGCGCGCCTGCGGGCCTTCGCCGAGCCGCCCCCGCCTCGGACTGGCCCTTCGGACATAACGCTCTGGGACCGGGGCGCCCAGATCGCCGGGCGCCCGCCCACTCCCTGCGCCGACTATCTCAGCGAGGACCGGGCGCTGCAGCACGCCCTCTCGGAGGTCACGCGGTTCGGCCTCACGCGGCTTGCCGGCGCGGGCGGCGCGCCAGGAACGCTGGAGGAGGTCGTGCGGCGCTTTGGCTTCATCCGCGAGACCAATTACGGTCGCCTGTTCGAGGTTCGCGTCCTGACCCGTCCTGACCACCTCGCTTACACAAGCCGGGCGCTGGAGCCTCACACGGACAATCCCTATCGCGACCCCGCGCCGACCCTCCAACTTCTGCATTGCATCAGAAACGCCAGCGAAAGCGGCGACACCTATTTCGTTGACGGTTTCGCCCTGGCCGAGGACATGCGCCGGGACCCGTCTGATGACTTCGCACGCCTCTCCCGCCACGCGGCGCCCTTTGGTTACACGGCCGCCAGCGGCGATCATTACGCCGCCCGCTCGCCTATCATCCGCCTTAACGCGGACGACACGGTTTGCGGCATCCGGTTCAACCACCGGGCGCTTGGCGCCGTGGACCTGGGACCCGTGGAGACCGCCCTTTGGTATGACGCCTATTTGCGGTTCGCCCGAGCCGCCGACGCCCCCGAACGACGGCTTACCCTGAAGATGCAGCCGGGGGATATCGTGATCTTTGACAACGAACGCCTGCTGCATGGGCGAACGGAGATTACCGGGCCGGCCGACCGACTGCTGGAAGGCTGTTATGCGGAACGGGACGGACTGCTGGCGACCTTGGCGCGGCTGACGGCGTCAGGTCAGCCTATTGCCGGACGGCGGTGAAGCCGAGCTTAGCCAAATCGGCCTGGACGCTGTCGGCGCCCGCAAGATGCCCCGCGCCGATGGCGACAAATACCACCCCCCGACCCCGGGCGAGGGCCGCGATCTGCTGGGCGAACCGCACGTTCCGATCCACTATCAAGAGCTGATAGAGGTCAGGATAATCGTTGCGCATCTCGTCATCGAGCAGCGTTTCCAGCTTTGACTGGTCTCCGGAGACCCACGCCGTGACCATCTCGTCCAGCTCCGGAACGGCCTTTTCGGCGTCATCGAGGGAGGATTTGAGAAAATCGAGCTCCGCGGGCGGCGACATGTCGGCGAGATAACGGACCTGCTGTTCCGCGGTCTCCAAGCCTTCCACAGGCTTATGGGCGGCGCGCATGTCCAGGGTGATCACATGTTCAGCGCCGCTGTTGATGTCATATCCCCCTTGGGTAAGGGGCAAGACGCTGAGCGCCACGCCCGCCATCCACGGACGCAGCGGCTCAAATTGCGCGGGCGAAAGGCCCAGTGGGGTCAGGAGCGCGGCGAGCTTCGCCTTGGTGGCGGCGTCAAGCTTTGACGACAGGGGGTGGGCGGGATCGACGCCATATTTGAGGACGAGGGGCTGCATGACCGCTGGATCATCGCTGTCGGGAATTTCCAGCCACAAGGCGTCCGAAGCCTTGAGCGCCGCGTCGATCTTGGGGGCGCGCCAGTCCACGCCGGGTTTGAGGATATGGATCGTCCCGAAAAGATAAACCGTGGCCTGAGGGCCCTGGACCTTCCAGAGGGCGGGCTCGGCGATGGCGGGGCCGCCAAAAGCGGCGGCGAATAGCGCGCAGAGGGTCAGGCTCAGGCGGATCTTTGCGATGCTCAAAGGGCGGGCCCCACGGTTCGTCACGCCGCCAGAGGCGCCTGAGAGCCCCGCTTGGATTCAATCAATCGCCCGTAGAGATCGAATAGCTGGGTAAAATGGGTGTCGGCGCTGGACGGCGGGGCAAGGTCGCATGCCGGAGGACGCCCGGCTTCTCTTGCCGCCAGAAGCGAACAGATCGCCCGCGCGCAGGCGGCGGCGTCGCCGGTGGCGTAGGTCGCCGAAACGCCGCGTTTGGCCAAGTCCGCCGCACCGCCGGTGTCCGGCGTGACCACGGGAAGGCCGGAGGTGATCGCCTCGGCGACGACCAGGCCATAGGTTTCGGCTCCCGAACCATGCACCAGCAAGTCAGCGCTGGCATAGATGGCGGCGAGCTTGGCGCGATCCTTGATCGGACCGGCCAGAAGAACGCCCTCCGCCCTGGCCGCCCGGCGGGCGACGGTGGCGCGGGCGGGCCCGTCGCCGAAAATCGCCAGGGCAAGGTCGGGCCGGCGCCCCCGCGCCAACGCGAAACCCTCGATGATCGTGCGGTGTCGTTTTTCCGGATGCAGACGTCCGACGGCGATGAGCAGCTTGGCGTCCGGCGCCGCGCCACAGGCCGCCAGCAGCTCCCGCCTCAAGGATTCGTCCCGCCGCGCGGGGGAAAAGAGGTCGGTCTCAATGCCAAAGGGCACGGCGATGGGACGATGCACGCCAAAACTCTTGAGACGTTCCGCCAACCATTCGCCCCCGGTCACCGTGACGTCGAACTGCGCGCTGAGGCGCCGTACATAGCCCCAATAGGCGTCGAACAGCTTGTCGATTCGGGGGCGCTCCATGAGGCCCCCGAGAAGCGTGTAGGGATAACCGGCAATAAAATCCTGGTGAAAGACCAGTGACTTGACGGCGTCGCCGGGCGCATTGGCGGCGATCCACCCGCCGCGCCAGGGCGAGGAGCCCTCAATGACATCCGGCGCCTCCGCCGCGACGGCGCGCCAGGCCTCCCGGGCGCTGAAGAACACGCGATAGTTGGAGTCGAAGGGCATCGGCGGGCTGGCGACCCAGATGATCTTGCCGCCTGTTCGGCGCTCTTCCCTGCTCTCGGCGCCGGGAGCAATCACCACGACCTCGTGACCAAGCCGGGCCGCGGCGGCGAGTTTCTGGCGCACATAGCTGGCCACGCCCCCGCCGGTCTCGGAATAGAACCCGGAGATATCGACGATCTTCACGTCGCGGCCTTACGGCCAGCGAGGGATCGATAGCGCGCCAGGATACCGGCCATGGCCTCGTCCCAGGAGAATGTCAGGCTGTAGGCGCGCGCCGCGGCGCTCATGCGGCGGCGCAGATCAGGATCGCGGGCAAGATTGAAGGCGGCCTCAGCCATGGCCGCCCAATCCCCGATCGGCGCCAGAAAGCCCGTAACACCCGAAATGACCAGGGACCGGCTGCCCGTGGCGTCCGCGCAGATTACCGGCAGGCCCGACGCCATGGCCTCAAGCGTGACGCTGCCGAAGGTCTCTGTGTCGCTGGGAAAGACAAACATGTCCGCGCTCGCATAGGCGATGGCGAGATCTTCGCCCACCACAAACCCCTCGAAGATCCCGTCGGGCAGGCGTTGTACAAGGCTTTGGCGTTCCGGCCCATCGCCGACGACCAGGGCGCGGCATTTCACCCCCTGCGCTTTGAGCCGGGTAACCACCTCGACAAAATCATCCAGCCGCTTTTCCTTCACCAGGCGGCTGACGAAGGCGATGGCGAGTTCGTCGTCCGCGAGGCCACGCCGCGCGCGCCAGTCCCCTGACCGCTTGGCCGGATCAAAACGCGCGGTGTCCACGCCGCGCGGCCACAGACGCAGGGTCGTGCTCACACCATCGGCGATGAGCGCGTCAGCCATGGATTGTGAGGGGACAAACACTTCCCGGCAGGCGTCATAGAAGTCGCGCTCGATCCGTTTGGCAAAGCCGTGGAGGAAATCCAGATGGTAGTATTTAAGATAGGTGTCGTAGCGCGTGTGATAGGAGGCGACCGTCGGCCAGCCCCTCTCCCGGCCAAGTTTCTGGGCCTGATGGCCCATGAAGTCCGGCGTCGCCAGGTGGAGGATATCGGGGTCAAATCCGACAAGTTGGTCCCGTTCCGCACGCGGGAGGCCCCTGGCAAGGCGATATTCGGGACGCAGCGGGATGGCGACGGACGGCACGGGACAAAGATCGCCCGCATGCTCAAGCGCGGGAGCCTTGCCCACCGGCGCGAAGATCTTCACCTCGACATCATGCGCCAGGAGATAGGCGACGAGGCGGTTGAGGGTCAGAGCGACGCCGTCGCGAATATAGTTGTAGGAGCCTGTGACCAGCGCAACCCGTAAGGGCCGACCTAGATCCCCCTCGCGGCTCTCCGACGGTGGGGCGGCCGCGTCCACGGCGCCAAGATTTCCGTCAGAGGACACTAAGGCGCTACCCCGTCTTCATCAAACGCGAGGGCGAATCTGCGTATCGTGAAAAACGAGGCCGGCCACGGGATGCGAAATCGCGTTCCCGCGCCGCCCCTGATTCATTTTGTGAGATGCTTCGACAGGTGCTTGTTCATTTCGAACATGTCCACCTTGTCCTTACCGTCAAAGACTGGCTTCAGCTTGGCGTCAGCCAGAATTTCACGCTTATTCGCGGGGTTCTGCAGCTTGTGTTCCTTGATGTAGGCCCAGACCTTGGACACCGCGTCCCCACGCGAGAGCGAGCCTGATCCCACAACACCGGCCAGAGCCTCGCTGGGCTTCAGCACCTGTTGCAGGCCATTAAGCTTCTTTGGTGTTTCAGCCATATCGACCATTCGCTCCCTGAATGTTCCGTACGCGCTCCAGGCGCTGTGCGGGCAGAATGGCGCTTTCTGCGTCCTTGCCAACCCTTGTTCTCATTGAAAATCGCGCCAGAGCGGGCCAGGAGCCGTATTTTCCGCGTTCCGGGCGCTAAATCAGGGACGCCACGGCGTCAAGGATGGCCCCCACGTCCAGCCCATAGGCCTCGTAAAGGGCCTGAATGTCCCCCGACTGGCCGAATCGCTGGACCCCCAAGGCGGCGACACGATGCCCGCGAACGCCCCCCAGCCAGGAGAGGGTTGCGGGCGGCCCGTCAATGACGGTGACAAGCCCCGCGTCCGGAGCCAGACGGCTAAGGAGCTTCCGGGCATGGGAGCCATCCCCCCGGTCGCGTTCCAATGACCAGTCGCGGTGCAACACGTCGGGACTTGGCACGGCCAGGAGGCCGGCGTCCGGCGCATCCTCCAACACCTGCGCGAAGGCGTCCAGCACCTCCGGCGCCACCGCCCCCGTATAGGCCAGGGCCAGGCCCGCACCCTCCCCGGGCTCGACCTGCCAGTAGGCGCCCGCCAACATGTCCGCGCGCCAATCTGATCCCACGGGTCGATGCGGCTGTTCCAGGCTGCGGGTCGAGAGGCGCAGATAGACCGAGCCGCCGTCACTCTCCTGCATATAACTAAAGGCCCAGCGCAGGATCTCGGTCAGTTCGTCGACAAAGGCCGGCTCGAAATAGGTGAGCCCCGGCTGGGCCATGCCGATGAGCGG
>Ga0116230_10003759_pt1 | contig 14862 bp, 10 predicted proteins | sample S1TSphfallax_3_FD_88678 | JGI IMG/M metagenome (GOLD analysis project Ga0116230, IMG submission 88678) | Host-associated microbial communities from peat moss isolated from Minnesota, USA - S1T2_Fd - Sphagnum fallax MG | ecosystem: Host-associated > Plants > Peat moss > Unclassified | place... | reverse complement strand
TTTTTTGTTTTTTTTTTTTTTTTTTTTTCTATGCCTCCTTTGGCTTTTTTTTTTTCCCATCCTCACCCCCCCCCCCCCCCCCGCCCCCCGCCCCCCTCCCCAATTCAAGTTTTTTTATGATACTTGTGTGTCCTCTTCTGGTCCCCTTTTGGTTATCTTGTGTTAGTGTACCTGATCAACCCTCCTCATTCAAATTCCTCTTTTGATGATTCTTGTGTATTTTTTTCTAGTCCTCATATGGTGATCCTTGTGTTCATGTTCCTTGTCAAGCCACCCTGTAGTTCAATTTTTTCTGGTCCTCTTCTGATTGGGTACTTGATCAACCCTCCCAATTCAAATTCTTTTATTGGTTCTTTGGTATCCACCTCTGGTCGTCTTATCATGATCCTTGTATTCATGTTCCTAGCCAAGGCACCATCCCCCCCCCCAGTTTGAATTTTTCTTTTATTTTGTATCCTCAGTTGGTCCTCTTTGAATAATCCTTGAGTTCAAGGACCTAATTCTATTCCTTGAGACGGCTCCCCCTCCCACCGGTCGACCAGGGTGACTCCTTTGTGTTCATTTTGGAGGTTTGAGTGTTTATTTTTCTTGTGTTTGCAATGAACTTATTAGCCCACATTCAACTAGGTTCTTGGTATTAGGATAGGGCACTAATTTGTGAATAGGTTACCCATGCATGCTCTTAAGAAGGGGTATTAATTAGCCCAGGTCACAAATGGTGAGAAATAGTTCTAAGGAATAGAAAACATAACACTCAAACCTTGTAAATGAACACAAAGGAGTCACCCTGGTCCATTGGTGGGAGGCGGAGGCCTATCACACAAAAACACATACAAATTTCCAATCCTCTATTGGGCACATATTTTGATCTTTCTATTAGTTGTAGGGTCCATCCCAATTTCTTTTCAATTGCAATGAGCCACTTTGATTGGCCCATGAAAAAAAAAAAAAAAAGGTTTTGAGACTTTGGACACTCCTATTGGGAAAACCTTTGAGAACTCATTCAGAACTTAAGGAACATCTTGCAAAACACATAGGGATGGTAATTAGGATGGCCCATCACAAAAGGAAGTTCTGAGATTTTGGACACTACTATTGGGAATATCTTGAGGAAGTCATTTGGAACTTGGGGAACATGTTGTGAACACATTGGGAACATCAAAAACCAAAAATTTCTAATCCCCTCGCCACACCCCTTCCTCTTAATGAAAAACAATGATCCTATTGGCTTTGTGGTCTCATTAGCTGCCTGGGATTCATGTTCCTACCTGTATGCATCACCCAATTTTCCTTACACTAAATCCTAAACCCGGCGGGTATCACAGAAAAATAATTTAAAAACTATTTTCAGTTGGAAATTACCAGTACGACACCTTATAACTGAAGGTTCTCAGGCGGTTCCTAAAAATATATAAGTTCAGTTCTGAAATTCAACGAGACAGTCCTTTTGGATAAATGATTCTGACAAAGGTAACTGCAGATCTTAAAAATCCAACCTCTGGTCAAATCCCATTTCAAGGAACTGTCGGTTCTTTTGCCGACTTCATGAGAACCGCCGGTTTTAAAAGGGTTTCTCACAAAGTCAGAGTCATAGGAGGTTTATTTCTTCTTCTGAGAGCATGCCACGTGGCCGCCCTAACTTGCACAGTACAGACCTCGGGCCCTTTAGAAACTATATATATACGTATATATATATAAAAGAAACTTCATTTTAAACTAGTATTTTAGGTTTAATGGTCTAATATTAAAGTCATAATTATATTTGAAATTTATTGTTGCATTATGATAACCCTCAACAACTCATGAAAAAATTAAATAAATAACACAATCGAATGGTTGACATTTCACGTCACAAATATAGAATTTAAGAAATATTACTGGAAAAAAGATGACGTTTAAAAAACTTTACATAATCTTATCTTTTGAAAAAACAATTGTCTAAAAAAAATTAAAAATTAAAAATTAAACATAACATTTTATTTTTAAAACAAAATTGAACTTGTAATTGCAACTTGTAATCATATAATCATCGTCACTGGTAGTGCGTAGCAGCTCGGAGCCCTAGTTTATTTATTTATTTATAAAAAACAGAGACTTTATTTTTAAACGGTATTTTCAGGCAGTATTTTCAGTGTATTTATACAACAGCAGAAGAAACCCAAAACAAATATCAATTAGTCGGTGGACGTTTTTACTGCGCTCTCCACTGCTTTTCCCCCTTGGTAACTGCCGTGAATGCACCAATCAAGACAACCGCCAAAGGTGAAAATCGTCCACTTTTACCACTCCGCTTTACAATGTCCTCTCCTCGCGTGCTCTTGTGTGCTCTCGTCGCCGCCGTTGCGGTTTCTCTCTCTCGCTCTCTGGGCTCTTGGGCTCTTGTGTTCTCTCTGCAGCTCACACTTTCCCAGCATTCGCACTGCGTTCTACTCCTGGAATGTGGCTGAGGTGGGTATTATTTGTGGACTTGAGGTTGCACCCGTTTAGAACAAAAAGGGAGGCGGGGAGGTGTGGGGGTGTGTGCAAGGTTGCGCCAGAGAAACTCGTCTTTTGGTAAGACTTCTGAATTCTGTTGGTTATCTCAAAAAAAATTTGCTTGTTTTTTTGTTTGATTGTTTTTTTGGAGGAGGGAAGGGAGAATATATATCTCAAAGTTTGATTGAATGAAATTTCTCCATCGCATTTCTTGTGCAGATAAGATAATCGAGGTACATATTTAGAGCTTCGATGATTGCTGCTGCTGTTGTTTTGAGCCTGTGATCGGAATACCGGATGCTCTTGTAAACGGCGGCAGTGCTGCAACGACGTAAGGTGATCTTAGCTGCCCCACCCATCATATTCTGGAATGAATTTCCACACTAGAGTGAATCACCCCTGTGTGTGTCTCTGTGAGGATGATGGCCTCTCTGTTTGAGAGACAGCTAGAAATGCTGCACATGTATCTATCTATCTTTGGTTGCCATTGACATGAATTGCAGCAGTTCTTGTCCAATTCTTCTTGCACATGACACCATGGGGTTGGGTTTAGATTGTATGGATTCCAATATTTCAGATTCTGCTGAATTTGCAGAAGTCAAGAAGAGTCTGTTTCATTAGGATTTTTAATTAAGAAGGCTTTTGCAGCTCCATAATAGTTCTGTGTACAAAGACGCTTCAGAACCTGAAGAACCTCCTGAAGTGTTTTCAGAACCATAAGAGTTTCATCAGTCTTCTAAAGGTTTTGCCTCTTTTCCTTTCTTTTATGGCTCTTTCACCTTGTTTCTTTCCTTGGATCATCTCCTTCTCTTGTTAGGTTTTTTTGAGAGAGCCTCCAGTGTCGTCATGGTTTGAATCTTCCTCTACTAAGGGTTGATTTCATGTATGACATCTGCCACTATCGCCACCACCCTCCACTCACTGTACAGGAGCTGATGAGTCTAATGTGGGGATGCGATGTAGCTGGCTGGTCACTACAACCTTGAAGATCACTCTGAAACATGTGTGTGACTGTTGCTTGCTGTTGTTCAGAACTGCTCTCTTCCAAGTGCACTTTTCTTTTTCATTTCTTTCAGGGTTTTCATTTCCTCTTCTTTACTGATCTGTTGTGGGACTGGGTGGGTTGGCTTGCAAGTCCTTGGAGAGACCTAAGCAACCAGATTGCCCTTTAAGACCACTATGTTAAAGGTTTTCCACCATAAACGATGCAATAGCTTTAAAAGGTCCAGGTTTTAGGGTGTAGGGTTTACACACATTGGTCTTTGTAATTGTGGTCCTGACAGAAGCTCAATACTCAAATTAGGAATTTCTCACATTGTTCACTTGCTTTTCTTTATTGCAGGATGCAACAAGGAATGATGCTGTGCAGAATACGGCCACGGTATCGTCCAGATACTGGTATGTATTTTGTTGAATGGAGGCCACCACTATTCAAGAAGAAATTGTCACTGGGCACCTACAAGAAAGAAGAGGATGCTTTGATAGCCTGCGATGTCTGCACATTTCACGCTGCAGAGGAGGAGGAGCAGCAGCTGACACATGAACATTTCAACTATCGCTGCTCCCTGGAGTTGTTTGCAACTCAACCACCCCTCAGTATGAAATTCAGTTCTCTTAGGCCTGATTGTGCTGGAGAACTCCACTGTAAGTTCAGCGACGAAATCAGAAAGAGAACACGATTATGGATACAGCACAACAGGAGGTTTCACTGGACTGAGCTGCCACACTGGGTCTCTGATGAGAACAAGAATGCTTCAACAAGCCAAACTGATGGGCAGCAGGACCACTGCCAACAGACTTCCTTGGGTTTGATCAACTCTTTTGAAGGAAACGGCATACCTGCAGTGCTAGAGGGTAACACACATGATGCACAGTTCAGTGACAAGGGGGCTGAGAACATGCCAGAGGATGCACCCTTAGATCACTTGTATGAGCCTGATTGGTCAGCTTTACCTGATCTTGACATAGTCAAAAAGTACCCAGAGCTGTCAAACCAGCACTGCAACCTACCATCTCATGTTACAGGGTACAACTGTGGTGACATGGTCTCAGGAATTAAGAGAGACACCAAACCTGTGCTTTTGAGAACTGGTACCACCACCCATCCAGCACTTCCACCTGCAATGACAATTACTGCCAATGATGGGGTTGCAACAGGTGGCAGGCTGGCTGGCTTTGAGCTCACAGTTTCGGATGACATGAATCGGCATGAAGGTGGTCAGAACTTGCATATAAGCTCTACTCTAGATGATCCCTTCAATATAAGTGAGGAGAGCATGGAAGCATGTCATATGGTTTGCTGGGAGAGAAGTTGAAGCAGTGGCTACAAGATCAGACACTGAAAGGGAGCTAGCTCTCTGGCATAGTGCTGTAAAAGGCAATCTGTGCCATATTGAAGCTTTGTTTGACAAGTTGGAGAGTCTTTGTATCAATTTTGGTGGTGCTCATGGTGCTTGCGGGCATTTCTGGTTTTTGGTGATGGAGTTGAGGAAGTAGGAGACCTAGACTTCTTCAGGATGATGTTTCATCTACATCGTAGAAAAGGAGGAGATGCATTGCCTTGCTAGGGAGATAGCAATCAGGACCTCCCCACAGCCTGAAGTGGACTTGGTCAAAGAAGAACTTTATGGCACTGCAACCTCCTCCCCAGCACAATGGGGATTTGATTCTTGAACAAGGGGACTTGTGAGACATGATGTGGAACAGAGCTTGGACAATAATCCATTTCAGGAGCAAGCAGAGTGAGTTCCATGATAGTGGTATTTTTTTCCCTCCAAATTGTCAGCGTTCAATTTTGTTGCATGTCCGATATTCTAAGTTTTGTATTTAGTGATGGTGTAGAAGAATGAATACCCTTTTGTGCAAACTACACTAGATTTATCAAAATTTGAGTCATAAAGCTGCAGAGGAAGTTATGCATTTGTTAAGGTGGTGGCTAAGAATAACACGTGTCAGTCAGTGCTCATGCTTCTCTTCATCTACATTTGATTGAGGAAAACTAGAGCTTGTTATATGATTTGCTGAAACAGTGAGTAGTTTATCAGTGTAATACTGATAAGTGTCTGGACTTCAAAAGATGTGGAGCTGGGATTTGGGCTATAATAAAAATAGTATTATGGTGTGTTGAAGAAGGTGGTGTATGAGAATTTGTATAAGATGTGAGGAATTGAAGTTCATCATGTCTATTCTGAATACCCTTTGCTGTTTTCCTTTTTGACTCACTTTTTCATCTTAAGGATATGCTCCTAACCATCTGAGAGGGCCTGAAGAAATCATGCACAGTTGAAGGAGTGGCATTGCAAATATGTAAAGAACCTTGATATGAAAAGCTTTCAGGTGCACATTCATGTAGAGGGTTGGAACTATATATAAAAGTGAAACTCATGAATGACACCTACATTTCTAGAGTTGTGGTTGAGTCCAAAAACCAAGGGGTTTATATAAAGATACAAAAAGGAAGGTGAGCTTCTGATGATGAAGGAGCTGGTTTTCTGAAGCTTCTGGATTGGGATTCCCATGAATGGACATGGGAGGAAGTTTTTTGGGTTTAGGGTTTAGGGTTTGAACTTCCTTCTACTTCATTCTTTGGGTACCTAGTACCTACACATCCAGGAAGGGTTACAAATTCTGTCTTTAAAAGACCCTCTTCTATACTAAGTATGAGAAGCATAGTAGCAAAGATGGGCATTTTTCTTCCTTGAAACAAGATAAGTGCCATTGTAATAAGCAATTGTCACTACCTAAAAAGTTAGTAACTACATTTCTTCACAATCATCAACAATGGTCTTGTTTCTTTGTCATAAGAACTAATGTGCAAGTAGGAAAGATAGTTGATTTGTAATGTTTGCAAGGGGTATTCAAGAGTCACATTAAATACAAGGAAGTTATGGACCTAATATCAATCTAGATGACTTGGATGTAATTGTGTTTAATCATATCATAACTATGAATAATGATGAGGTTTTGGTCATGGCACAACAATTTTCCCTTGAAAAGGACATTTTAAGTTTTGCTACTCCTTGCTGTGTAAAATCTAATTGGGCATCTTGGATGTGAACCCATCTCATGCTTCAAAAACTAACCTTACAAACCTATTTATAAACTTTTGATGAATCTTCATATTTTCTTCATATTTGTTCCCTTTAATAAGATTTGACATATAATTTTGACAAGTGTCATGAAATGCAAGATTACAATGTCCTGCATGTTTCATGGTCATTTCTTGATGGAATTTTAACACTTAAATGCCTTATAAAGCAAAATAATCTTTTATGATATTTTAAATGGTGTGGGTTATGAAAATTCGAGTTTTTTCAATTTTATTTTGTTGGTTGGTTGGGATTTTGTGAGAGCTTTTTAGATAGTTTGTTGACCAAGAACTTCCATAGGGATTTAGGTGATATTTTGATAAAAAAAGGGCATGCATTGTGCCTCTAATTAGTGAACTTAGTTACTTGCACTCAAGACTACACTGATGAAGGTAGTGAGAAATTACAATTGGGTAGTTAGGGGTTAACTCTAGAAGCTCATTTATATTGACCTAAAGAGTGTAACACTAAGATTAGGATGGTTCCCTTTGAAATTGCCACTCATTTTTAAAAAAATTCACATTCACTTATCATTAATTTGAAAATACAAGATTTCATTATTGCTTGAAGAACCACAATTTGGACCAAATGTTCTTTTCAATGAATACCTAACTAGGTCATTTGGAATGTCCATTAAGATATAACATGAACTTGTCATACCAAAAGTTAATTTTGTCAGCGAAGTTTTTAATCCAACCTTGGGTGACATTTACAATTTAATATTTCATGAATTCAAATCAACTTGGCAAGTATTTCATCATCCCCAATTGGATTCTAAATGAAGTTTCCACCAATTGTTTGTGAAAATTTAGTAAATGTTGAGTGCAAAATTAGTTGATTTGGTAACCCCATTTATGGATGAGTGAATTGAATTTTACATAAAGCTTTGAATACCAATGAAATGGATGTACATTGGTGTTCACTTAACTTTTTCATCAGTTTAAAACTTACTCAGAACAATGTGAGAAGCAGGATGAAAGTTTCAACAATGTTGCTGATAAAAATGCAACAATGTCCAGGGAAACTCATGTCTTTCAAAACAGTTTCAACTACATCCACTGCATATTACTCTGTGACTTGGAAAAGCATCCACCCCACAAAACAAGAAAAAATGCATCAAATTGAAAATTTGTAACTTTAGTGACAAAAACGAAAACAGCAAGTGTTGCACTGTGGAATAGACAAGATGAACTTCAATTCCTCATGTTTTATACAATTCCTCGTATACCACCTTCTTCAACACACTACTACTAATTTTTATCATAGCCCAATCCCAACTCCACATCTTCGAAGTTCAGTAATACAGTTATAAGCTACTCACTGTCTCAGCAAATCATATAACAAGCTCTGGTTTTCACAAATAAAAATTGTCTAGATGAAGAGAAGCATAAGCACCAACACATGCATTATTGCTGGTTATACCCTTACAAACACACAACTTCCTCTTCAGACTCATGACCCACAGATTGATGAATCTGGTGTGGCAAACATAAAGGATATTGAGCTACATCATCAATAAATACAAGTCTATAAACTTTAGAATATTAGACATGCAACAAATTGCACACTGACCATTTGAAAAAAACACACCACTATCCCTGGACTCACTCCACTTGCTCTTGAACTGGATTTCTGTCCTCTTTGCTCCACACCATTGCATGGGAGTTCTGTTGTTCAAGAATCAAATCCACATTGGGCTTGGTAGGAGATTACCATGTCATAAAGCTCTCCTTTGACCTCGTCTTCAGGATGTGGGGAGGTCCTGGTCACTGCCTCGTGAGGCCATCATCTCTTCCTTTTCTAAGATGTATAGGAAACATTGTAATGGGGAAGTAGTCTCCTACTTCCTCAACTCCATCACCAAAATCCAGAAATGCCCGCAAGCACCACAAGCACTGCCAAAATTGATACCAAGACTCCAGTTTCTGTTTCTCTAAACAATTGCACATACTTATACTGGCAAGAGAGAGTATCAAACCTAACAGCATAGTGGCTAGGACTAATGGGCGTGACAGGCACAGCCTAAGGGGCTAGGGCATGCAAGATGTTACCCATAAAAGCTAAACCTGGCTAGAACAGGGATCCATGGGCAAACCTGCCATCCAATGGCAGGAAGCTTGGGGAAGAACAGGCAATGACATTGTCCTGATACAACAGCAAGAAAGTGTGCAGCTCCAGAGAAGACTTTAGCACCTAAGGGTGATTCTGGAACTGAATCAAGCTTGATCAGCAGACTTGTCATCATTCTTCTTATGCAAAGAGTCAATTGGCTTGCATATGACATCAGGACCACAACATGCTAATAGCCTACTGAAACAATAACCATATATATGTGTATGTGTAAGCTGAATGTGTTTCAATACAACACAGATTGCTTTTAATAGCATTCCACAGAGTTAGCTTCCTTTCTGTATCTGATTTTGTAGCAGCAGCTTCAACTTCTCTCCCAGCCACCATATGACATGCTCCACATACTCTCCTCACTTTCTTTGGCTGCTTGTATCGAAGAGGGCATCAAAATAAAAAATAGCTTCAATATGCCCATCCTCGCTGACCCCGAAGCCAGGCACCCACCCATTAATTGCAACCAGTTCATTGCCAGAAATTGTCTTTGCAGGTAGGTTGCAATGCTGGTTGGACAGCTTCAGCTCTGGGTACTGTTTCACTATGTCAAGATCACCCATAGACAAGTCTGTAGATGCATCTTCCGGCATCTCAGCTCTCTGGTTGCTAAATGGTGCCTCATGTGTGTTACCTGCTGGCACTGCAGGTATGCCCTGTCCTGTTGAAGTCTGTTGGCTTTGCCCTTCAGTTTGGCTTGATGAATCACCCTTGTTGTCACCAGAGACCCTGATCACACGGGAGTTTTCCTCTGCAATCATGACAAAGAGATCTGAAGTTGATACTGAGTTGTGGTTGGGTTGTAAACACCTCTGGGGCACAGCTATAGGTGAAATGCATATACCAGCTGCTGACTCATGTGAATTGTGCAGATCTCACAGGCTATCTAATCACATACTGAGTTTCTATCATGAGTCCAGTAGTAACAGAAACACTCAGCCATGATGCTGGCTAGATCAACAAAACCTAAAGGAGAAGGAGATGACTAGCCTGGAAAACAAGATGAAAGAGGAACACAAAAAGAAAATGAAAATGAAAAAACAAAACAAGGAAAGAGGAAAAGAGAAATACAATAGCATGATCCTTTTGACAGCAAAATGGATTTTGAAAAGCTCCTCACTCAGGATTAAGAAAGCCCGAGTGAAATAAACAGTTCCTCTGGTTCCAGATGTGGAAACACAAACAGATTTGTTTTCAGTTAAATACCAACTCTGAAGAGTAACCATTTCCCTTCAGAAGACTGATTAAGCTTGTAAAAAAGAACTCTTTCAAGCTACATAACACTGTGTATTGAGCTCTCTATATTTTGCAGAACCTGAAACAGTGGAATCCAAAGAGGCTTATGGATCACGTTAATACCAGCATATCCTTGGATGAAAAAAACCATAAAAACTTTCAATCTCCAACATTTCATAATCTATCAAAAATTATAGCCAAGACAAATCTGAAGATTATGCTACCTTGCAGCTATGGAGAGATGCTGTACACCTTATCTCATCCCTATTCTTATTAACCAAAAATCATCTGAAGGTAATCAGGGCTGACCTGTGAATCAACAGAAACCTGAAGGAATCTGACTCAAATATCCCACTCAACTTTGATTCTAGCCTTCATCCAACTTGATAGTTTGATCTTTGAATGAAGAGTTGGAAAATCAAAGAACAGCAACAAAAAGGGGGAGAGAAAAGATTAAATTTCCAGCATTAGCTCTAACAGATATACAAGAAATTGAGAATTTAAACAATTCCTGAGGAGTCTTTAAAAACCAACTCTACTTCTGAGAGAGGAGATCAGCTTTCCTGGAACTTGGCAACCTGAAGATGATTGACCACTAGCAGGACTGCTTTTTACTTCAGAGGTTAGCCAATTAGAAGTTTATGCGAAAGAAGTAGGAATGCTTCAATTATAAGTAGGCTCATGAGGTTTCAATAATGGAACTTCCAAGCCTGACAAAGGAAAGGAGAACAGGGGCCACAATTTGCTTTAGTAGCAACAAAGTAAGAACAATTCAAAGCTTGAGATCTGTCTGACAGACTTCAGTTCATTTAGATTCCTTCAAGGGAAGTTAGCCTCATTAAAACTGGAGCAATACAATGCTGCTGCTTCAAGTTCTTGCAGATAAGCACAAATATATTACTTGTGCATATTTGTAGAGAAACTCCTAAAGGGTACAAACAGTACAGGCCTGAATGCATCACCATAGCATGACTTCTCAAACCGTTCAGTAAACCAATTCATCAGTTCATCGAACATAAAGACTGACATCATAAACAAACAACCCTATTCAAGGATGTTCAACAGAAGTAAGACTAGAAGCAATAACAACAAAAGTCATGGACAAATGTAAAGGTTTCCAATATTGTGGAAGACAGGCATTCCAGCTCTACAAGATGTTGTAGTTTCTGCTCCTAGGAGCCCTAAGTTGTTATTCCCAGTCAAGAGCAATCTTCAATCAACTTATGTATAGGGTAAGGCACCCCTCTCAGGGGATTATGATGTGGGACCTGAGGGCAGAACCTCAGGTCCAAAGCATAATCCCCTGATAGAGGTGCCCTACCTGCATAACAACTGAGAATGCCCTGTTTGAAAAGTGCAGAATAGAAAAACAATCCTCACTTCTATGGAAGACCCCCCCACCCTAAGGCTCTCACATACCAACTCTAAAACACCTTGTTACTGGAAATAACCTGCCCTTCAACTACACTGGGATTGTTCTTTGAGGTTGTTACAACAGCAAACAAACAGAAGAATCTTCAGCAGAAACATAAGCATTTATGCAAGCATAGCAGGAATTTTTTGCAAGAAGGGATTCTCCTTTAAAGAGCTCCATGACACAAGGAAGGAATGTGGGATGGCAAAACTATACCAATATGAAGCTTCAAGAGATGAGATCACCAAACAAAAGTTCAGGTTGGAGCAACAAATGGATACCTTTCTGCCAGTGCTTTGCAGTGCATTTGATTCCCTGCTCCACAGCCGTCATCTTCTCTTTCCACTTCTGCTCCACAGCCATCATCTTTATGATACCTTCCTGCCAGTACTTTGCAGCGCATTTGATCCCCTGCTCCTCTTCAATTGTCAGATGGCAGGAATGTTGCTTAATTGACACAACAATCAATGGGAGCTCATCAAAATTTGCCGTGAATGCTTTGCTTGTGAAGCCTAACTCCTTCAACTTTGCTATTGTCTCTCCTTTGACTCCAAAGCCCTCAAAGAATGTCTCAAGATCAGGGGCTGGTGGTGCACCTGGGGGCTGCTGCTGTCACACAGTAGTAGAACAACAACACAGCAAAAGAAAAAAACCCTCACATAAGCAAAGGTCTCATAGAACAACAGCACAGATTGCTTGCAGAAAAGTATGACATCCGAAATACTGGTGCAGATTGAGAACCGTTTCTTGAGGTGTATATGCCAGTAGTGGATGTTATCTAGATCAACGCATATGTTTATGCTGAGCTCTCTTTGGTTAGTTGAACAGGCTTACAGCATAAGGGCCTGCAGCTCTGACGAAATTCTAATGATGCATGACTTCTTTCTATGCACGATCATCGGTTTTGCATTTTGCAAAAGTGAGGCGACTCTCTGTTTTTTTCTGATACCGGCAGCAATGTCTCGACAAAATTTGCTAATAATTGGAGACTGAGAAGCTAGTGCACATGGTGGGGAGAGACAGAGAAAGGACGTTTGTTAGAAGAGGATACCGATGCAGAGAGGGAAACACAGAAGAAATTCACAAGACGGACTGCTGTTGCTTGAAATAACAGCTCGTTTCCTATGAATACCTGCTCCACGGCCGTCATCTTCTCTTTCCCCTTCATCCGCAACCTGTTATCTGCGCCATTCTCGCAGCTCTTCTTCGACGATGCCTCGATGACTCCTCCTTCCGTTTTCTCCTCCTGCTTCCGCTTCGTTAGCTGGGACTCGGCCTTGTCGTCGACATTGATGTGAAGCTCTTCCATCGTATCCTCGGTACAAGAAGACGGAGAGCCGGAGACGGCGGAGCACTTGTCGCCAAGCAAGTGCGATCAAATGTGTCCCTTCTCTTTCCCGGCTTCCTCACAACCACCGAGGTGAGAGAGAAGCAGCGACACCACCATGGATGGTGAGCTACTGGATGCTGGTTCACTCTGGCCCCACGTTGGGGCCCCCCATTGAGAACTTGTAGGAGGGGAACAGATCGGGGAACATGGCGAGAACACCAAAATCCAAAACCATGGAACTCCACACGCAACCCTGGATCCTCACAAGGGCAAAAAGATGTTTTTTACCCTCCTGGGTCCTAGGTGACCCGTCTCAATGGATGCGTCAAAATTCTATTGTCAAACCTTTGCAAAAAAAATTCTATAAACACACTGCAGTTTTTCAAAATGTTCAAAGGAAGAAGGGAAAAAGAAAGGGAGAATTTAAAGGATGCCAGGGTAGTGCCAACTAGTTGTCAAAAGCTTTCCATCTCAACAGCCGTCCATTTGTAATAGGTTAGTCACAGTGATGTGGGGTGTGCCCTGGAGGGGTGGAAGTTGCGACATAACTAGATTTATCAGCATCACTCAACTTAACTTAAGATGGAGGATGCTTGCATCTTTTGCAATGTAACTAAATTTTTTTGACAAAGAAAAATGATTAGGATAAAAAAAAAAGCTTTTCAAGCCCTTTGAAACTACAAATGACATTGACACAACTGTGTAAAAACACATCAGCTTGTTTGTGTAAACATTCAAATATTTCGATTATTAAAAAAAGAAATTGATCAATCGGGTGTCAATCACAATTTCTTATAACTGTGAGCTAATACTCTTTCTTGAGAGCATCATAAATAACCTATTCACATATTAGTACCTAATCCTAATACCAACAACCGAATTGGATGTGGGTTAATAAGTTCATTGCAAACACAAGAAAATAACACTCAAACCTCCAAAATGAACACAAAGGAGTCACCCTGCTGGTCCATTGGTGGGAGGAGGAGGCCTATCACACAAAAACAACACAAGAACAGATACAAAATTCCAATCCTCTATTGGGTACATATTGATCTTTCTATTAGTTGTAGGGTCCATCCCAAGGTTCAATTTCTTTTCAATTGCAATGAGCCACTTTGATTGGCCCATGAAAAAAAAAAAAGGTTTTGAGACTTTGGACACTTATATTGGGAATATCTTTGAGAACTCATTTGGAACTTAGGGAACATCTTGCAAAACACATTGGAATGGCAATTGGGATGGCCCATCATAAAAGGAAGTTCTGAGATTGTGGACACTACTATTGGGAATATCTTGAGGAACTCATTTGGAACTCGGGGGAACGTGCCGTGAACACATTGGGTCTTGAAGGCAACTTGGTTAGAACACATTGGGAACATCAAAAACCAGAAAAACTCCAATCCCCTGGCCGCACCCTCTTCCCTAAACCCATAAAAAACTTGCTAACACCCTCAGAGTGGGGGAGTTCCAGAAGTAAGCACCCGCCCGACTCCACCTCGAGCGAGCAAGCCGCTTTCTTCTGGAACTCCCTGCTCCTCAGGCGATACGCTACACTGAAAGTGCACCTGGATTTTCAGTTGGAAATTACCGGTATGACACTTTATAACTGAAGGTTCTCAAGCGGTTTTTAGAGATACTAGTGGGTGCCCGTGGCCGAAGGCCACTGTGAAGTCCCCCGTGGGTGCCCTGCCCTGCCCCCTGCCCCCCTGCCCGGCCCTGCCCGGCCCTGCCCTGCCCTGCCCTGTCTGGCCGCCCGTTCTCCCGAACCCCGTTTTCTCGAACCCCCTGCCCGGACCCCTGCCCCCTGCCCGACCCTGCCCGCCCCCTGCCCCCCTCCCTGTCTGGCCGCCCGTTCTCAATCCGGACCGGTTCCCGTTTTTGGAATCCGACTGGCCGGGCCGGTTCCCGGTCTCGGAATCCGACTGTCCGGGCCGGTTCCGCCAGTCAATTAAAACGCGGAACCGTGGTCGGACGCACAGACGCACACACATGTTGTAATTATATATAGGATTAATCTCTCGTTGGATGTTGTTAGTGGGCATGTGTATTTTTGTGTTGGAGATTGAGCTAAACTTAATTTCTTACTACTACTCAGCAGTGTTTTTTTTATTGGCTAATTTTCGTAAAAATTTGACCTGAAAAATGTGATTTTGATCAATACAAAGGATTCATCATGGGAAAAATGGACAAAACTTACC
>Ga0116230_10003757_pt1 | contig 14864 bp, 11 predicted proteins | sample S1TSphfallax_3_FD_88678 | JGI IMG/M metagenome (GOLD analysis project Ga0116230, IMG submission 88678) | Host-associated microbial communities from peat moss isolated from Minnesota, USA - S1T2_Fd - Sphagnum fallax MG | ecosystem: Host-associated > Plants > Peat moss > Unclassified | place... | reverse complement strand
CACCGCCTTGAAGTACGGGCCGCTCGTCTACAACGTCGAGAGTCGCGACAACCACGACCTCGCACGCGATCTTGGCGATGCTCCGCTGCAGATGGAGTGGAGGCCGGACCTGCTGGGCGGCGTCATGGTGATGACCGGTCAGTGGAACGACGGCGCGCCGATGCTCGCCATTCCCAATTATGCGCGGATGAACCGGGTCGGACCACCCTCGGCGTATCCCCGTGAGGATGAGAGCGACGAGGCGGGTACGGCGCGGGCCATCGCATCCAAGGTCTGGATCTGAGCGCGTAGCTTCGGCGCGGCGACGTACACTTTAGGGCAGCATGGATCACCGGCTGGTTGCAGGCGTAGAAGCGGATGGGACCAGCCTTCGAGACACCATACCCCGCCGCTCTTCGTGTGGGCGGCTCAGTCAATCCTCAGCGCTCCTGCCTGATGGTCGCGGAGTTTGCTTCTTCGCCCGTCTCGAGTTCCGGTCGCTAGAACGAGTCGTTGAGTCCTCTGGCGGCCAGTATCTTCGGGATGCATTTTTCAACCCGGGTCGTGCGGGTCGCGGATTGCTTGGCAGCGGAGATGTGGAAGATGTAAGCCTTCTGGCGGCCGGGCGTGAGCGCGGCAAAGGCCTCCTTGAGGGCGCGGTCGGCGTCGAGCCTCACCTGTAACTCTTCAGGGATCTTGTACTCGCCAGCCTCTTTCAACAGAACCTTCGCGCCCGCTTTCTCGAGCTCGATGGCTTCTTGGATGTACGCCTTAATGGCCGGCCTGAGACGTTCCACTTCGGCCACGGCGCTGAAGCGCAGCTGGCGCGGCGCCTGCATGTGCTTGCCGACGCGGAAGAGTAGCTTCTCCGGATCGTGCAATAGTGCACCTTTGAAGAACATCAGGGCGATGTACTCCTTGAAGCGCTGAATGAGGACGATGTTCTTGCCTTCCAGCGTGAAGCAGGGTTTGCCCCACTTGATCCTTTCCGTGAGCCCACAACTCCGCGCAATCTCCTGCAGCGCCTCGGTCTCCCGCGGGTACTGGTGGCGGGGATGTTCCATGGGAGAGTGGCGGACGTTGGCTGGGGCGCTTTTCGTAGTCATGATCGTTAGAAGATCCTTCGGGCGAGGGCAGACGATGTCGAGTGTATTCGCAGCCGATCCTGATGAAGCTCGGCTTCGACTGGAGGAGCGTTCAAAATCCCACAGACATACTGAGATCACGCCACTTCGCATCGGACTCGGCCAGCGCCTTGGCTGCCGCTGCCGCATAGTGCACCGCATCTGCGCCGAGCAGAAGGCGCACAGGGACATCGTTCCCGTAGGCAAGCTTCACCACGACCTGTGAGACTTTCGCCGGGTCTGTCGGTTCTGAGCCGAAATGATCGCGCAGCATCTTGGCGAACGCGCCGACTGTCTTCTCGTAGGGCGCGCTGATAGGCGGAACGGCCATCGATGAGCCTGCCCAATCTGTCTTCATGCCGCCTGGCTCCAGCACCGTTACCTTGATGCCAAGCGGAGCTACCTCTTGTGCCAGTACGGTCGAGAATCCACCCACCGCCCACTTGGCGCTCTGATATGCACCGAGTCCAGGCGAACCTACGCGCCCGCCCACGGAGGAGATCTGAAAGATGTGTCCAGACCGCTGCTCGCGGAGGATGGGCAGAACCGCCTTCGTCACATAGACCACGCCGAGAAAGTTCGTAGCGATTTGTTTCTCGAAGCTCTCAAGGGTGGTGTCTTCGATGGAAGCTGTATCACCGTAGCCGGCATTGTTGACAACCACGTCGTAGCGGCCAAAAACCTTGTGGCCTTCGGCGACCGCCTTGGCCACGTCTGCACTCACGCTGACGTCCAAGCCGAGCGCAAGCACGCGGTCACCGAACTTTTCGGAAAGATCGTTCAACTGCTCGGGCTTACGAGCGGTCGCAACCACTCTGTCGCCGGCATTGAGTGCGGCTTCGACGATCTCTCGACCTAATCCCCGCGAGCTCCCTGTAACAAACCAGACCTTTGCCATGCTGTACACCTCTCCTCGTAATTCCGAGTGATTCGTTCGTCATACATGCAATCAAAACGGGCTCAAGAAGGTTTCAGGACAGCACCTTCATCAGCGCCACAAATCCCGTCTCCGCATACTTGGAAGCTTGTTTCTTGTCCGAAGTCATAAAAGCTATGGTCACCTCGGTGAGTGCTGTCATGACGCTCACAGCGAAGGGAACTGTCATACTGCTCTTAGGGCCGAGGCATTCTTTCAGTAGAGTCTCTACCTCGCGAAGGGGTTCCATGGATTCTTCCCGTACTTCCTTGGTGATCCGATGGGAGACTGAGAGTTGGGACATCGCCTGGCGCTTCAATGGGTTTGCAACGCCCCACTTGAGGTAAGCCGTCCAGACACTTCGCATCCTCACCGACACAGCGGCTTCGTGGGGGTAATTTGCAAGCATCGATACGGTGATCTCCCGCTTGATCGTCGAGTAGAGTCGATTGAGCAGGTCATCCTTGGTTGGGAAATAAAGGAACAGGGAACCGGTCGCCACGCCGGCTGCCTTCGCAATGCGCGAAGTCGAGACGCCGACACCCTCCGACGCAATCGCGTTTGCCGCAGCTTCAAGGAGAGCGTTCCGCTTCTTTTCACTCAGTGGCCGTGCCATAGCTGCTGCCGCTCCTTGACTGACTGATGACTCAGTCATTATAGTCATGGGTGAATCAGAACGCAATCCGTTAGGAGACACCGGATGACGCCACCCCGCTACGAAAGCCCGATGCACTGGCAGGTAGGAGAGGCAACCCTCACCACGCTGAGCGACGGGTACTTTCAGATTCCATTGGAGCTTTTGATCGTTAATGCGCCATTGGAGAAGGTCCTCGAGGTTCAGAAGAGAGCGCTACGGTCCAATCCGCCTCGGCTCGACGTCAATGCCTATCTCGTCCGCAGCCCGCATCACGGTCCCGTGCTCATCGACACGGGGGGCGGATCGCAACTGATGGCGTCCATGGGCAGACTTCCTTCTGCCCTCAGAGCTGCGGGTGTCGCGCCGGAGTCGATCCAAACCGTGCTTCTCACCCACCTCCACGGCGATCATTGCGGCGGACTTGTCAATGCCGAAGGCAACGCCAGCTTTCCGAAAGCCGAGCTCGTCCTGCACAGGGCGGAGGCAGCCTTCTGGCTGGAGAGCGATCTGGACAAAGTCCCGGATCGCCAAACCTTCGAGTTCGTCCGGCACATGCTGGCAGCCTACGGAAACCGTACACGCCTGATCGAAGAGGGCGAAGTGGTGCCGGGGATTCATGCCGTGCCTCTCCCGGGCCATACGCCGGGTCACACGGGATACCGGATCGGCAGCGGACCGTCCTCTCTCTTGATCTGGGGCGATATCGTCCATGTTCCTGCGGTTCAATCGGCGATTCCCGATGCAGGGACGGCGATGGACGTGGACCGAGCATTGGCTGTCAAGACTCGCAAGGAAGCCTTTCGGCAGGCAGCTGAGGCTAAGTCTTTGATCGCTGGGATGCACCTGGAGTTTCCCGGCGTGGCTCAAGTCCAAGTCGAGGGTGACGCATATCGATTCGTGGCAGCCCACTGGACTGGTATGCCGGGTTGAGCCTTCGCTCTGCGGCAGAGGCGGAAAAACTCCCATCAGCAGCTCCGCTTGGCCGACATGAAGACGCGGTAGGGGAGCAGGAGACCATTGGTGTACACCTCTGGGTTGCCACCCGGGACGGCGCAACCGTCAACCTGGGTGCCGTTCGAGTCCTTCGGAGAGAGCGGCTTGGTCCAAGGCTCGACCGTGCATGTTGGAGCGCTATTCATGTGTGTTGCTGCAAAGCGATACCGTCGCTCTTCTGCAAAGCGGTTCTGCCATCATAGTGCGTCGTAGCCCTCGTGCGGTGCGTAATGTGGGAATCGACGTTCTTTGTCGATTTCCAAGGACTGTGGGAAGAGAGGGAAACGGCTTTATGTTTTTCTCGCTTTCCATCAGGCCGTCATTTCCACCGCGGGCGCCGGCGCGCTTTTTGGCTTGTACTTCTCGCCGTAGAGTTGACGAGGATTCTTCTTGTAGCCGATCTTCTCGCTGTTGGTCTGGATCTTTGGTTCGAGCTTTTGATCCTGCTGTGCTTTGATGATCGTCAGAGCGTGGCTGAGCCGTTTGTTCTCAACGACCGCAGTGTGGCTTACACGCTGGTCTTTGCTGAACACGCGATAGGGAAGCAAGCGGTCTTGGGATCGAACCTCAAGCCTTCCATCAGGGAACTCGTACAAGTCGACGTACTTGCCGCCTAGACCTTCCGTGAGTTCGCTGCGCTCGAGGATGATCTGCTTCCTGTCATAAGACAGTGTGAGTTGATGGCTCACGTAGCGCTGTTCACGATGACACAGGATGTCGTTAAGGCGATCGGTCCTTACGTTGAGAGGTCGATGCAGGTTCTCCGGCTTGGCGGCATGCAGCGCGAAGCGCTCGTTGAAGCGTTCCAGGAATCCAGGCAAGAACGTGTTGCCAGCGTCTATGTCGCATACGTTCTCAAGCCGTAGCTCTTTCACCAGGCGATCCTGCAACGTTCGGTTGGCTCTCTCGACGCGGCCCTTAGCCTGGCTGGAGTTCGCGCAGATGATCTCGATGTTGAGCTCGGCTAAAGCCCGTCCGAACTGCGTCATGCCTGACCCGCCTTGCGCGTCGCGGTTGATCCGAAAGACCGTGTGCTTGTCCGAGTAAAAGGCGACCGGGCATCCATGGATGCCGAGATAGCCGTGCAACGCCTGGAAGTAGGAACCCGTGCTCTCACTGGGAACGAAGCGAAGCTGCATCAGCTTGCTGGTCGCGTCGTCGATGAAGACCAGCAGCGTGCAGGCCTCGCCGCGGTCCTCGAACCAGCGGTGTTCGCTGCCGTCGATCTGGATCAGCTCGCCGTAACTCTCGCGTCGGAGTCTTGGTTGATGGAAGCTTCTTCGTTGCTTGCGTGAAAGCCACAGACCGCTCTCGACCATCCACTTACGCAACGTCTCGCGAGAGATCTGGATACCGTGACGCTGCGACAGAGCCTCCGCTGCGAGGGTCGGTCCGAAGTCCCGGTAGCTCTTCCGCACCAGTTCGAGCACCAGCTCGCGCGTGCCTGCGCTTAGCTTGTTGCTTGCCGGTCGGCCGCGGCTCTTGTGGATCAAGGCTCCGCCGCCACCAGCACGATATCTCGCCACCAGCCGCTGCGCCTGCCGCAGACTCACATCCAAAACGCCGGCTGCCGACTCCGCCGTACGCTGACCAGCCAGCACCTCGGTTAAGACCTCAACCCGTCGCAACTCCTGCTTGCTCATCAGTAGCCAACCCATCTGCCGCCTCCAACCCTCAACTCAGGATGGGGCAGCGACACTTTGGCTTTGCAGAGCTACGACATTATTGCTTTGCGCCTACACATGTGGGTATACGTAATATGTGTTATCAGACGCACACCCAGTCGTTGGCTGGGCACCACGCTTCGCCACTGAACCTCACCGTCCTCTGTGTTACAGTCGGAGAGTCAGGTCCGAGCCGGAGAGATGGCCGAGTGGCTGAAGGCGCACGCTTGGAAAGCGTGTATACCGCAAGGTATCCAGGGTTCGAATCCCTGTCTCTCCGCCATTACCTTTGCTAAACCCCCTTAGAATTAACGAAAGAGCTCAGAGTCAGCCGGTTGCGATGGATACCACGCTAAAATCGGCCATTCTTATGTGTCATCGCTTCTAAGCTTCCACGCGGCGTGATCGCAGCCTCACCTGCGTAATGCGCCTCACTTCCCTGCCGCAACTCCCTTGGCGCGAGCCCATGTGCTCCCGATGAGCCGCCGCTGGCGGATCGAGAAGTCCTTCGGCGCCTGGAGCAGACCGGCCCACTTCGCCCCCGTGGAACTGCGAGGAATCGCCAAGGTCGACTGGATTCCATCTCGAGCGTTTTTAGGGTAAATCCCGCCTCTCCAGCTTGGAGACGGATGGTCTCAGCGGAGCGTCGCAATCTTCTCGCAAGGAACGCCGCCCGAACGAAGACTGAAAACTTGCATTTGGTTGATGCAATCGTGCATAAAGGATCACGTGTGCATCCTCCCACGTGACCGAAGGATCAACCTACCGTGCGCCTAGAGAAAGTGACCATGGCCGATGTCGCGCGCGAAGCGGGCGTCAGTGCGGCGACCATCTCGCGCCTTGTACGTGGCGGAGCCCGTGTGAACGGGGAAACCCGCGAACGGATTCTGCTGGCGGCGCAGAGGTTGAACTTCGACCTGCAAGCGCGCAAGACCTCGCGCATTATTGCCTTCCTCCTGAGCAATCGCGGGGTGCTTCACCCATTCCACTCCTCCATCCTGATGGGAGCGGAGGCCTACTGTGCCGAGCATGATTACGGGCTGCTCTTTCTTCCGCTCCAGTATTCGCTGACCCTGGCGAAGGATCGCCTTTCCTTGCCGGAGATTCTGCTGCGCAAGACGGTTGTGGCTGGAGCCATCGTGGCGGGAACCAACTCGCAGGGAATGCTGGAACTGCTCACCGAGCAGGAGATTCCCTGGGTGGTCCTCGGCAACAACGTGGTGGGAGATTGGCCCCACGACCGCCATCAATCCATCTTTTTCGACGACATCCGTGGAGCCTATGAACTTACCAAGTACCTGATTTCACTGGGTCATCGCCACATCGGCTTCGCCGGCAATCAAAGCCTGCCGTGGTACTCCCGGAGGTTCCAGGGGTATCGACAAGCAATCGAAGAAGCGGGGTTGAATGCGATGAGCAGCGATCTGCGCACGCTCGACGGCGAGGAGATGGGCTATCTCGGAACCCGTCTGCTGCTCCAGCAGAACCCGCGGCCGACCGCCATTTTTGCAGCTGATGATCCAGCGGGCCGCGGCGTGTACAAAGCTGCGCGGGATCAGAATCTGCGCGTGCCCGAGGACCTGACCGTCGCCGGATTCAACGACACACCGGACGCCGCGGCACTCCACCCGCCGCTCACGACGGTGCGAGTGTTCACCGAGGAACTCGGCCGACAAGCCGGAGAGCTGCTCTTCCAGCAGATCGGGAAGCCGGACGTTCTGACCCGGAGTGTGGTCCTGCCAACGCAATTGATTCGCCGCGAGTCCTGCGCGAGCCCCAGCTACCCTGCCGACGTGCAGCAGGTCGCCCTCCCGGGAAAACCTGCGACCCGCTTTGCACGCTAGGAAGCGCAACCGTGCAATGATGCTGGCCCAATCATGAAATATTTCTTGACAACGTTGTTTGCGCCGTGTTCAAGTCTCGGTTGTGAAATTTGCCCCCTTGGAATTCGCAGCAGCCTCTCTGCTCTTGTTGTCTGGTCCCGCAGTGGCATTCGCAGGCGAGCTTACGTGCAACGTGCGACAGTACGGAGCCACCGGCGACGGTGTCACGAAGGCGACTCTGGCAATTCAAGCGGCCATCGACGACTGCGCCAAGGCGGGCGGAGGCACGATACTGCTTGCCGGGGGCACCTTTCTGAGCGGGCCGATCGTCCTGCGCGACCATATCACGCTGACCATCGCTTCCGGCGCCACGCTGCTGGGATCGCCCGACCACGCTGACTATCCGGCGAAGACAGAGTTCCGCAGTCCGGGCCTGCAATCCCTCGTGAGCGCGACCGGCGCGAACGACGTAGCCGTCACGGGTGGGGGAACGATCGATGGCAATGGGGAGAGCTGGTGGGTTGAAGCGCGCCAGTTCAAGGATGCGGGAATTCTTGGCTCCGAGCACACCCGCCCGCGCCTGGTGGTCTTCGATCATTGTCATCATGTGCGCGTCGAGGATGTGACTCTGCAGAATTCGCCCATGTGGCAGTTGGTCCCCTATGACTCGGACGATGTCGTCATTCGCAATATCCGTGTGCTGGCGCCGGCCAAATCTCCGAATACGGATGCGATCGACCCGTTCTCCAGCAGCAACGTGGTGATCGATCATGTGTATGCGGACGTGGGAGATGACGACATTGCGATCAAATCCGGAGCAATCAACTCTCCGGGAGGCGACCTGCCCAGCAAGAACATTCAGATCACGAACGTTGACTTTCATCATGGCCATGGGCTCTCGATTGGCAGCGAGATCGCTGGCGGGGCGCAAAATATCACCGTCGAGCACGCGCGGTTTACCGGCACCGACAACGGCATTCGCATCAAGGCGAATCGCGACCGCGGCAATGATGTCAGCAACATCAGGTTCAACGACATAGAGATGGACCAGGTAAAGATTGCGTTGATCATCAGCGAGTACTACCCGAACGTGTTGCCTGAGGGAGCGATAGCCGCGGCGCCGGTCACCCGGCTCACCCCGCACTTCCGTGACATCGTGATCACTAACGTGAAAGCCACCGCGACGAAATTTGCGGGGGCCATCGTTGGACTTCCCGAAGCTCCGATCACGGGCGTCACGCTCAAGCATGTATCGATTGAAGCGCCGCAGGGACTTAGCGTTGGCTACGCCAGCGTCACCGCGGAGCACGTCGAGGTGCATGCGGCTTCAGGAATGGACATTATCAAGCTTGCGGGAGCGAACGTTCTTTCACGCTGAGCCACTCCCACTGTATGAAAATACTTTTTTCAGAATGGAATATAGCCATGCCCCTGCAACTCCTCTCTTTCTCTCTTGGGATTGTCCGCTCGAGAGGGCGGTTCTTCGCGGCTGCGCTTTGCGCCCTGTTCCTCTGTTCTCTGCTGGCAGTTCCGGCGCGTGCGCAGGAGTTTCGCGGGACGCTCTCGGGCAAGGTGACTGACACCACCGGCGCGGTCATCCCGAACGCCAACGTCACGGTCACGGAAACGAATACCGGCACGGTCAATAAGACCGTCTCGGATGCGGCCGGGCAATGGGTTGTCCCGTTCCTTCTGCCCGGCACCTACAAGGTTGAGGCGCAGGCAAAGGGTTTCGAGTCCATCGTGCGGAATGCGATCGCGCTGCAGGCACAGGAGCATCCCATCATCGATCTCTCGATGTCCATCGGAGAGACGTCGGAGACCGTCACGGTGACGTCGGCGGCTCCGCTTATCGATCAGGCGAATGCCTCGGTGGGCCAGGTCATCTCAACCCAGTCGGTGGCGGATCTCCCGCTCAACGGCCGCACGCCCGCCGTGCTTACGGAACTCTCCGTGGGCGTGATCACCACGGCGGCTCCGCAGCTCGTGCATCCGTTCGATAACAACGCGGGCAACTCCTGGAGCATTGGCGGTACGCCGAACCAAGAGAGCGAAGTCCTGCTGGACGGCTCACCCGATCTCACGCTGCTCGGCGCCCTGGCCTATAGTCCTTCAGAAGACTCCGTGCAGGAGATCTCGATTCGTCCCTTCGACACGGATGCGAGCTTCGGACACACCATTGGCGGCGTGATCAATCAAGTCACTAAAAGCGGCACAAATCGCTACCACGGCACGGTGTACGAGTTCTCGCAAATCTCGAATCTCGACGCGAACACGTACTTCAACGATCGCGCAAACCCGGTTCCGAAGCTGCCCGTCACGCATTTCAACCAGTATGGCCTGACGTTTGGCGGTCCGGTCGTCGCCCCTAAACTCTACAACGGCAAGGACAAGCTGTTTTTCTTCTTTGCGTTCGAGGGTTTGAAGGACTCGCAGCCCGCGACCACCACCACAACCGTGCCGACGGCTGCGGAAGAGGCTGGCGACTTCTCGCAGACACTCGCCGCAGGTTGCCCCGGCGGCTACGCGAATAACCCCATGACGGCTGCAGCAATCTGCCTTCCTTATGGGTCGAACAAGACGAACTACGGGGATCCTAATCAACTCTACAACCCGTTCAATGCGAAGCTGTCTGGATCGAACGTGGTGCGGTCGCCGATCCTCAACAACAATCTCACCACTGCGGGTCCGTTGAACCCGGTCGCGGCCAATTACCTGAAGCTCTTTCCCGCTCCGAACAACACCTCTGGCGTCGCTGCGGACGGGCAGGACAACTACATCAGCAATGCGCCGAGCATCGACACGTATAACAACGAGTTCGGCCGCCTGGACTACAACCTCGGCACACGGAACCACTTATTTTTTGACTTCCGTCACAACAATCGGACGCAGGTGAAGAACAACTACTTCGGCAACAACTCGACGGGAACGACCTTGCTGCGGGAAAACTGGGGGGCGACGCTTGACGAGGTGTTTACGCTCAACTCCACCACCATCTTCGACGCCCGCTTCAACTGGACGTACTTCGACGAAGTTCATGGGACGCCGGCGCAGGCTTACAGCCCGACTGCGCTGGGCTTTCCCTCGTCTCTCACCAGCGCGTCAGAACATGTGCAACTGCCGTGCGTCAACTTCACCACGTCGTCGACGCTTGGAACCTGCGGCACAGCGACCAGCTACCAGAACCTGGGCGACACCAGCTCCGCTCTCGACCCCACGACGAGCTATCAAGCCTTCGTCGACATGGTCAAGATTATCGGACGGCATACGCTGAAGGTCGGCTTCGATGGCCGCCAGTACCGGCTTCGCGTGCAGAGCTTCGGCAACTCGTCCGGCGCATTCAACTTCACGCCCACCTTTGTGGAGTCCGGTACTACAGGATCGAACCAGACGTTCGGTGGCGACCTGGCCGACTTCTACTTCGGCCTGCCCACAGTCGGCCAGTACGATCTCGCATCGCGCGCGGACTATCGTTCCTACTACGTGGGTAGCTTCGTGCAGGATGATTGGCGTGCGACCGATCACCTTACCTTCAACTTGGGCCTGCGTTTCGACATCGATACGCCCTACGGCGACAAGTTTGGTCGCACGGTCAGCGGCTTTGACCCGGCGGCCTCCCACACCACCACGGCGGCGGCCCTGGCCGCATTCACGCCCAGCACGGTAAGTGCGGACGGCCAGACCTTCACACTCAGCGCCATCAACACAGCCGGCGGGCTCACGTTCCCCAGTGCACACGGCGGAGCACCTTTCCAGACCAACAGCGGATTTCTCAGCCCACGCATCGGCTTCTCCTATGCGCCGCCGATGTTTCATGACAACACGGTGATCCGCGGGGGCTTCGGCATCTTCGTGCAACCGGAGACGGTCTCGAACCTCAACGCATCAGGGACGTATTCGTCGACGCCGATCAACAACCAGGAGGGTTTCACCGCGTCCACACAATACGTCGCCTCGAACAACAGCGACCTCACTTCAGCGAACAGCCTCAGCAACCCCTTTCCCAATGGCTTTGTTCAGCCTGCTGGCTCTTCGCTCGGGGCGAGTACATTCCTCGGTCAGGCGATCAGCTTCCTGGCGCCGAACGAACATGATCCCTATTCGGAGCGTTACGATCTCGGTGTTCAGCAATCGCTCACTCACAGCACCTTGTTCGAAATGCTGTACGTGGGCAACCACAGCCTGCACCTTCCGATCGCTTCCCAGAATCTCAACGCCACGGAGCGCCAGTACCTTACGACCAATCCCTATCTCGACGAAGGACTCGCCAGCGCCTATGGCAAGACCGTCGCAAATCCCTTCAAAGGTTTGCTGCCCAATAGCTCCAGCTGCAACGGGTCGACGACGAAGCTATCGAACTTGCTGGTTCCCTACCCGCAGTTCTGCAATGCAGCCGTCACGGAACAAAACCAGACGATCGGCCAATCGTACTTCAACAGCGCGATCGTGCATATCGAGCAGCGTGAGAAGCACGGGCTGACGCTCACGGCAAACTATAGCTTCTCGAAGCTCATTGAGGCCGACACCTTCCTGAACGATGAGGACACGGTTCCGACGCGGCGCGTCTCGCCCTTCGATCACACGCATCACTTTACGGCCGGTGCGACCTACCAGCTTCCCTTTGGGCGCGGCAAGATGTTCGCCTTCAACAACAGCCGGTTGGCGGATGAACTGCTGGGCGGCTTCGTGATCAACGGCGTTTACCAGTTCCAGACCGGCGCGCCGATCGAGTTCCCCATCGACATTCCGCTGCAGCCCGGCGATACGCTCAAGGACATCAAGAGCAGCCCGCGCAACACCTCCCCTGTGCCTTCGAGCGGCACCGGCAACCCGGCCCTGAACACTGCCGTCTTCGTCACCGGCAGTTCCACCACCTGCCCGACGGCTGGCCCCTGCGATGGAACGGCTTTCATCAACGGGCAGTATGCGGATCATCTCCGCACCTTGCCACAGACCATCTCCTCGGTGCGCGCAGACGGCTTCAACAACCTCGACGCGTCGATCCTGAAAGATTTCAACTTCACCGAGAAGAGCTACCTGCAGCTTCGCTTTGAGACCTTCAACACGCTCAACCATCCTGTCTTCGCATCGCCGAACGTTTCGAGCGCAACGGCAAGCAACTTCGGCTACATCACCGCGACTTACGCGAGCAGCTTGCCTCGCCAGGTGCAACTCGGAGCGAGAATTGTCTTTTAGCGCGGCTAACGGACTTCCAGGTGCGCTGCTGTTGCTTGTGTGCGGCATTGCCCCGGCCCAGGACGTGCATGTTCATGTCGCACCTGGAAACCGCAATTCACCAGACGACGCCCAGACATTTGAAACGATTCAGTACGCGATGGACCACGCGCCGCAGCCGGGCCCGGGCGGGCGGCTTTACGTTCACCTCGCGGACGGCATCTATGCGGAACGGGTGATGGTCACGGAGAACCGGCCACGGACGACGCTGCTCGGCAATGCCAAGGATCCTTCCAAGGTCGTCATGACAGGCGCGCAGAATGCGCAGAGTGCCGGCGGCACCTTCTTCACCGCGACCGTACATGTGCAGGCCCCGGGGTTTGAAGCCGACGGCATCACCTTTGCCAACACCGCCGGCAACACCGGCCAGGCGGTTGCCATTGCAGTGCGGTCCGATCGAGCTGTCTTCAAACACTGCCGGTTTCTTGGAGATCAGGACACGCTGTTTGCCGACTTCGGGCGGCAATATTACACCGACAGCTACATCACGGGCGGAGTCGACTTCATCTTCGGTAATGCAGCCGCGGTCTTCGACAAGGTTGAGATTCACGAACAGCGGCCCGCATACCTGACGGCCCAGTCGCGAACCTCGAACGATCAGACGACGGGTTATGTGATTACCCATTCGAGCGTCACCGCCAGCGATCTGGGCGGCAAGAGCTTCTATCTCGGTCGTCCATGGCGAGCTTTCGCGCGCGTGGTTGTGATGGAAACGTCACTGCCTGAGCAACTCGCCCCGCAGGGTTGGTCTCCCTGGCATCCCGGCGAGATACCCACGCATGCCTTCTACGCGGAGTACAACAACACCGGTCCAGGAGCTTCGCCTGCAACGCGAGTGTCCTGGTCGCATCAACTCTCCGCAGAGGAAGCGCAGCAGTTCACTCCGGCAAACTTTCTCCGGGGATCGGATGACTGGAATCCCATCGCGGCAGCGGCCGCCTTGCCGTAAGCTGTCGTCTACTCCGACGGGAACGGCACAAATTTACCTGCGCAGGACTGAGCCTGCCCCTCTCTCGGTCTGCCCTGGATCTTGGAATCGACACCCGCCCCGAGCGGCAGATTGACCGGGCCCGGTCCAAGCTGCAGATCGGCGTGGCTCAACGAGACGCGGTAAAAAGCGCCATCTGTGGTGAGCACATCGTCCAGCATCGCGCTGACACGATGCTGCTCATCGTAGCCATCGAATGCGACTTTGCCGCCGCCCGACAGGCGAACGTGATGGAATTGAATGTCGCGGAAGGTCGGAGGCGAGTCACCTTGCGGCGTGCCCGCGGCCGTGTAGGCGGTTTCGAGCACTACCGGATTCGGCGAATTCCGAAGGCAAACATCGTCGTAGACCACATCGTCCACCAAGCCGCCACGCGATCCGTTGGACTTGATGCGCAGGCCGTTGTCCGGGCCATCCAGCGACAGGTCGGAGATGCGAATGGCGCTCACGCCTCCGTTGGTCTCGCTCCCGATCGACATGCCGTGGCCCCAGTAGAAGTGGTTGTGGCTGATGGTGACATGCGTGAGCCCTCCCGGGCCGCCTTTGAGCGCGACATCGTCGTCCCCGGTGCGGATGAAGCTATGCGTAATGGTGATGTTCTTCGAACCCTGCCCAGGGTCGACCCCATCGGTGTTGCGCGCCAGCCGCTTCGGCGTATCAATCTTCAGTCCCCACACCGTTAGGCCGTCACCGTGGTTATAGACGACGTGGAAGTTTGGCGAGTTCTTCAAGGTGATCCGATAAAGGGTGAATTCATTCGCGTGGTCGGCGACGATCAGCCGAGGTACCTGTTGCCGGCCGCCCTCGCGCGCCTGCTCTGCAAGATCCCACCACGACACCGTGTTGCCGATGAGCTTTGCTCCGCCTCGGCCATCGATCGTGCCGTCTCCCATGACGCCAGCTCCGGTGACCCGGTTTGCAGAGATCAAGGGCTTGCAGCCCGGAGGCAGGTCATTGACGGTACCGCAGCTTCCGGGAGTCTCGGCATAGTCCGCCGGATTGCGCGATGCAAAGAGAACTGCCCCGCGATCCACGATGAGGGTGACACCGTCTCGCAACACCAACGGACCGGTCAAAAAGCCTTGAGCCTCGCCATCCACGGTCAGGACGACCGAGTGGCCTTTGCCGCAGCCGTCAAGCGCCCGCTGAATCCGTGCCGTGTCCGAGCGATTCTCGTCGGTCGCCGCCAGCGCGCCCTTGACCAGGCGCAGGCTCGCGTGCAGGGACGAACAGGCGGGTGGGAATGTGGGCTCGACGACATTGCGGGTGTCCTGCGCAGACTGCGGATCGATCATCGAAAACAAGGCTATGAGTAAGAGAAGTCCGGGTCTCATGGAATCAAGAGCACATCTTTCACCAACAACTCTACTAACCCTGACACCGGAAACGCGCTCGGCAAGCTCACAGGACCAAGCTTGAAGTAGTTGGTCCAGCCGCCCAGCTCTGGATTCAGACATCGCACCATGTCGCCGACATCCATCCATTTCGTATTCCGGTCTGTCTGT
>Ga0116230_10003756_pt1 | contig 14865 bp, 12 predicted proteins | sample S1TSphfallax_3_FD_88678 | JGI IMG/M metagenome (GOLD analysis project Ga0116230, IMG submission 88678) | Host-associated microbial communities from peat moss isolated from Minnesota, USA - S1T2_Fd - Sphagnum fallax MG | ecosystem: Host-associated > Plants > Peat moss > Unclassified | place... | reverse complement strand
ATCAGACCTTTTTGCAGGACTGAATCGCCTGGTAGATTAGGCATAAGAGTGATTAAGATCATAAGAGCGAGAGAGCCGAATATAACTACATTCATTGATAAATCGTTTTCGGTGCGCAGCCTGCTGGTACCAGCTTTTTGATCTTTGAATGAACTGAGACTATCGCTGAAGGATGAAACAATGGTCGGGATAGTTTTAATCAGTGTCATGAAGCCGCCGGCGGCGACCGCGCCTGCCCCAATTTGTCGTATGTATGCTTTATAAATGGCTTCGGCTGTGTTGGCAAAAGTATGTGTAGCCGGATCCCAGCCTCCCGGTCCCCCGGCTGTAGCGAGATTGGTCAGATATCCTAGTTTGATCAGTTGATTGGCAATAGTATCCATCGGCACTATGGTGGCAAGCAGTGGTATCAGACCAAGCCAGGCCAGCACGCCTCCAGCCACCAGCACACCGGCGATACGGAAGCCGACAATATAACCGACCCCCATGTATTCTGGAGTAATGTCACCATTGAGGGTGGCGGAAGGAAAAAATTTATTGGTCTGTTTGGTGACAAAAGTGGGAGTTTCTGCGATCACTCGCAGCACGTGCTGCAATATGGCATAAAGCATGGCGAAGCCAAGCCCGAGATAAGCTGTTTTAGCAAATTCGCCGCCTTTGTCACCGGCAATCAGAACAGAACCGCAAGCAGTGCCTTCCGGGTAAGGCAAATTGCCGTGCTCTTTAACTATCAACGATTTGCGCAGAGGGATCATCATCAGAGTGCCCAGCACGCCGCCGAGCACAGCTAGAGTGAAGATGGATAGATAGTTGAAATATGGAGCGCCAACGCTTTCGCCTTTGTCGTTGAGAGAAAGAAAAAGAAAGCCAGGCAATGTAAAAACGACGCCCGAAGCAATTGATTCGCCGGCTGAAGCGGTAGTTTGAATGATATTGTTTTCAAGTATCGTCGTCTTGAGAAATTTTCTTCCAAGAGAGATTGCCAGAACAGCTACAGGTATTGAGGCCGACACAGTCAGGCCGGCTTTCAGGGCCAGATAAACCGAAGCCGCACCAAAAAGCAGGCCAAAGATGCCCCCCAGAGCAATTGCCTTCGGTGTAAATTCTTTGACATCCGCGTCGGCTGCTATATATGGCTTGAAGTCAAGGTCTGTGCCGGCAGGGGTGATTTCTTTTTCAGTCATTTGCTCTATTTGGTGGGGCGATGAGGTGCGCCTTGATCATAACGGACTAGAGCGCACTTGGGCAGATTTTGTCGGCACTGTTGTCAGGGTGGTCGGCCCTGAAGAACTCGCGCAACTTCCAGACTACTCGGATTTGTCAGTGTCGCTTCCACACCGACGCTCTCGCCGGAAGTTTTTAGCATTTGCAGAGGAGCACCTACCACTATGCCAGCGGCAAATCCAGAACCAAAACCGCTTAGACCAGCCGATGCGGAATTGGACAAAGATTTTCTGATGGTCTTACCCTGTCCGATTGAATGCCACCATTGCCGATTGGCACTGACGATAGCGGATATAGTTCCTGATTCCACACCATAGGAAGCGGCATTGTCTGCCAGTGTCAGAGGCCTGGAGGTGACACCGGCAAATTCTAAAGCCTCGCTACTCAGTGTTGAAACTGCCGCACCTACTATCGATGCGATTATGGAGTAATTTTGTAGGTTCTGATGACATCTTTTAGGCTGGTGGAGCACAGGATCTCAGATTTTTTGTGGCTGATTAACCTATAGTTTAAAATATGAGCATGAATACCAAATTATTGACCTTGTCCGACATCGATCGCCTGCGCTCAGAAACACCTGGTGTACTGGAAAAATTACACTTCAATAACGCCGGTGCTTCATTGATGCCCCAAAAAGTATTGGATGCTGTTGTTTCGCATTTACAACTGGAGGCTCGCATCGGAGGTTATGAAGCAGCAGATCAGGCAGAGGAAATGCTTGAACGAGTCTATGACGCCTTTGCTGATTTACTTTTTTGCAGTCGGGAAGAAATCGCCATTGTTGAAAATGCCACCAGAGCTTGGGATATGGCCTTTTATTCCATGCAGTTCAAAGCCGGTGACCGCATTCTGACTGCGGTCGCCGAATATGCAAGCAACTACATCGCATTTCTTCAAGTGCAAAAAAATGCCGGCGTCCAAATAGATGTTATTCCAAATGATGAGTTTGGCCAGATAGACGTGAATGCTCTTCAACAGTCGATAGACGACAAGGTAAAACTCATTGCCATCACTCATGTACCAACCAACGGCGGTCTGGTCAATCCTGCAGTGGAGGTAGGCAAGGTGGCAAAATCGGCTCAAATTCCGTATTTGCTTGATGCCTGCCAATCGGTTGGACAGATGACAATCGATGTCGACGAAATTGGTTGTGACATGCTCAGTGGCACAGGTCGAAAATATTTGCGTGGCCCCAGAGGCACAGGCTTTTTATATGTGCGCAAAAACTTTATTGAAAAATTGGAACCGCCATTTCTGGATTTGCATGCAGCAGATTGGATCAGCCGCGATCAGTTTATTGTACGAAACGATGCCAGACGATTTGAGAATTGGGAAGCAAATTATGCAGGAAAGATCGGCCTGGGTGTGGCAGTTGACTATGCACTGCAGTTGGGTATGCCCAATATAGAAAATCGTGTATTAATGCTTGCAGGCAAACTACGAGACTCATTGAAGAAGATAGAGAGAGTGGTGTTGCGTGACCAAGGGCAGAAGAAATGCGGAATAGTTACATTTACCGTTGAAGGTCAATCGCCTGTTGAAATTAAAAAGAAGCTCGCCCAGCAAGATGTTAATGTATCGGTTTCCCGGTTGCCATCCACTAGGCTTGATATGGAAGCGAGAAATCTTGAGGAAGTGGTCAGGGCTTCCGTCCATTACTACAATACTGAGAAAGAAATAGAAAGATTCTGTTCGCAGTTAGAAGGCGTTATTAACAGTGGAGTTTAGATCAATTCCTGCAATCAGGATGGTTTTATGACTTGATTTAGCAGTGCAGAATGCTATGAATACAGTCAACTATGAATGCAAGCGAAAGAACCGGCTGCTAAGGCCTGTATCGAGACGGTCCGACCGGGAAATAAGTAGTTAAGTGTCCAATTCTGAAGTGTTTAGACTGGAGGCTAAAATCGCCAGGTTTTTTTGCGCCCAAATAGAAATCAGGTGCGAATCTCCACAAACCCTTCACCTTTGTCCGGTAAAGTTCGATTTGTCCGGCACAAGAATATCCATTTCACGACTTGCATATTAGTTGAGGCGCCAATCGATGAAAAGTCCGCTAAATGTTTTTTTGCTTAATGCAGCAATCGTAAGTAGCTGTGCGAGCTCTATCACTTTAATGCAATGTGCGATTGCCCCGGGAATAGGTGGTATTAGTCCTGCTTTTTCCGCCGCAGCCAAAAAAGAGGAACCGAAGCCTAGGCCTCATCCTGCCGACAATCACGCTGCTCAGGAACGGGCGCATGAACAGCAAGCGCGTGAACAGCAAGCTCACCAGCAACAAGAGCGTGCTCATGAAGAACAGGCTCGTCAACAACAAGAACGAGCCCAGCAGCAAGAGCAACGGCAGGCCCAACAAAGAGAGATGCAGTCTCGGGAACGGGAGCAGAAACAAGAGCAGAAACAAGAACAGAAACAAGAGCAGAAACAAGAATCTTTTCGCCAAGAGCATCCGGCACGGGCAGAAGTGCTTGGCCGAGATGCCAATTTAAACAGAGATTTAAACGAAGACAAGGGTGATTTGAGCGGCCACTACGGCCAGTTGAAATCTGAAGATCAACGCATTCGCCGTCAGGAACAAAATGACGCCGCTCATGATGACGGTCGCATAACTGGCAAAGAATATAATCAGTTAAATAGAGAAGAAAACGGTCTTTCCAGGCAGATCAACCGCGATAATCGTGGCTCGGGGGATGCTCAGTTTCAAGAAAATCATCCTCTGCGCTCCGAGGTACTTGGTCGGGATGCTAATTTGAACAATGATCTCAATCAAGACAAAGGCGACTTGAGCGGTCACTATGGTCAGTTGAAGAGCGATGATCAACGCATCCGCAGGCAAGAGCAAATAGACGCCATGAAAAACGGCGGACATTTAACGGGTCAGGAGTATAAACAGCTAAATAGAGAGGAAAATGGTCTATCGAGACAAATCAACAGTGATAGACGACCTGCTAATCCTCCGCCTCTGAAGGGTCAACAGGCTCCGCCCGAAAGAGCGACTCCCGCCCCTGTTTTGCAGGGCAACGTCAGTGCTTCGCAGAGCGCTCAGGCTCAACAGGGCTATCAAAACATGCAGCAAAACCTTTATCCTGTGCAACAGCCTCCCGCCAACTATCAACAGATTGCCACTCAGCAATCGGCCGGTTACTTAAATAATTCGCAGGCTACTGTAGGTGGGCAGCCGATAAATATCAATAGTGGCAATACATACATCAATAACGTGCCGCAATCAAATTACCCATCCTGGTGGGGCGGAGGAGGTGGTGGATTTGGTGGTGGTGGCTATGCTGGTTTCCAACCACCTGGTCCTGGTTGGGGTTGGTCTAATGGCTTTGTCCTCGGCGCTATGATCAATGCTGGAATACCCTGGCTACGATTTGGTTGGCCTCATTATTACGGCCCACCGCCGTCTGGATTTATTCATCCGCCTAACTATTTCCCTACGCCCTGGATTTATAATCCAATGATGAATGCCTGGCGTGAGGCCGGCCAGATGGGGTGGTCTCCGGTACCGCCGCCGCCTGAATACACTATGCCTATTACAGTGCAAGTGATTGAACCGGTTGGAATGGGTAACCAGATCGTCATGTACAATGCCTTCTATCATCCTCGTTTCGGCAGATGGGGTTACAGGAATCGTTTTGGTTATTTTGTCTGGCTCAACTCACCAGCGCCTATGTAGGCTGTTTAAGTCTTCATGACCAACAGAAGAAACTTAGAGAAAATTGAAAGGGGCACCATCCACAGTGCCCCTTGAGGCTGGTTCAATCCGAAATAGGCGACACTCCATTCAATCGATGGGGCAATCATCATCAATATTCCCGGCTGGCTCCGTCTCTTGAACCTCTGCTCGTGCTGCTGATGACTGTCCCAAACGAACGCACAGTTCAACAGGATGCCATTCGGATCTTCAAACTTCTGTACTATGCCACCGAATTCTGCGGTCTGGTTGGGAAGCAGGTTACAGCGCGCTACGATCCGCGCGACATCTCCGAAATCCTCGTCTATCTCAACAATGCGCTTGTGTGCTGGGCAAAGCGCAGCGAAGTTGCCGACCAAAAGCCAAGTCTGAAGGAGCACATGAAAACTCGCAATGCCTACAAGCGAGAGCTGCGGCTCATGTCGCATCGCACGTCAATAAACTATTTCAAGAAGATCCAGCCAGACTCCAGGTTTTTCTTGAGATGGTGCCTTATGTTCAGTTGAAATAGTGGACGGTGCTTCTTGTCTAGATATCGCGGGCAAAAATGGCGATAAAGAAATACTGAGATATATCGAGAAGCATGTTGGCAGAAGATAAGTATTACTTGGTGACTAACACCTGCAAAACTTTGGCTCGACCTTCTTTCAAACTCTTTGCCAGGTTAAAAGCGCGGGTGCCAAAATCGGATCCGACAATGAGATGCAATCCCAAGATCTGATCAACGCCAGCCGCCGAACGCTTTTTTGAAAATTCAGCAAACCAATCAATAACCGCATTGGTACGGTCCAGCCAGTGCAGTATTTGAAATTTTTGATCTATTAGTATTTGCTTCAAGGCTTGCTCCGTGAGCAAGAAGCTTGTATCTGGTCCGTCTGCCCATGGGACAGGATATAAGACGTCGCCCTTATCCCCGGCAATCACATCATAAAGGGTCAACTGCCCGCCTGCTTTTAAAACGCGGTAAGCCTCACTGTAAAACCCTTTGCGATTTTGCACGTTCATCGCTACGTGCTGAGTCATGACTATGTCAAAATTTTCGTCTTTATATGGAAGGGCCAGGGCGTCACCACAGTCAAATGTGACCAATTCTGACAGGCCGCTGCGAGCCGTCAGATATTCGGCAGCCTCGACATAGGAAGGTGTCAGGTCGATACCTGTGACGCCGGCTCCAAATTTTTTCGCGAAATAGCGGGCCGGACCTCCCAGGCCGGAGCCAATATCCAATATTTTGCTGTCGGGGCTGACCCTGAGAAATTCAGCTACATCCTTAGTTGCTTCCAGCCCCCTGGTGTGGAAGTGGTCGAGGGTCGCCAGTTCTTGCACAGTCAATTCTTTATCGGCAAGTCCAGCCTCTTCCAGTGCTTTTTTAATGTTTTCGACCAGTTCATTTCTTTCGTAATGCAGCTTGACTGCGTCCAAGGGGCACTCTCCTTATCCACCGTAATGGCTCTTAGCAAAAAGGCTTTCCAAATCTTTTTCATTGTTTCAAAAATATGGTCATTTTACGCATTAAATTGCAAATCCGGTTTGACGCTCGTTCAACGCCAGCCCAATTATCTTGAAATGGTTGAAGCACAAACAAATGAGGTTTTGCAAAATGACTATCGATGTACTAACGCACCCCCACACCGTTCCTACCGATAAGGCTGAGCCAGCCAAGCCTACCCATACAGCCGATACAAAAATCAGCAATGAAGCTGCAGATTTGTTGAAACAACACTCCAATCTCTGGACCACCGGAAGTACATCCATCAATGATGGATTTGGTATCGCAGGTGGTGACCATCCGGGTGCTCACATGAACTCCTGGGACCATTTGAAAAAAGAAGCCGGCGCCGCAGGTAAGGATGACGCGGCACATGAAAAAGCTCTGAAAGACCTGACCGAAAAGAACACTGCAGATGCAAAGCATATCGGCGATGAGGTTAAAAACAATAGTGATATCGGCAATGATTTGCATACGGTCCTTAATGACTGGCAAAGATTTATCGGCAAAGATGGTAAGAAGCCTCTAACTGAACAAAATCTAGCTGGACTTTCGACTTATGAAAAAGAGCATGGTAACCCGCAGGCAGCTGCCGCAATCGATAATGTCTTGAAAAACTGGGACAAAATCAAAGATCTGACGTATGGCGGAGAAGGGAAAAGCATAAGTAATCGAAGCGTAGACACCGGTTTGAAAAGTCGACAAGATCATGTCGACAGCGAAAACAAAGATTTGCAGAAAAATCTGGCTACTGAAAATGACATGAAGCATGAGCAGCCCAAAGATGACCAGGCAGCCAAAGATGCTGCCGGTAATCTTACTCCGACCAAGGAATTGCTCGAAGCTTCAAAAATACAGAAGGGTGATGGATATTATCAGGTTGCTCAGAGAATGCTTGGACTCGATCATCAGCCACACACAGATGCGGAAGTGAAAGATCTGGTCAAAGTATTGCAAGAGCAAATGGCGAAAGATAAGCGCAGCCCTGCTCTAGGTCAATCAATTGTCGATTCTGAAAACTTTGGTGCTATCATGGACCGCATACGTGGCGAGAAGCCGGCGCCGGATGCTCCTCCTAATGGCGATGGACACCATTAGGTCATCAGAAGACGCTCAAAGAGATAGCTAACGGGTATAAATGCATCGACGAGCGGTCTACAGCCAGACGGATCTAATATGATTTCACTTAAGAAGGTGTCTCTCTATATAGCCAAGCTCTGTGTATTTTTTGCTGTTTGCATATTGCTTGGTCTGATCGTACTGGTTCTAATGTTCGCCCCGGCGACAAACCCTTCTTTTCTCGTCAAATCATTATTTCGTGGCAATAATCAGTCTGACCTTGAAGGATTTGCCAGACTAACCTCTGCTGTCTGTGGCGATGACGCCCCTGCTTTGAAAATTTATGAGACTTTGGAGAAGCCACAGAAAGATGCCGAATTTAAAAGGGCTGGATTGTCTGCGCCTGAAGTCATAAAATTTAAGACAGCGGATGGCGTGGGCCTGGAGGGCTGGTATTTCAAAGGCAGTGGCCCAGACACAGCCCTTGTTAGTTACAACGCCTTCGGTAAACGATTACCTCTTTTATGCGGCCTTGTCAAAATGCTCCATGATTGCGGTCTGTCAGTGTTATTGTTCGATTACCGCGGCTTAAATCAAGACTCTGTTAAGGTCTCAGCCCAGACCGCTTATCAGGATGGTCAGGCTGCCTACGATTATCTGGTAAATACAAAAAAAGTGGATCCGGCTCATCTGATTTTAATTGGTCGCGACCTTGGTTCATACGTGAGCGTTAAAATAGCCGCCGACCATAACTGCAAAGCCCTGGTTTTAGAAAATCCCTGGAGCACCGTTAAAGACTCTATGGAAGCAACTCCTGGAGCCTTTGCCATGCGGCTGGTGCCTGACTGGCTTTATACAGATGATTGTTTGAGCAATTTACACCTGATCAAGAAAGACCATCCACCTGTACTAGTCGTTGCGCAAAATCCTGAGGCCACAAGTTCTGACAAATTTCTTGCCGGTATAACACCGCCTAAGTCTTTTCTTTTTGTCGATGAGTATTTGCCGTCCTCACTCTGTCCTGATCTCAAAGAAAGTGGTGCGGACTATGCTAAGAGACTGAAAGATATAATCGCCGGAGTACCTATGACTGAAGGCGCAAAGTCATCGGTTAACTGGCTAAACAGTTATTCAGATGCTCTGGCAAAAGCAAAGAGCGATAAAAAACCACTACTTGTAGACATAGGTGCACCCTGGTGCCCGGCCTGTCGCCAGATGGACGCCATTACTTACGTCGAGCCGCAAGTGGCATCAAAAATCAACAGTGATTTTATCGCTGTAAAACTAGATGCGCAGAATGAGGCCGCAGGCAAACTTGCCAGTCAGTATGAGTTCGTCGGTATCCCAACGGCGCTATTTTTTGACGCTGATGGCAAATTTAAAAAGAAAGTAGTCGGCTTTGTCAGCCCGGCCGAATTTTATCGAAAGCTAGATTCGGTTAAGTAGAGGCTTACACCAGACCTAGAGGCTTTACGCATAAGCTCAATAGCTTGAGAGCATCTAGAATAAAATTACTGCTCCCTGATCTGTTTTTTCAATGATATGCTGGAATAACAGGCCGCCGATAGGACAAATTTCCATCATTCTTGGACAATTCTTCAAACATGCAAAACTTAAATAGTCAAAATCGCATTGCTCAAGAACAGAGAGCGGAATTAATTGATCGGCTTAGCCTCGCATGTCTCAAAGACGGGGGCACTGACGTGGCGAGGGGATTGCAGTTTTATCGCTATTCCCAGCCCACTCAGCCAACTCATGGGGTCTACCTGCCATCTCTGGTATTGATCGCTCAAGGTGCTAAGCAGGTGCAACTTGGAGATGAAATACTCCGGTAATCAAAAGGCTGTTGTCAAACCCAAAAGACTATTCACACAGTATTCAAGGTATCAAAGGACTACGCTGTTCCGGACACCTGGATTTACTTCGCGGTGCCGACGCCATACTTGTTGTCCTGGTGCACCAGATAGACCTTTTTTTTGATCCGGTGCATGCACCTCCCGGCGCTCTCACTAGCTTCCTCAATTTTTTCCTCAATCAAGGTTCTTCAGCTGTCATAACTTTCTTTGTTTTGAGCGGCTATCTGGTCTCTCTTTCTTTGATCGAAAATTTGCGTAAACCTGGCAGCCCCTGGCTCAAATATGCCATTACAAGAATAAGCCGATTGCATACCGTCTTAATACCAAGTCTTGTTTTGTGTGCAGCTTGGGACTGGCTAGGAATGAGACTTTTTGGACTTCATAATGTTTATGGTGGCGTCTTGCTCGGCACTGTCTGTGCGCCGGTTTCTGTAATTGACAGAACCTCTCTGGTCAGTTTTTTCGGCAATATTTTATGTCTACAAAATATCCTGGTACCCTTATTTGGTTCCAACGGTGCACTCTGGAGTCTGAGCTGTGAGTTTTGGTATTACGTGCTCTTTCCTTTTTTACTCTGTCTTCTTTATCCGAAAGACCGCATTTGGTGGCAAAGACTTTTATATATAGTACTCGTCATTGCTGGTTTGTTTTTTATCGGCGGCCTGATGAGCTTTCGTTTCCTGATCTGGCTTATGGGCACTGCACTGATTTTTATACCGCTGATAAAAGCCTGGAAAGATAGACCTTCACTCTGGCGATATGGTGGCATCGTCGCACTGATTGTTTTTATCATTCGCCTCAATATCACCGGCAACTTCCACGCACCACCGCTGGGCTTTCTTCCAACCGAGTTGGTATTGGGAATAACATGCATGGGCTGTATCTATTTCAGTCTGCATGACAGAGCGCCTATAGCCTCCGGCTTCGACAAATCTTACTGCGGCTTTGCGGCTTTTCTTGCCTCTTTTTCTTACACCATTTATCTTTTGCACATGCCGTTGCTATTTTTTATCAGGGCCGCTTTTATCAAAGATAAGCTCTGGCCCATTGACCCAGAACATTTCTTGTATGCTATCTTGATTTTTTTCCTGGTTATGTTTTATGCCTGGCTTGTGTCGCACTTTACAGAGGCAAAAACTTATCTGGTTCGCAGATATTTAAATAGTCTTTTCTTACGAGAAAGTAAATCGGCTGAGTAAGTCGGCTGGTTATCTGTATTGATAACCAGATTTTCTTCTAAAGCCTCTAAAAATCAAGGCCGTACCGAAAAAGATTCCTATTCCATAGGCTCCAAATCTGGCAGAGCCTCTTTCCGGGGTCGTTTTTAGGACGGCAAATGTCGGATCATCAGGCTTGTAATGGACTTTGACTGTCTGTCCGACTTTGTAGCCGGACCCTTTTTCGATGTACATATCCGGATAGAGCTGGTCCGGATAAATGCGATCGCCTGCATACTTTTTGCTGCCGATTTGATAGACGTAGCCTAAAAATGGCCCACCTTCCATCTTCCGGATGTATCCATCGCACACAGGCCACTGGTCAGCCTTAATCACACTAGCCCTGTGAGTGTACTCTTCCCAAGCAAGGCCGGCCATTACCGCATAGGTGATAAGTCCACAGACGATCATCTGTACAGGTGTAAGTTTGGTTATTTCACCAGCTAAAGCCGGACCCATGATTTTCTGCACCAGTAAAAAGGGGAAGTTTCAAGATTATAGATGGCTGCCAAGCGGTTGTTGGTGTATTTAAGATTGAGTTAATCAAGCCTGTCGCTGGTAATAAAATGACTAGTCCCAGGTATCTTTGACTTCCTTGGGATTGTACAAAAAGACCGACATCAAAAGACCAATTCCGACCATGTCTACGATAAGAGCTGTGCCGCCATAGCTTAAAAAAGGCAAAGGCACTCCGGCTACGGGCATGATCCCTATAGTCATGCCGATATTTTCAAATGCGTGGAAGAGAAACATACAGAGCAGACCTATGGCCATGGCCGAGCCATCGGGATTGCGCCAGGCTTGCTGAGCAATAAAAAGTGCGCGTAAACATATAACTGAATAAGCAAGCACAATCATGCCGCATATGCGGAAGCCAAGCTCTTCGCCAATGACTGCAAAAATAAAGTCAGTGTGCCGTTCGGGGATAAATGCTCCTTGCGCCTGGTTGCCGTGACCGAGGCCGGCTCCATTGATGCCACCGGAGCCAATGGCAATTAGACTCTGCAAAATGTGATATCCGGAGCCGCGCGGGTCATCATATGGATTGACAAAACTGGTCAATCTTTTTTGCTGATATTCTTTGAGCAAGTCCCACAAATGCGGTCTGGCAAGCCCAGCTCCATAGTTGGCTGCGACCACAGCGGCAATCAGTATAATGCGGACAAACCATTTCCATTCAAAAACTCGCCAGACAAAGAGCAAGACTATCGGCAATCCGGCGACAAAATAAATCCACCACTGCTTGTCTATAGCGCTCAAGATAAGCGATATCAAAGGCGAAATCATCACCAGTATGTCGGCCAGAGTGGCTCCGGACCAGTAAGATAGACCAAAAAATATGGCGCCAAATGTGAGCGAGGTGCCCAGGTCAGGTTGTTTAAATACAAGCACTGCCGGCGCGACCATTATCGCCAATATTTTAAATACATCAAAAAAGCCGCGCACCGGATGATTTTTTAGCCAGGCTGCCAGAGAAAAAATAACGACCAGTTTGGCCAGTTCTGAAGGCTGCAATGTAATCGGCCCAAGGGCCAGCCAGCGCTGGGCGCCCATAGCCGAGTGACCTTTGATCATGACCGCTACCAGCAATATCAGGTTTACCAGATACATGGCCCAGACCATAAATTTATTGGTCCAGAGGGTATAAGGCACCCGGCTGATGACAAGCATCAAGACCAGACCAGCCCACATAAACTCGAGCTGTTTGTCAAAATATTCCTGGCTATGCTGTGATAGATGCAGGACATTGAGTCCTACAGCTATCAAAAACGCAGTCGCCCCGAGGAGCCAAAAATCTATGCCTGAAAAGACATGAGATAGGCGCCTCAGGGACGAGGGTATCATCGATTGAGAGTCTGCGGCCGGTAAAGACACTAGTTTCTCTGTCTAAAGGGAACAGTTAATCCTAGCATTTTGAACGCAGAAGACGGAAATTGGCAATTAGTGATGCCCGTCTTTCGTATTGCTGCAAATCAAAGTGTGTCGTGTCTTTGTCCAGGTCGAAATAACGGGAGACTACAGCTACCAGTTCTTCTTCCAGGGTTTCCAGACGACCGGCGGGCAATTCCAGGCGGTCATGGGTGAGCATGCTCCGCATTCTGTCCTTGGCCGTTGATCTGACGTCTTCGGTTTTGCGAGGAAAGATCCAATCTAAAAAGCGTGTATCCATCGGTTAGATCCTCCTTTAAACCCGCACTGTGGGATTGAAGAAGCTTACGATCTTACTCATCCAGGTGGGATTTTTTACGTCCAGATCCATGATCGGCACTTCTTCACCGCGTATGCGTCTGGCGATATTGCGATAAGCAAGACCAGAACGTATGTTATCGGTGCCCGATACAGGCTCGCCTTTGTTGGTGGAGACGATGATATCTTCGTCTTCCGGTACTACTCCGAGGAGTTTGACCGAGAGGATTTCCAGTACATCATCGACACTCATCATGTCATTGTTGGCTACCATGGTTGGACGGTAGCGGTTCAAAACCAGGCGATATTCTTTGATTTCGTCCTTGCGCGCTTCCAGAAGACCGATTATGCGGTCAGCGTCACGCACTGCTGACATTTCTGGAGTAGTGATGACAATGGCTTCTTCGGCGCCGGCCACAGCGTTTTGAAATCCTTGTTCAATACCGGCAGGACTGTCAACGAGTACAAAATCGTACATCGCTTTGAGTTCTTCGCAGAGCTTTTTCATTTGATCAGCTGTGACAGCTGATTTGTCTCTTGTTTGAGCAGCGGGTAAAAGACTCAAGTTTGGCAACTTTTTGTCTTTGACTAACGCTTGTCTCAGTTTGCAGCGCTCTTCCACTACGTCGACGAGATTGTAGACAACGCGGTTTTCCAGGCCCATTAAAATGTCCAGGTTGCGCAGTCCTATGTCCATGTCGACCAGGGCTACCGAGACGCCTGTGCTGGCTAGAGCCACACCGATATTGGCAGAGGCAGTGGTTTTGCCGACCCCGCCTTTACCTGATGTTATTACTATTACGCGACCGCTCATTTAGTGTCCTCATCTCGTACTTGTGACTTTTAAGGCTTGGTTATTGATTAATCAGCCTTGCTTTTTTGAATGCGAATTTTGCCTTCGACAATGCGCGCTGTTTCAGGACCGGTGCCTGAAGCGTACGAAATGCGAGGGCGATCGGGGGCGCGGGCAATAGCGCTGGCTATGCGGATCTGTATCGGTTGCAAATTGAGAGCACGGATTTCGGCTTCAGAGTTGCCTCCGACTCCGGCATGAGCGATGCCTCTCAAGCTGCCCCAGACAGTAATGTCACCTTCCGCCATTATCTCGGCGCCGGGATTGACGTCACCGACTATGACCAGATCGCCTTTATGGCTGACGGTCTGGCCGGAGCGCAATGTTTGTTTGACGTAGAGCACCTGAGGCAGATGCGCACCGTCGACGGGGGCACCGTCAATGGTTGATTCTTTTAATACGTCTTTTTTATCTTGCCCTTCGACTTCATCTTCCGGATCGACTTCGATAGTATCTACTTCAAGAAGAGTGATGTCACTCACCGCTTGTGGTGCTTTTTTATTGGCAGCATGGTGAGCCGGTTGCTCATCAGCTTCATCGGCTTCGGCAAATGGGATGTCTCCTTTGGGCATCTCCAATTTGATCTTGGGCAAAGACATGGGGATCTTGTCTATCACTTTGGCTCCCTGCTCTGCAAAAGCGGCCCTTGTTTTTGCAGAGGATGAAAATACTTCATCGGGAAATACACCGACACCTTTGCCGATGGCCAGTACCTGCGCTGCCTGATTGACAGTCAGCTCCAGGGCACCGAGTCCGAATAAGACCTTTGAACCTTTCCAAAATTGATTGGAAGATTGAAGGGTGCCACTCAAATGCTCGAGCGCTTCTTTAAGCGTTGAGCAGCCGCCGACATCGATCAAAACACCTTGTTCAGGTTGGCTGATAATAGCGATTTTAGACATGCGAAGAGAATCCGCCTGGTCGAAGAGTTATAGGTCGAGCGAACTTATGTAAAGTTCTACCAATGCAATCGTATTTGCTTCAAACCGGCACGTCAAGCCGCTCAAGATAGTCTATGTATATACGATCATAGGATTGATTGATGTGAGTTACGTAATGAAAGGTAGTCTTTCCCGCTGTATGCCGTATCTCGGGAATATGAGAGTATTCAGAGAATTACCATTTTAACCTTTGCCGCTAACCCAGTATCACCCGTGACACCATGCAACAGGTGAGCATTGGATATAGACCTCATATATCTGCCGAAAAGCTCGACAACCAGTGGTTCCAGTTGCCAATCAGTTTTAAAACGAGATGTCGGATCTATATCAAGCGCGACTATT
>Ga0116230_10003752_pt1 | contig 14872 bp, 17 predicted proteins | sample S1TSphfallax_3_FD_88678 | JGI IMG/M metagenome (GOLD analysis project Ga0116230, IMG submission 88678) | Host-associated microbial communities from peat moss isolated from Minnesota, USA - S1T2_Fd - Sphagnum fallax MG | ecosystem: Host-associated > Plants > Peat moss > Unclassified | place... | reverse complement strand
GGGATAGCCGCCATTGCGCCACTCGTTGCGGATCACCGGTCCGGGGCGCACGATGAAGAAAAAGCCGTCGTCGCGCGCGAGTGCGAGCAGCGCGCGCAGATTGCGCCGCGGGTTCGTGCTGCCGTCGAAGTCGAACGCGCCGTCTGCGGTTTCGTGCCAGTTCCACGGCACGTAGAGATCGAGCGTATTGAAGCCCATCGCACGCAGCGCATCGAGCGATGGTTTCCAGCGTTCGGGCGGGATGCGTTCGTAGAAGAACGCCGCGCCCCAGAAGAAGAACGGCTTGCCGTCGACGAGCAGCTGCGGCGTGCCGTCGCGCGTGACGATCATCGCGTGCGTGAACGAGGCCGCCCGCGCGGGAACGGGCGCGAAGAGCCCGATGAACACCGCGAGAACGAGCCAGCCGAGTCGACGCATCGAGCGCAGCCTTTAGCCTCGCGCCGCAGAACCCTTGGTAGCAGGGATGGGTTCTGGAACCGCGCACGAGTCGCAGCGTGAACGACTTGAGCTATCTCCTCCGCCTTGCCGGCGAGCTACGCGTGGACCGCATCGAGAGCGCCGCGCTTGCCGGCAACCCGCTCGGCGATCCGGCGGATCGGCCGCTCCCGGTGTATCTGCCACCGGGCTACGACGCGGACGGCTCGACGCGCTATCCGGTGTTGTATTGCTTGCACGGCTACACGGGCGATGCCGCTGCGCTCGTTTCCGCGCGGCCGTGGGAGACGAACGTCGTCCAGTGGATGGACCGGCTCATCGTCGCCGGCACGATGCCGCCGGCGATCCTCGTGATCGTCGATGGGTATACGCGCCTCGGCGGCTCGCAGTATCTCGACTCAATCCACAACGGCGACTACGCGACGTTCGTCGTGCGCGACGTCATCGCTCACATCGACGCCCGGTATCGGACGGTGCCGCACGCCGGCGGCCGTGCCGTCTTCGGCAAGTCGTCGGGTGGTTTCGGTGCGCTGCATCTGACGATGGCCTACCCCGGTACGTTCGCCGCGTTTGCCTCGCATAGCGGGGACACGTATTTCCGCTACGCCCACCCGAGTTCGTTCCCCGACGTCCAGCGGACGCTCGAGGCCTTCGATTCGATCGCGGCGTTCGTCACGGCATTCGAGACCAAGTCGAAACGTCCGCAGGCGTGGTATGCGACGATGGAAATGCTGGGCTACGGAGCCGCGTATTCGCCGGCCGCGGCGCATGCGTTCGCCATCGATCTGCCCTTCGATCTGAAGACCGGAGAGATGCGCCCGGAGGTCTTCGATCGCTGGCTGGCCTTTGATCCGGTGGAACGGATCGAGGCATCGCGCGATGCCCTCGCCGGGCTCCGCTTACGCTATCTGGATTGCGGCCGGCGCGACGAATACGGTCTGGACATCGGCGCGCGGATCTTCACGCAACGCGTTCGCGCACTGGGCCTCGACGTGCGCCATGAAGAATTCGACGACGATCATCGCAACGTCGGCTACCGCTACGAAGTCTCGCTCCCCGCCCTCACCGCCGTCCTCGATCGGGGATGACCGCGCGCGGAGCGCCACCCCTTCGAGTCCCAGGCTGTCCTTGTCATGGAACGACGGGAATCCGGTAGACGTTGAAATAGTCGAGTACCATGAGTGCGAGGATACCGATGGGAATGTCGGCATCGTTCTGGCTCAATGTGCAACAGATGGTGGTCCTTTTCGACGCAACGCACTCGCCTGCGGCGAAAACGATTCGCAAGATCCGGCGCATCAAGGAACTCCCGGTTGCATGAATCGAGTGCTTTGAAGAGAGGTGACCAAGGCAATGCCCAGCGACATCATGCAGCAACTCTATCGCGGGGATCGCCCCGCGGCCGCAGCGCTTGCGCGCGATCGGGATCTCGACGTTTTCGAAGCCGCTGCCCTTGGCGCGCTCGAGGCGCTCATCGAGCGTTGCGAAGAAGATTCCAGTCGTGTGAATGCCTATGCTGAGGACGGGTGGACGCCGCTGCATCTGGCGGCGTTCTTCGGCAATGTCGAGATCGCGAAGGAACTGCTGCGGCGCAATGCCGTGATCGATGCACGATCGCTCAAGGATCATGTAACGCCGCTCCAAAGCGCCTGCGCCGGTGACCACACCCTGGTCGCGTCGTTCCTGATCGCGGCTGGTGCGGATGTCAACGCACGAGGGGATGGCGGTTACACCGCGCTCGACTCCGCGCAACGCAACGGCAACGCGGAGATCGTCGAACTATTGCATGCTGCCGGCGCTGCCTGAATCCGTCATGCGATTGCGCGAACGTCTCATTACACGCGACTGAGCGCAATCGTCGTGTCGAGGGCGCCGGTGAGGTCGGCGATCAGGTCGTCGATGCCTTCGATTCCGACGGAGAGACGGAGGAGCCCGTCGGTGACGCCGCGGCGTTCGCGTTCTTCTTTGGGGATCGAGCCGTGCGTCATGCGGGCCGGATGGCAGAGCAGCGATTCGACGCCGCCGAGGCTTTCCGCCAGGCTGAAGAGTTTCGTGTGCTTGGCGAATTCCAGCGCACGCGATTCCGGACCGCGCAGCGTGAACGAGACCATGCCGCCGAAGCCGCGCATTTGCCGCTTCGCAAGTTCGTGTTGCGGGTGGCTCGCAAGGCCGGGATAGTACACGCTATCCACGTCGTCGCGAGAGACGAGGAAGTCGGCGACGGCGCGGGCGTTCTTCTCGTGTTCGCGCATCCGGATCGCGAGCGTCTTTGCGCCGCGCATCGTAAGCCACGCGTCCATCGGACCGGGCACGCCGCCGACGGCGTTCTGGTGGAACTTCACGACGTCGTGGATCGCGGAGTCGTTGGTGAGGACGGCGCCGCCGACGGCGTCCGAGTGGCCACCGATGTACTTGGTGGTGGAATGCATCGCGACGTCGGCGCCAAGCGCAAGCGGCGATTGCAGATACGGCGAGGCGAACGTGTTATCGACCACCACGACCGCGCCGGCGGGCTTGAGCGCGACGACGCCCGCGATGTCGATCAATTTGAGCAGCGGATTCGTGGGCGTCTCGATCCAGAACAGTTTCGTATTCGGCTGGATCGCCGCGCGCACGGCGGCGAGATCGCTCATGTCGACGTACGTGAACGTAAGCCCGTAGCGAACGAGCACCTTGGAGAAAAGCCGGTAGGTGCCGCCGTAGAGATCGTCCGTGACGATCGCGTGATCGCCGGCCGAGAGCAAATTGAGGATCGCCGCGGTCGCCGCCATGCCGCTCGAAAAAGCCGAGCCGTACACCGCATCTTCGAGCGACGCGAGTTGTTTTTCGAGCGCGACACGCGTCGGGTTCACGGTTCGACTGTAATCGTAGCCCTTCGTTTCGCCGACGGCCGTTTGGGTGTAGGTCGAGGTCTGGTAGACGGGGACGATCGTGGCCCCCGTGGCGGGGTCGGCGTCTTGTCCGGCGTGAATCGCGCGCGTGCTGAAGTCCATGTGTTGTGCGTATGACGGTGGGTCGCGGCGCCCCTGGGACGGTTCGCGCGGGTGGGCGATTCGAGCGGCCTCTTTTCGGGAAGAAGGCCGTGCAAGCGATGGGAATGCCGATCGGGCCCTTGGCGGCGGGGATTGCCAAGAGGGGCGGTAGCAAGCGGAGCGGTCAAGACGGCTGGATAACGGTCGGTTCTCGCTGATGCGCATCGTCGAACCTCACGGACCGGTCCTTTCCTACGCGACGGTACTGGACGCGCTCCCCATCGTCTCGTTCATGCTGCAGCCGGATGGTCGCGCGGTGTTTTTGTCGCGCGCCTGGCGCGAACTGACCGGTTTCACCAATGAGGAGGGCATCGCCAACCAGGCGACGATCGTTCACGCCGACGATCGCGATCGCGCCGCGGAAGCGTGGGAGGCCGCTCGGCGAAATTCGACCGCGTACCAGGCCGAATTCCGGCTGCTGCTCGCCGACGGTTCGTACCGCTGGGTGATGACCAAGACGGAGCCGATGCTCGGCGCCGACGGGAAACTTGCGGGCTGGCTCGGCACGGTGACGGATCTGAGCGATCTGCGCCACGCGGAAGAAGTGGGATTTGCCGCGGCGCGCCAAGCCTTGGAACGCTCGCACTTCGCCGAGCGGTTGCTCGACGCGAGCGACGATTGCATCAAGGTGCTCGACCTCGAAGCACGGCTCATCTCGATCAGCCCGAACGGGCTCAAAGCCCTGGGAATCACCGATTTCGATCGCGTGCGCGGCGAAGCGTGGCTTGCGTTTTGGACCGGGGACGACCGGACCGCGGCCGAGGCAGCGCTTGCGTCGGCGCGCGCCGGGGGGCGCGGGCGGTTTACCGGGCTCTATGCCGTGAACGGCGAGGAAAAATGGTGGGACGTCACCGTCACGCCGATCCTCGATGCGACGGGAAATCCCGATCAAATCCTGGCGGTCTCGCGCGATATCACCGAGATCATGCGCGCGCATCACGAGATCGCGCGAAGCGAAGAGCGGTACCGCCTCATCGGCGAGGCCATCCCCGGCGTCATCTGGTCGGCGACGCCGGACGGGTACCTCGATCATGTCACCTCATCGCCGCGATCGAATCGCGTGCCGGTCGAGGAGCGCCTGCGCGAGCGCTGGCTCGATGCGCTTCACCCCGACGACCGCGAACCGACGCGCCTACGCTGGCAGCACGCGATCGAGACGGGCGAACCGTATGACGTCCAATTCCGGCTGCGCATGGCGGACGGTTCGTATTGCTGGCAACTCGTGCGCGCGCTCCCGCAACGCGACGACGAGGGCACCATCGTGCGCTGGGTCGGCGTCAACGTCGACATCGATGCCCAGAAACGCGCCGATGAAGAGCGCGAACAGTTCGTGCGGCTCGTTGAAGCGAGTGACGATTACATCTCGTTCGGCGATGCAGAGGGCACGCTTCTCTACGTCAATGGTGCCGGCCGCACGATTCTCGGAAACGGCTCCCTCGATGAGGCGCGCAAGACGACCATGTGGAGCTATTTCTTCGATGAAGATCTGCCGTTCATCAAAGAAACGCTGCTCCCGACGCTGCGAGCCGAGGGTCGCTGGCGCGGAGAACTGCGGCTGCGCAATCAGCGCACCGGGACGCCCGTGCCGATGTGGCACAATATGTTCACGCTGCTCGACGACGCCGGCGAGATCAGCGCGCTCGCGACGGTGAGCCGCGATCTTCGCGAACGCTATCGCATCGACGTCGGGCTGCGAACGCTGGCTGAGGCCGGCGCCGCGATTTACGAGTCGCTGGATTTCGAGAGCACGATGCGCAACGTCGCTGCCGCCGTCGTTGGATCGTTCGCGTCATTCTGCACGGTCGAAGCGCTCGATGCCGACGGCGAAATTCGCAGCGTCGCGGCGGCCCATCGTAACTCGTCGCTCGTGCCGCTCATCGAGCAGGCAGCGGAGATGCGCAACCATCGCCCCGACCATCCGATCTACCGCGCCATTCACAAAGGCGAAACGACGCTCATCGAGGATCTGCCGCCGACGTGGTGGGACACCTTTGGACAGCGTGACGAACTCGGCTCGCGGATGGACGATCTCGACATGCGGTCGGTCATCTATGTTCCGATTCGCTCGCAGCAGAGCGGCACCATCCGCGGAGCGCTCGCGTGCATCCTGGCGGGATCCGATCCGCGGGTGCGATACACGACCGAAGACGTCCGCTTTGCCGAAGAAGTCGCCGTCCGGGCGGGGCTCGCGTTCGATCACGCGCGCGCCTACGAACGCGAGCTTCGTATCGCGGTGACCCTGCAGGGTGCCTCGCTCCCGAAAACGTTGCCGACGATCGATCACCTGTACCTCTCCGCCGACTACCGTCCGGGCAAGAGCGAAGCAACGATTGGCGGCGATTGGTACGATGCCTTCGCCCTCGACGACGGGCGCGTCGCGATAACGGTGGGGGACGTGCTCGGCAACGGGCTCGCCGCAGCCGTCATCATGGGCCGCCTCCGGCAAGCGATGCGGGCCGTCGCGCTCCTGCTCCCCGAGCCGAACGCGATGCTCGACGCGGCCGATCGCACGGTGAAGGCGGAGTCCGACGATCAGTATGCGACGGCACTCGCCGGCGTGTTCGACCCGCGCACGCACCAGTTCACGTTTGCCTCAGCGGGGCACCCGACCCCGGTGCTGCGTCATCCCGACGGCCGCATCGAAGAGTTCAACGCCCCCGGCGTCATGCTCGGACTTCGGCGCGGGACGAGCCTGCAAACGATGACGATCGATCTGGCCCCGGGCTCGACGCTCGTGTTCTTCACGGACGGCCTGATCGAAGCGACGCGCGACATCGACGAGGGCTATCGTCGCTTACACGCGGCAATGAGCGATGCGGCGGTGGCCGGTGCCGAGAACCCGGCGCATGCGCTCTGCGAGCACGTGCTGATGGGGCGCCCGGCGACCGACGATATTGCGATTCTGGTGGCCGAAGTCGGCCCGAGTAAACGTTTTGACGAACGCCTGCGGACATCGGCGGCGGTCGCCGCGGAACGAGACATGGTGACGATCGCGGGAGCCGTTACATGATGTGCGGCGTGATGTAGAAGACGACCTCATCCTTGTTGTGCGTGCGTTCTTTGTTTCGAAAGAACGCTCCCAGGCCGGGAATATCACCGAGAATCGGAAATTTCGTGATCGTCTCGGAATCGATATCGGAGAAGAGTCCGCCAAGGACGATCGTGTCGCCATCGTGGAGTCGCAGCGTCGAGTCGACCCGACGGTTCGAAACGATCGGAAAGGTCGCGTTGAAGCCAGTGATCTGTGAGAAGTCCAGCGCCATCAGACGGCTGCACCTTGCAGGCTCTGCAATTCATCCGGCCGATTTGCGGTCGCCCGTGCGGCCTCGGGCGAGATGAAACCTCGCACGGCAAGGTCGCTCAAGTGGGACTCGAGCGTTTGCATCCCGGCGTTCCGACCGGTAACGATCGCATTTCTGAGTTGATGCGTCTTGCCTTCACGAACGAGCGCGCGGACCGCGTCGGTCGCGACCATGATTTCGGTCGCGCAGATGCGCCCTCCAGCTCCCATACGCGGAACGAGCCGGAGTGCGACGACAGCCAGGAGTACCGCGGCGAGTTGGGTCCGGACCTGCCCTTGCATGGAGCCCTGGAATGCGTCGACGATCCGATCGACCGTCTGGGGAGCATCGGTCGTGTGCAGGGTGGCCATGACGAGGTGCCCCGTTTCAGCGGCGGTCAATGCGGCTTCCATCGTCTCGATGTCGCGCATCTCGCCGATTGAAATGACATCCGGATCGGCGCGCATGAATCCGCGAATCGCCTCGGCGTAGTCGCTGACGTCACGCCCGATCTCACAGTGGGTGACGATCGAGCGAATCGGCGAATGGACGTATTCGACCGGGTCTTCGACGGTGACGATCGTCCGCGCCGAGCATCGGTTGATGCGATCGATGGTTGCCGCGAGCGCCGTGGTTTTGCCCGAGCCGGTCGGACCCGTGAAGAGCAGCAACCCGGCCTGATTTGCGGCCAGGGTCCCGAGTATCCCGGGAAGCGCGAGCGCTTCGAGTGTTGGGATTGCCGTCGGTAAGAGCCGCACGACGACACGCGTCCCGCTGATGTGGCGAAACGCGTGGACGCGGTTTGCGGCGCCGTCGGAGCGGAACGTTCCATCGGCGGTACCGCGACTTGCAAGCCGGCTGAGCGCCTGGGCGGTCATCGTCGATTCACAAAATGCTCGCAGTGCCGGCTCGGAGATCGGCGCATCGTCAATCGGGACGAGGCGTCCGTCGACTCGGATGACGGCCCGATCGGCCCCACCGAAGTGGACGTCCGATGCTCCGCGTACGCGGGCATTGTGTAAGAGGTCGTGGATCCGCACGGTCTCGAGATCGCTCATGCCACGCCCGGGCTTACAACACGACAAAGTTCGTCGAATGAAATGATTCCGGCGGAAACCTTTGCCAGACCATCGGCAAACATTGGGACGTAGGCGCGTTCGCGGCCCATCCGCGCAAGCGTTGCGCTGGACGCGCCGGTGCCGATCGCTTCACGTAGATCGTCATCGATTTCGAGAAACTCATAGACGGCGGTGCGCCCGAGATACCCGCTGCGGGCGCAAACCGTACATCCGCTCGATTCGTACCAGTGCTCGATCGAGGGGAAGAATGCCGATCGTATGTCGCGTGGAACGGCGCTGTCGACTCTACAGGCAACGCATAGGGTACGGACGAGGCGTTGCGCGACGATCCCGGTCAGCCCGGCGGCCAGCGCATCCCGTGGTACGCCCAAGTTTACGAGGCGCTCGACCGTACGAGCCGCGTCGTTTGCATGGAGCGTGGTAAAGACCAGCTGTCCCGCCAGCGCGGCGGAGACAGCGACGCCGGCCGTTTCACCGTCTCGCATTTCACCGATCATGATTACGTTCGGGTCCTGGCGCATGAATGCGCGCAGAGACGATGCGAACGTCAGGCCGGCTTTTACGTTCACCTGCACTTGTGTCACGCCGGGCAGCCGCATCTCGATGGGATCTTCGACGCTGCAGATGTTGAGATGCGTCGCGTCGAGTTCGCCGAGTGAGGCGTAGAGCGTGGTCGTCTTTCCACTCCCCGTCGGTCCGGCGACCACGACGAATCCCCACGGTGCACGCGCAATGCGCTGGTAGCGGGTGCGGATCGACTGGGGCATCCCGAGGCGATCGAGTCGAGGCGTTTGCGCCCGGCGGTCGAGCAACCGAATAACGAGTTTCTCGCCGTCCGCTGCCGCGACGGATGAGACGCGAGCATCGATCTCGCGCTGCTCGACCTGGATCGTATACCGCCCATCTTGCGGCAGCCGCCGCTCGGCTACGTCGATACCGGCGAGCAATTTGATCCGGGAGACGAGCGGTGCATAGGCTTCCGGGGAGACCGATTCGCTCTCATGTAAGAGGCCGTCGATGCGGAACCGAACGCGCCCGCCGTGCTCGGTCGGTTCGATATGCACGTCGCTTGCGTGTGCGGCCACCGCACGCAGAAAGATGCGATCGGCCGCGCCGACCGTTGACGTTTCGTCCCGTGTCGACGCTTGTGTTTCTCCGTACAGCACGCGTAAGCGCTCGCGAATTTCCGCCCGAGCAAGGGCGACGGGGCGGATGGCGAGTCGCGTCGCGATTCGCAGCTCGTCGAGGGCGGCCGCTGCGCCGGGATCCGGTAGGCCGACGGTGAGGACGCCGTCTTCGCATGTCAGCGGTAATGCGTCGAGCCGGAATGCCAACGTTCGCGGGATGCGTAAAACGGCCTCAGCAGCCGATGACGACGGACGTGATGCGATCAACGGGACCTCCGATATACACCCCGAGGAGAAACCGGCGAACCGTCCATTTCTCCCCTGCGCATCACAAATCGGAAATCATTTTGCAATGTTGAGAAATCATTTCATGGTCAATCTTAAATTTTCTTAACGTTGTGAACATGCGATTGCCCAAATGGAGGAACAAAGCCGTACATGATCAGCCATACGTCGTATCTGACGGTAACAACGTCGCAACGCTATGAAATCCGAGACATTACGGAGGACGTGGAGCGCGTTCGGCGCGATGCGCGCCTGGGGGATGGAACGATCCTCGTGAGCACCATGCATATTACGTCGAGCATTTTCGTGAACGATCACGAGTCCGGGTTGTGGTCGGACATCATGACCTGGCTCGAGACGCTCGCGCCGGCCGGTCTCGACTATCGTCATCACCTCACGGGTGAAGACAATGCCGACGCGCATCTCAAGCGTTCGATTCTCGGGCACCAGGTAATCGTGCCCGTCACCAACGCTCGGCTCGACCTCGGGCCGTGGGAGCGCGTTCACTACGGAGAATTCGACGGCCAACGACCCAAGCGGATCCTCTTCAAGGCCATGGGACTGCCGGAGTGATGTTGCCGCTCGCTCTCGCCGTCGTGATCGCCAAGTCGTGCAGAAGCAACGAGATCCGTGCCTTGACCGTACCCGAGTGATGTGTATACTCGGTGTATACATGAAAGCAGAATCGCGTGTCGCGCGCTACGGCAACAGCCTGACCGTGCGGATCCCGGTCGCGGTCGCGCGATTCATGGATCTTCGCGCAGGCGATTCCGTCGTTCTCCGCACGGTGGAGGAGGGTGTTTTGATCGAGCGATCCGCTCTCAACCGGCTTACTGCGCGCTTAGCCACGGTACGAGATGCGGAGCCGGAGATCGGGTCGGGACGGGCACTCGGCGCGGAGATGATCGAATGAACGTCCCCGATCGCGGAGACGTCGTGGTGATGGACTTCGACCCCCAGGCGGGGCGTGAGCAGATGAAGCGGCGGCTGGCCCTCGTTCTCTCACCCGCCGCATTCAATGAAGCATTCGGCCTTGCGTTCGTCGCGCCGGTAACGACGAAAGCTCGCGGGCATGCGTTCGAAGTGCGTCTGCCGGCCGGTTTTGACGTTGAAGGCGCTATCCTCGTGCATCAGATGAAGTCGCTTGATTGGCGCACGCGACGCGCGCGGGTTGCCGCGCACGTTCCCGCTCGTGTGCTCGATGAGGCGATCGCGATCATCAAAGATATCGTCGACGGGGTCTGAGCGATCGCGCCGATTGGCACAGCACTGCTGCTTGCGGTCGGGATACTTCACCGTGATCGATGACCTGATGCGTGTTTCAGCGAACGGACGTGATCGTGGTTGAGGCGGAGACTGCCGTATTCGAAGCGCTTACGGTATCGCGAACGCGGCTCGGATCATTTCCCGATGCGCTCATCGGCGTGGTTGCTGCGCGTGTCGGGTGTACGATGACCCGCACCTTCGATCGAGCGGCTTACCGGCTTCCCGGATTCGCGATCGCGTCGTGAGCACGTTATCATGGTTCTGATCGCGATGATCGGCTCAGCGCTGCTGTTTGCGCTCGGGATGCTCTGGCAAGTGTTCTGGAGTCTCGTTCTCGGTTTTACGCTCTCGGGCGCTGTCCAGGCGCTCGTCTCGAAAGAGCGCATGCAGGCCGTGCTGGGCCGTGAGGGCATCCGTGAAATCGTGCTCGCGACAGGATTCGGCGCGGTAAGCTCCTCGTGTTCCTATGCCGCGGCCGCGATGAGCAAGACGCTCTTCAAGAAAGGTGCCGGCTTCATTCCGAGCCTCGCGTTCCTGTTCTCATCGACGAACCTCGTGATCGAGCTCGGCATCATCCTGTGGCTGCTGATCGGCTGGCAATTCACGGCGGCCGAGTGGATCGGCGGCTGCGTGCTGATCGCGATCATGAGCGTGCTGGTCAATCTGACCTATCCCAAGGCGCTCGTCGAAGAAGCGCGGCAGCGCGTCGATACGGTCGGCGGTCACGATCACGGTTCGATGGAAGGCGCGGGTGGAACGGTGCTCGAGCGTCTTCGCAATCCCGCGACGCGGATCGCGATCGCGCAGAACGCCGTCATGGACGCCTCCATGCTCTGGAAAGACTTGCTCGGCGGCTTCCTGATCGCGGGTGTGCTAGCCGCATTCGTTCCGGGCGGCGCGTGGAAGGCGCTCTTTCTGGACGGTGCTCCGCCGGTCGTGCATCTGCTCGGTGATGCGGTGCTTGGCCCGCTCATCGCGATTTTCACCTTTGTGTGCTCGATCGGAAACGTACCGCTTGCGGCGATCTTGTGGGTGAGCGGCCTCTCGTTCGGCGGGACCCTCGCGTTCCTCTACGCCGACTTGATCATCTTGCCGCTGCTCGACATCTACCGGCGGTATTACGGGACGCGGATGATGCTCTACATCTTCGGGATCTTTTTCGTCACGATGGTGAGTAGCGCGCTCGTGATGGATGGCGCGTTTAGTGCCTTCCACCTCGTCCCGAGGCCGAATCCGAACGTCCGGCACGAGTTGACGACGTTCTCGTTCAATTATACGTTCTGGCTCAATCTCGTGTTCGGTGCGCTTGCCGTGTACCTGTGGCGTCTCGATGCAGCGCACCCGATGGATCACGATTGCCATCACGATGAGACGCCGCTGCCTGCGCACGATCATTAGATCGCAAATGAACAATCGGCGGACTGGACGTTCCAGGTCAGGAGTGTTGCGAGCACGGTGATGCCGGTGAGCGCGATCGTGAACCACCCGCAGCGGGCGATGACGCGGTAGGGAAGGGTCATCGTTAGGATCGCACCGGCGAGCAAAACGATCACGAGCGGCACGCCGTGGTAGACGTATGTGACGATCAGCAACGCGAACAAGCCGCGCAGCGGGCCGCAGTGTCCGCCGTCCAGCAGCACGATGATCTGAAGCATGTCGAGGCCGCCCAACACGAGGCCGATCCGCGCCTTTCGCATCAGATCATCTCGCGCGCGCAACCCTCGCCGGGGATCGTTCGGAGCGGCCATCAGAAATCGATGTTCGGTTCCGGGCACACCGCTGAATACAGCGCCGGTACCGCGTGCGGCAGTCGTTCGATGATCGGCCATGCGCCGAGAAGAAGCAACGGGCTGAACATGAGGACCAAGCGGATTCGTTTCGGCAACTTGAGCGCGGCGAGTACGCCGATGAATCCCGCGAAGATCATGGGCGCGCCGCCCGTAAAGACGGTGACGAGCAGCGCAGTGTCGAGATTGAAGCCCGGCGGGCACGGAAGGTTGAACTCGGAATAGGCGAGGTACGCGTCGGCGATCGCGATGACTGCGCCGAGCGCGCCGAGGCCGATACGGGGGAGACGTGGTTTTGTGTCGTTCATGCACGAATCGTAGGTGACGGTCCACGATCGCGCCGTCCGCAATTTTACGTACCTCGGAACTGCGTATTCGCTCCGCGCTAGGGCGATGTGCTCGCCTACCCCGGGGTGGCGAAACGGGCGAGGTCGGCGAGCCGTGCGTTGACGCGCGCAAGAGTGGATCCGGCCATGAGTTTGCGCACCGGCCGGATGAAAACGGCGCCGAGGCCGAGCGTGACCAGACCGAGCGCCAGATTGGCGACGATCCAGGGCGTTCCGAACACCAGCACGGCGTCGAATCCCAGCAGCGCCTTCGCCCCGACGATCGCGATCAGCGTCCAGAGCATCGGCGATGCGCACAGCGCGACCGTATCATTCGCAATGCGGATCCGCTCCGCGGCCGCGACGCGTTGCTGCACCTCGAGGGGCGACGCGCTCAGATCGAGCGTCGAGACGATGATCACTTGCACGATGCTCACGATGAGCAGCGCGATCGACGTCACGAACAATAGGAGTGCTGCGAGGCCCACGTGCGGTTCACGCAGATGGTCGCCGGTGTAGGCCCCGAGCACGAGGACGGCGATTGCATTCGAGACGAGCGTGAACCAACGTCCGAACGCGATCGAGAAGAGCGTACGCTGTGCGCGTTCACGGGCGGCAAGGCCGCCGAACGTCAGCGGCACGTCCGCGAGCGTGCGGTTTCCCGATTGCCAGAGGGTGGCGAGATCATCCGATTCCATGGGTGTTCCTCCGTGCGTCCCGAGCGCGTTCGATTGCGCTGCGGAGCTGCGTCTTGATGCGGCTGAGTTTGGTGGCGACGTTGGTTTCGGTGATGCCGAGGATCTCGGCGATCGCCGCGTAGGTGTTGCCCTCGAGGTGCAGGATCACAAGCGCGCGCGGCAACTCATCGAGCGCCGCGACGGCTGCGCGCAGATCGCCGACGTCGTCGTCGATCGCGAGCCCGTCGGGATCGTGGACGGCGATCGCGCCGAGCGCCGTTTCATCCGCCTCGCGTTGCCGCAGATGCCGCGCATTCCGGCGGGCCCATGAGATCGCGGTGTTGAGGGCGACGCGATACAGCCAGGTCGAGAACGTCCGCGCCGCATCGTAGCGCGCGAACGAACGCCACGCGCCGGCGACGATTTCTTGCGCCAGGTCTTCGCGGTCGGCGAGGTGGCGAGCGTAGGCGTTCGCAACGTGCACCACGATCGTCCGGTGCGCTTCCAGGAGCGCGAGGAAGCGCGCTTCGCCGGTCGCGGCGGTCACCGCGGTGTTCTCGGGTTGCGACATCGGTCGCACGCGTTCGCTCTCCATGCCGTGTGATTCGCAGCGGCATCCGCGAAAATCACAACGCTTGCAAACAACATCGTTCGGCCAGAAGGGGACGTCGCCCGATTGTTGTATCTACCGAGGTCGCCGCGCTAAAACCGGGCGCGAGACATGCGGTCGTAGCTCAATTGGATAGAGCAACAGGCTACGAACTTGTAGGTTGGGGGTTCGAGTCCCTCCGACCGCATATTTGATCCGGCTTACGGCTCGGTAGCTCAGTGGTAGAGCGGGGGACTCATAAGCCCTAGGTCGTAGGTTCAAATCCTACCCGAGTCAGATTTTGGCAAGGCCTCGGTTTCCCGACCGGGGCTTGCGCGCATCTTACCGAACACTCGACGTGTTCGAGGAGAGGCTATGTCGACGATCCCCTGTGATTTTTGCCCGCACCCGGTCGACCGGGGCCAGATGGAAGAGATCGAGATCTCGCACTACGTGCCGGACTCGTCTGGGGATGATCTCGCCTACGCCCGGACCTACTTTTTCGGCCACCCGGACTGCGTGCGCAAGTTCTACCGTGGCCTCGTCGAGCACAAACTCGACCTCTTCAAGCACATCCCGACCACGCCGGCGCCCGCCGCGGGCACGACGGAACGCGGTCCGGGAGAAGAGAAGGCCCCGTAACCACGGCGTTCCAAGGGAACGCCTGCGCTCCCGTAGCTCAATTGGATAGAGTACTGCCCTCCGAAGGCAGGGGTTGCCCGTTCGAGCCGGGCCGGGAGCATATTGTCTCGTCGCGTGGCGGCGTCGCAGGCCGGGGTTCCCATGGCCGGTGAGCGCGCGGACGAAGAGCACATGCGGCGTGCCCTTGCCCTCGCGGGCGAAGCGGCTGCCCAGGGCGACATCCCGGTCGGCGCCGTGCTGGTGACGGACGGCGGCTCCTTCGAGAGCCGGAACGAGAAAGAGCGCCGGCCCGACCCGACGGCCCATGCCGAGGTCTTGGCCATCCGCGCGGCCGCCGAGGCGCTCG
>Ga0116230_10003751_pt1 | contig 14873 bp, 13 predicted proteins | sample S1TSphfallax_3_FD_88678 | JGI IMG/M metagenome (GOLD analysis project Ga0116230, IMG submission 88678) | Host-associated microbial communities from peat moss isolated from Minnesota, USA - S1T2_Fd - Sphagnum fallax MG | ecosystem: Host-associated > Plants > Peat moss > Unclassified | place... | reverse complement strand
TACATCCAAAAAGTAAAGGACAATTATTCAATAAACAAGAAGAAAATCAAGGATTTCATGAGGTGTCTTGTACCCCCAAAAAAAAGTCCAAATTTATTTAATCAAAAGAGAAGAGTTTATTTGTACATCCAAATAAGGGATATCATGCTACATACATTTGATTGCTTAATATTGATTTGGTTGATGACTTACGCAAAAAAAATCATTTATTATGCATTGACACTTTGTAGGATCATTGTTGCATGTGAATAAGTGAGGAAAATAAGACACTTGTACTACATTGCAAAAGGAAAGTACAACTATTCAATGAAAAGAAAAAGAAATCAAATATACCATGCCAAGCCAATCTTATAGGTTGGCTCCCATTGAATGTAGGCAACATTTTGTTATTTTTTTGGGGTTTAGGCTTGTAGGCTAGTTGATGCAAGTGGGCACCTTTTATTATAAAATTAGTAATTAAAAATCTTTAATTTGGGCTATGTGTAGGTAAGTAGAAACAAATTACAAACTTGCTTAGGATTTTTCTTTTGTAAAACTAAGAATTGGTAATCTAGAAATGTGAAGAACCAAGTTAGAACCATACCCAAGGGTCTGTTAAATTTCAAGAAAATTCCTTGGACCATAACTAGAGATTTTTTTTCAAATTAAAAATAAGGTAAAAATTGGGATTGGGAAGTTCTCTTGAAAGGCTAGAATTGGACAACATTGGTGTGGACATTTAAAAAAAAGTTAGTTGGTCAACATTACATTGAAAGTGTTCGGCTAATCTTTCATTGAGGGAAAACTTTCTCAAATACTTGAGAAAAGGATTCACCTTACAATTACCACCTCCTAATTGTCACTTCTTACACATATAGAAGTATTTTTCTTGGTGTATATTCATCTAGGCATTTTTTTATAAGAGCAAAATGATTTGGAAGTAAGAAACATTCAAGTATTGAGCACCATTAGAAGGAAAAATTAGTTGTAGTAACATAATTGTGTTAGTTTGGTAACTTTTTGAGTTACCAATAGTAGGTAGACTTGAGTGAAAACTACATCCATGAAGCCTACCTCCACCTATGTAGGAAGTGTTGCCACTATTATAATGCAACTAGTCATGACAAAGATAGGCATTGAGAAACAATACCATGGAAATGTGATGTAGAGAAATTCAAGGGAAGAGATTGTGGTAATTCAAGGGAAGATTATTTTGGTAGCTATCATTTATCTAGGTAATGGTTGGTTGTTTATTGCATGATAACTTTTGAATTATTGATAGTAGGTAGACTTGTGTGAAAACTATCTCCATTGACAAAGGAGGTGTTGCCAATGCCCATTAGTTACAATAAAAAAAAACAAAAGGTAGTGACAAAAAACAATGCCATGAAAGTAGGATGTAGAGAAATTCAAGGGAAGAGGATTGTGGTAAGTAGCTGCCAATTTTCATGTTTTGAAGTGTGAAGTAAGTAGGTAGTAAGTAGTACCCAGGTGCTGTGGGACTATGTACAGTTGTAGTGCTGATTTGTTTCAAGAAGTTTCAGCTCTGAACATGCACACCCAATTTTGTTTCTAGCAAGTGTATTGGCAGGGAGCTGCAACTCTGAGGTTATAAACTTTCAAGTTTGTTAGAATGATTAGCAGGGATCATGTGGAGGGAGGGGGTGGAAGTCCAGCTCTCTCGCATAGACATGTATGTGAGCAATGATTAACAGGAGTTATCCTTCACCTCCTTCCATAGCTCAAACATGTTCTAGAACATACCTACGTATTGCATTTGAGCATTTGTCACATGCTGCTGTGACAAATTCTGTGTCTAAGAAACCATTTCTGTAATCTTTTGCTTTCGACACATGATAGTACCATTACTCATCACTTGCATCATCAAACTTACAAAGTGATTGCAGAAAATGAATGGGCCTGGCGATCCTCATTTGAACATCAGAACTCCTTTTTTAAGCAGTTGGTCCAAGCCCATAACCAAAGTGCACACTTGAACAAGAAATGTGAAACATCATAAAATCTTGTGAAGAACCAGGAGAATGATCTAGATAGTACCTAACTACATCAATAAGGCTTCATTGGACTGAAATTAGAGCAGTTTCAAGACAAAAACAATAGGACCCATTGAATGAAATACTGGAAAGCTCCAGCTTATCAAGCACATCAATCATTTGGCTTGTGAGGATTGCAGTTGGAAACAATTCAAGATTCATTGATGAGGCTTGATTGACTCAAAGCTAAACTAGTGCATAGATTTGTCAATGTGACAAGCTTGACAAAGGAGGGTTTGGCTTATGTACCATGAGACTATCTGTCACCAACATTATTGGTCACTGCCTTCCAAGATTGATTCTGCATTCAGGAAGCTTAGACATCTGCTGGGTGTTTCAGTAGCTAGCCTTTGATGGCTTCTTTGCATCCCACCACTTTGCAGACTAGCCTGCAAAGAGCCAGAATGTTGAGACTCATGTTGCTTGAAAGGGCTGTTTTTGCTTCGTATGCAGGGATGATGGAGCATACTTGTCCTGCTGCTTGCTTGCTTTGGTCTTCTCTATGAATTGGAACTCAATATCTTAACAATTGCTGGAGAGAAAAGCTTTAGCAGTGCTCAATTCCTACAGAATTCAATCTTGTTGTAATGGCATGATCTGAGAGTGAATATCATACTCTTTTTCAACAACTGCAACATTTGGTTGAGCTTCAAATGACATACTGTATTGCAATAGAACTGTATAGAGAGTAAGTAAACTCACAATGCTTTCAAAACTATTGTTGCTCAAACTTTGATATTAATTTTAGACCTCCAGCCTTGCAATTGTCTTTCTAGATGATCAGAATGTGGCAATTTTCTGGACTTTAGGATCCACATTGTTGTGTTCACAATCCATACCTTCACCATCTTTGGAGCATCCAGATCCACTTGAATTGGTAGCCATTTGGGTTTGTTCTTATAATTTTGCATTTGGTGTCTTTGCACATTACCTCTTGAGCATGGCTTTCTTTGATGGGAGTTGCAGATTGGCAGGAGAGCTTGACCTTTGGTGATGTAGCTTGATTGATTGAATCTCTTCTGGCCTGGATCAACAGAGGTGTCTCCAATTCAGCTGATATAGCAGCACGAACAGATTTGGTGTTGTTTGCATTATTGGTGTGTAGATTTTCTTTGTTATGTTGCTGTAGTGCACACAAAGAGTTTAAGAGCTCCAACTCATTCACCTCTCACAGAATGAAAACCAATTTCGAGAAAACTGAAGCAACTGTTCCAGATATGATGATGATGATGATGATCATCATCATCACTGTAAAAGACGAGTTTCAAAATGTCTTGCTCTGTCATTGACATATACCACCTGTAGACAACACATATTGGCAAGTAATCAGCATGTGGGACACATCAAACTCTAAAAGCTAGGGAGCCTACAACCCTGGAGGAAGACAAGTTTCTCAGATGTATGGAAGGAAAAACTCTCCTTTTGCATGCACCAGTGGATGACACTGCCATTCTGGAGTAGCCTGCCATTTTCTCTAGAAAAGCAATCTGAACAAAACACAATAGAAGCTTTGCTCTTATGTATGTGTGTTTCAAGAAGCTCTTTCTTTCATGCTGCCTGTCAAATTTCTTCACTAGGTTTCTCATCAGGGCCCCATCTAGCAAAGTTCATGGGAAATGAATTTCTTCTGCAACATCATGGTGGTTTACTGAGTTCATAGCTGCCCATCAAAGTGTCGACAATAGTCTACATGTCTCAGGGATCAATCATTCAGTTGAGCAGTGTCCAAAGCAAAGTTTCTTCCAGTCAGTAAGATGTTTTGGGGTTTCATTTGCACCAAAAGCATTTTCATAAGCAGTTTCAAACCAAGCAACACCATTCACTTCAAGATGCAAAACTGAAACCAGATTTTGACTCCCAAAACTGTATAATACTATGCAATCTGACAGACCTGCTGGATAACATCAAAGGGCACAAGCTGATTGAGGTAACAGCAAGACTGGACTGGAAGTTACATTTGCATTTTCAAGCTAGAAAATGCTACTACAAAAGTTGGTGCTGCTGAGGGACTACTGACTGACACAGGGTGAGGTAGCAGTATTTGAAACAGGATAGGTTGCAAGAGGCAAAAGCGAACTTTTTATCTGATCATTTATTGAATGATCTTATGTACAGGAGAAGCAAAAGAAGAATAGGCAGCATCATCTCTGTCAATGACACTTCTGGGTTCATCTCACAGTTGGCATCAGTACTTTAAGTTAAAAAGAAAATGACAAAATACAGTTCTTGAGAGATCCTAAGTGTCATGAGTACAACTTCAGCTCTCCATTACATTAAAGCATTTGTCCCTGATTCATGACAGAGGATCCTCATAAAATGTCATCAGCCAGTCGATCCTCATTTTGAAATCCTCAATTGACAGTGAATGCACCTGATGGCCATTCACACACAGCGAGCCTTTAGCTGGCTTGTATCTCATTGTGTACACACACACCTGCAAATTTGATCTCACTAAACCAAAGAAGCACTTTGGACCTCACTGAATTGAACTGACTAGCAGCATACTGATAAACTTGGAGAACCCTGGGTTGCAAAAGAAATGTTAACTCACCGGTGGGTGCTAGCAGATCTGAACAAAATAGAGGATGTATTGCTTGCAGAAAATAGGAAGGGTCATTGCTTCTCATTGTCAAATGAAATAGCAGCTGCAGGTGATGATGAGAGTACAAGTGCTTTGAGTTTGGGCATTCGGCTCTCCAACACTTCACGTTTTGTGAGAGCCCTGTCTGATGTGCACTCCTCCTCCTGAATGCACCCACCCCATTATGGAAATTTATGTCAGCATCAAAGATGACAACTGCTCTCATCAATCCATCCAACAGACGTCAGATAGGAGAAAATGAGAAAAAGAGATGCCCACCTCTGGGTTGGCAGCTGCCTGCAAAGACAACAGCTGCACGGTCATTGAATGATATTCCACAAGGGTTGTGAATGACTCCTCAGGCACAGCTCCCTGGAATAGAAACTCAACATGCAAACAGTCATCAACCTTCTCTATTGCTAAAGAAGAGCATGTCTAGATTGGAACTAGATAGGAAATGTTGACTCCAACAGCTCAGATAGAAGGGACAGAAAATTGACCACTGAATGGAACTGTGGGAAAAACCTTTAGCCGAGTAACTGCTGCTGCCATAGCCCTGCCTGGTGCTTGCAAAGCACGACTGTGCACCTGTACCAATTCCCAGATTAGCAAGAACTGTACCTAGTTCATGATAAGGACATACTAGAGCTGCAAAACAGTTGTTCAAAGTTCAAACACTTGTGGCTCTTGTCCTCATGTGGCAATAAACTGATGGGGCCATAACGGAAAACCCAATCTGAGAAACATTGCAAAATATATCTAGATTCACCTGAACAAATAGGAGAGCCACTACTTTGGGTAGCAATGCCACTGGATCAGTTTCATCCTCAACTTGAGATGCCAATCCCTGCCCATGGAATCAACAGCATAATTAAGCTCCTGGACTCAAGTTCCAGACTAAACTTTTTAAAGCAAAGCACATTGCTAAACCCCCATTCGCCGGCATATCATGAAGAATCAGAGTGAACCATGATTTTCTAGGATCCTTGGATTGAGGACAAAGTGAAGACTTCAAAACACAGAGTATCCATTATTCTCAACTCCAAAGCTTCATCTCCTGCTAGGGTGGGTGCTACATTCCTGATTCCATCCAAAGCTAAGCAAGCCAAACACTGCTTCCAAGAAACATCTGATGAGGAGCAGGCTTAACAAAACAAGGCAAATGGTAGCAGTTATCCATCTAGGAATACATCACCTTGCGGTAAGCAAATAAGAGAGCCCTTTCTGCTTTTTTGTCCAACTTCTTCAGTCGCAAGCCACTATCCAATAGACAAACCCATATTAAAGTGATTGCATAGAGAAACTCCACAAGGAAATATATATGGTAACCAAAGAAAGCAATGAGAGAGGACTTTGGTCATTAGGTTGGCTACTAACTCAAAAAGACATATCCAAGCCCAAAGCACAAAATCCATGTTAATGCAGATTGTTTTCAAGCCCAGAGGCACAAAAAGAAAGATATCTTTAAAAGTGGGTATTTGCTCAAGGAGTGGTACCTCTCTTTCACAACAGCTTCAAGAGCATTGTCAAAGGCATCCACGCTCTGTATGCCAAACAATACATATGTGTAAGGCTCTAGACTTTAGGGCCATGCTAACTGGATAGTACGTCAGCTGAGCATCACCTGCACATGTGAAAGATCACATCTTTCCAAATACAGAAGCAAAACTGACAGCATTTAACACATAACATAGCTTTGATTTTGCAAGGTTGAAAAACTTTTACTTTGCCCTCCAAGCTCTCCACCATCTCCACAGCCTTGGTTGACAGGTTCTTACCAGGTAAACTCTTGGCCTGCACAGTTCAAGGCCCACCCAGAAAGTTGACAAAGAAATTGATATCCATTTACTGAATGCAGATCATCAAGCACATCCTTAACAAACCATCCTGGTATTTTTCAGCTTGAGCACAATTGTGGGTGTGATTTGTTGAGGGAGCTTTTGAGTGCATACCAAAGAAAGTCTTTGCGATGTACTCAATGATTCTGAGGAGTCTTGTGCAGTTTCAGCATCACCACCCTCCTCCAGTTTCTGCTCCATTGCCTGAAAACCAACTCCTTCAATACATCAAAGTGCCATGACAACATGAACAACTTCAATAGCCTTTAATGAGGAGGTTAGATGCCTTACTGTGGCCTTCATGGTTGCAGGGGGAGGAGGGCACGTACCTGAGCAGTAAGGAAAAGGTCTGCAATTTCAGCTCCTGTGGTACGAAGCAAATGCCGATGAAGGATAACCTACATATGTCAATATATGTCAGAAAACATGATCCTGCAAATCAATCAAATAACTTATATAACATTTCCCAGAAAGCAAGTTACCAAAACTGCACTGAATTGGGGAGAGCAGGTGCACAAGAGTGTGCATTGAAGGTTAGGAATATGCCCATTTGCTCCAGGATAAGGTTACTTGTACCTCAGTGCTTTTCTCTCCCAGGAAAAGATCCAATGCCTTTGCAAACAGCTGGAAGTTTGCATAAACCTGTCAACATGGGCAAAAACTGATAAGCATATGTTTCCAAAGAGTCGCTCTTACTGCATAGAGCCAAACCTAAGTACACTTGCCTCCAGATAGTTGTTCTTATGGTATCACTCCAATTCTACTTGAGAACTAGAGAAAATGGACACTAGAAAGTGGGAGATTTATTTTACCTCATCAATCTTCAGTTGCAGGCTATCCACACGACGCCGTCGCTCTTCAGCCTGAGCAGAGAAAATTGCATGCTTTGCATCCAACCAAGCAGACACAACTATTGGCCTCAATCTCTCAGCCAATGTCCTCACTAGTATGCCTTCATCACCTTCATCTGCAAGCAAGACCCAACAAGCAGGGTTAATGGATTCACATTCTCTCAGTCTGGCAGTAGAAAGAAAACTCAGAACTCCTCACTCTGTTTCTATGAGATACAAATCCCATTCAGAGTTCTTATATATCCTCCAAACTTGCAAACAGCTTCAAGTTTGGACTTACAGGTCCTCTTAAAAGAGAAAGTCTTTTACCTGTTCCTGCAGTATCCATGTCTGGATACCATTCTAGAATCTTTGCAGCTAAGTCCTCATGTGAGAAAATGTCATCATCTTCACTTGCAGCAATCCCTCCCTTACTTGAGAGACTAGTTTTGGTGCTCTTTGGAGCACTGATCCCCAATTCTCCAGCTAGCCCACTGATGGCATGTTTATTTTTCGGTCCCCGCTTTTTCCCTTTGCCTCCCTTGCCACTCACAAGGTCAGTTTCCAGCATTGGCTTGTTAGCTCCAACTCCATGGCTTCCTTTCTTTCGTCTTGCATTCTTCCCTTGTGTAGTGTCTCCTCCATCGTCAGCATCAAGTTCTGTTCCAACAGGTGGAGTTCCTGAATGATCCTCTGCATCTTTGGTGACATTTGCAATGATCACAGACTTCTTCTGTGCCAATTCCTGAGCTTGGTTCTCAAATTTCTCAATTATGCTCTGTGAAAAAACCACCAAAGCAAGCAAATATTGAATGGCAGTTGCACCACTGCACCCACACAAAACCTGTGAAAGAAGATGGACTCCAGCAGGTCCTGCAGAAAGTGCACTGAGAGATCAAGCTCCAGATATGAGGAATTTTGGGATCCATTACAACATGCACTTGAGGCTTTGCTTTGAGTCCTTAGAAAATTCTCACCCTGATCAATGTATTGCTCAACATACACGTCTCTGCTAATATGACTGCCACACCCTCCTACAAAACAGAAAACACAAGCAATTCAGACAAAAAGGAAAATGCGAATACCCAAAAAACAGATTGACCAGAAATCTTCAGTACCACTCATGGAAGCCTTACTTTAAGAGCTCTCTGCACTGATGGACAAAGAGACACAAGCTTGGCTACATCTGAGATCCCAAATGATGGTGGAAGCAACGGCAATGCATCAAACCTGCACAAAACAAACAGGAACAGATCTGCCAGAACCAATTAGAGTCCTCCCCCCTGCAGGGTTGCCTGATGCCCTTGTGATGCAGTAACCGATACACAGCTCTCTTGGTCAAGACCTACCACCAACTTCAAATCTATTCAACTGCTGCTTCTAAGAGATCACTGACTGGATGCAGCAATCTGGAGAAATAGGAAAGATCTCACTGAATTAATTTTGCATTGTGCATTACCATGTATTTGTGGCAATAGCCTCCTCTGCAGCAGCATCCAACTGACTGACAATTGATGAATGCACAAAAACTGTCTCCAATGGAATGCCATCCACATACTTAGCCTGTTCATCAAACCTTTTCAAATATGAGATCCATCTTGCCATCAAAGTGTACACAATATCCATAGCAAAATCATATAACATAGCGGAAGAAGAAGAGGAGCAACTCTGATTGTCGACCTGTAGGTATTGCTTTGGTTGTGGCACGGTCAGCTTACGAAGGGCATCATACGTAATATACCCATTCTGCAGATAGACAAAAATAGGAACATATACAGAATTTCATGAGTACTGAGAAACTCCTCCAATAAGTACCAAAATAGGTCAACAACCTGAATAGAATTGAGAGATAACCCAATAGAAGTGCTTTGGAGCCTTTCAGGTCTAACAACATTGAGAGAGAGGTAAAACTAGGAACAGGACAAAAGCTAAGGAAATATGGTTCTCTTTCCAAGCTCAGGACATAGACAAAAAACCTGTGAGAAGAAGGCCTCCACACTTTCACGTTGTGCAACCACAAACACCTGCATTCATATATACCATCACACATTAGAAACACAAAGAGCTTTGTCAAGTATCAACTTTTCCACAAAGCTGCTGCACATCCTGCAATCTGCTGCTGCTCACCGCAGGTGTCCACATGGCATTTCCACCACGAAGAGAACCTGACACTTCTCCATCTGCAATAAGCTGATTGAGAATAGTTTGAAAGAGGCCGCCATCTCCAGTAACACCTCCAACACCTCCTCCATCATCACCTTCTCGCAGCTGATTCTGAAGGGACATCCAGAGAGTAGACAAAGGTGTGGGGATGATCAACGCTCGGACAGCCCCCCGTACCATAGCCCTAATCCTTGCAACAAACGTCGGTGTATAGAGTTGACCTCCTTCTAACTTTCCTTGTATCTGTCAAAACATAAGCCTTTGTGGTCAAATCCGAACTATGTAACCTGGAATCTGAACAGGCATGGAACTGAGAAACTGACATAGAGAATCTGAAGCATGCCCTTTGACTTGAAAAGAACCAGATGTTGTATGCATACCAAAGTCCCCAACCGGGATCCCAAAACTCCAGTCAACAATTCAGCTCCAACATTGAATTGTCGTGCTAATTCTCCGACTGAGATTTGCCCTGCTTCTTGCAATGTCTCATTGATCTCTTCTGCCACTGAATCCCAATATGTTGCAGCCAAAATCTCCCCTTGTACCAGACTCAGATCTGTATTATTTCCAACAATTTGTTGCGCTTGTCGCTCACAATGTATGAGTTCCACACCAAGAGTAGCAGCTAGATCTACAAGTGAAACCCTCCCAAGTCTGCAGACTTCTCCTTCAATCTCTTCTTTCAACCGCTCCTGCATTGGAGGAGGGTTTGACAGATCCATCAAGAGTGAAAAGAAGTCATCATCATGCCTGACTAGCCTTTTGTTTATTGCAATATGAATTTCTCCAACAGATGATAATCGAGACCAAAAAGCTAATCCTAATCCATAAAACACCCCACAAAAATCATGACCCAAAATCATGCTAGACTCATTCCATAAACACTACATGAAAAGAAAAAAGCTGAATCATTTCAGAGATGAGCAATAAACCCCTAACCCTAAAACCAGATTAGGCAGTTGGGAGAAGAACCAAGAGGCACATGGAGGAGACTTTTTCTTCATGCTTGCTTCATAGACGAGATGACCTCTGCTGAATGAAATGATCAAAATCATGTCTCTTGTCATCAAAGGATTGTGAGCTATACAAAAGCTTGCTTGCATGTATTTCAGAGAAAAATTCTGGCAATTGGACAGGTGCAGGGAGGAGACTTTTCTTCTTTGTGTTTCATGGACAAGATGACCTCTGATGAAGGAAAATCAGGGAAACCATGTCTCTTGTCATTGAAGGAAATACTTGGATGCAAGCTGTGAAAAAGAATTGCTTGCAGGATTTGGAGAAATTCTGGTGCATGGAGGAACCAAGAAGCAGATGGAGGAGATGACCTCTGATGAAGGAAATAAGGAAATCATGTGTCTTGTCATAAAGGAAGTCAAAACAGATGCAAGCAAGCTGTAAAGAGATTGCTTGTATAGTAATGCCACAGAGAAATTCTAGATCTTAAACAATCATCTAAGAGGAGCAAAAGGGTGGGTGCAAGGGGGACTATTGTTATTACGGTGGAGGCAGGCAATGAAGAGAGAACCTGAGTGATGTATTCTTTGCCAGAGACAGTATGAAGCAGATCTGCATCAAGGAGATGAAGCTCCTGCAGCTTGGAAACCAGCTCCACCACATTGCGATCCGACAATCGTACACTGGGTTTTGCTTCCTGTGCCTGCTCAAAAAGCCTCTGCAGCTCTTGCAGCTCAGCATCCATCTTTTTTGCTTCGTCTTCTTGGAGAAAATTTGTTAGGGTTTGGAGTTTGCTGGATGATTTCTTCTTCCAGACAAAACTATGATGTCCAGGCTCCTCCTCCTCCTCCAAGCAGGGAATCCAAGAAGTTGGGATTCTGAGAAAAGAACCAAGTCTGTTGGATTGAATGCAGACCAACCCACCAAGAAAATCTCAATCTCCCTCAAGAAAATCCAGCAACCCAACTAGAAGAATTCTTTGATAAAAATCAATCACACAGGAAAGAGAAACACCCAAGCATGCATTCATTCAAGCACAAAGGTTTTACAAAGCAAGAATGAAAGAAAGAATGTTGCAACTGCATTTCACATCAAGAAGGATGATAATAATCTCCTCCTCCTCCTACATCCTGCTCAGATGGTGGTCGTCGCAGAAGAGGGAAAGAGAAAGAGAGACAAAAAGAGAAAAATTGCTGCAACCCAAACCTCTCTGGATTTCATGGGTGGTTGGAAGAAACAACAAGAAACCTTCTCTTCAGACTTTCCTTCTTGGATGAATCCGAAAGTCGTCGAGGTCGAGAGGCGAGGAGGATGCAGCAACAGAAACCCTAACTTTCGTAACCTGTCTAGGGTCCCGGATCCAGCTTCGTCGACGGATGCGCGCTGGGTGAACGGACAATGAAGCTTGAGGAGAGAGAGACCAGAGAGGCGGGGGATCAAACGCATGGAGATCCCTACCCTACCCATTTGCACCTAATGCATGATCTTCAGCAGGAGTTTGGGTTTTCTTCAAGTGCGAGTATCCATCAGCGATGCAGGCGTGTCTGTTGCATGTTGCAGCGGCAGTATCAAGACCTCGTCTACTTCTTCTTCCGCACTTTGGATCAGGTTTTGTCTCTCTTCTTCTTCTTCTTCCTCTTCTTCAAGTATGTTGTTGTTTCTAATCCATTTCTGCCTCATTGGATATGTAAGCAGGCCGGAGAGAGAGAGAGAGAGAGAGAGAGAGATTGGAGGCACAAGAGAATAGTCCAGTTCTCATGGGAAACTTTTAAAGCTGCTGCTTCGATCATGCTTCCTTATGTGTTTTCATCTGCCTTTCATACCTACAATCCAGACGAAGAAGAAGAAGAAGGAGAAGGAATAGTTGTGAGGTGGTCACGAGCTTCAGGAGTTCTGAAGAAGCTGAAATGGTTTTCTGTTCCATTGTCTTTCAGCTTATGAAAATGCAGTAATAGTTGCATTCTCACATTGCAATTCTAGGTTTTGATGCTCAATTCACAACCATCTTGTGTTCAACTTCAGCACCATCTTTATCCTCTTGCTGCACTGTTGCACCCATCTTGTTGTTCCATCCTGTTCTCCTCTTGCACCCATCTTGTTGCACCATCTTGGCCTCATGCTGCAACTGTGTGCAACAACATAAGATAGAAGTTTTTTTTTCCCTCTCAGGTAAGGAGGTGAAGAAGCTGCAAGGATCCATTGTCAGTGATTGTGTGCTGAGTACAAGGGGCAAGTGTGCAGTAGCAGCAGCATTTCAATCTGTTCAAGTAGAGAAGAAGAGAAAAGCAGGTAGAATGTCACCGATTCAGAATGCCATGGCCACAGGGCTGACTCCATCATCATCAGAGAAAGCAAGTCTGGGAACCTCAGTGGTTGAGCATATTGTGCTGTTCAAGGTGAAGGAAGACATTGTACCTGAGAAAAAAGATGAGATTTTCAAGTCGTTGCGAGGATTGAAGAAACTTGATGGTGTGCTGCACCTCACTGCAGAGCCAGTGCTTTCGGTAAAAAGCTTTGAATCTACTCCAGTACACCACAACAACATACTTTGTAGTTTGAAATTCCAGTGTTCAAATCCATTTTCCTGCTGCAAAAAGTCTTGAATTCTGGTGATGATGACAATGACAATAGTCTTCTTTGATGCAGGTCCAAGGAGCAGAATTTACGCATGTCTTGCATGGGCGTTACAAAGACAAAGCTGCATTGGCTGCTTACAGCAGCCATCCTGAGCATGTCAGCATTGTGAAGAACCTTGTGATACCATCGACAACTGATATTATGGCTTTGGATTGGGAATCTGAACCGAATGGTTTGCTTGATGCTCCCTTTCGGATTGGGAGGATCATGTTTGTGAAGGTGAAGGAAGGTGTATCTGAGGAGGAAACAAAAGCACTCGAAAACTCATTGGATGAATTCCCCTCCAGGTCATCTTCACTCACACTGCCCACAACTTAAAATTTCTTCACAGCATGAGTTGGTGATGCATGCTATGTGTATTCTTGAATCTTTGCACAGATTTCTTTCAGATACCAGAATAGTAATCTTCTTGAATTGCTGCCACTGATTTTAGATATGCCATACTCATATCTTCTTGAATCTCTGCACAGAGTTTCTTTCACATATGCCACACCCATATCTTCTTTGAATCTTTGCACACATTTATTTTGCCATGTTCATATCTTTTATGGTTTTTGGGTGCCAGGTTCAATGGAGTTGTGCAGGTGAGTGCTGGCCCAAATTTTGCGCCAGCTCGTGCCAAGGGCTTCAACCATGGGATCTTGGCACTATTTTCAAACCGAAGAGAAGCAGATACTGTTCACTCAAGTGATGACCACAAAGCATGGCATGATAAGCAACTCATCCCTCTTGTTGATGGTCTGATTGTTGTTGACTTCATCCCTTCCAGATTGTAGAAGATGGAGCCACATCACGCCAGTTTATGAATACTAGTATATGTGTTTGGGGCACAGCTCAACATTAATGCCATACTAGTACCCCAATGCTAGTGCAGCTCAACTTCAATGACATAGTAGCACCCAAGTGCCAATGCGGGAATCAATATTTTGCTTCGTGTTTTCTTTGTTTCCTGAGTTGTTTGAGCTGAAAAAACTGCAAAACAATCCTGAGGCAAATTGTTGTGTTGGGTGGTTCACATTTTGTGCTATAAGAAGTGCAACAATACTTCTTCAGGTGAGTCTCATTGCCTGTGTGAAATGTTTTTCTTCCTGAAACTGTTTGTCACCGTTTGTGGCCTACCTGTGCCTATTTTTTATTCCCAAAACTATTCTTAATCATTTTTGGCCTGCACTAATAGCTAATACAATTCCCATATGTAATCCCAAAATGATTCACCACCATTTTTGGCCTGGGCTAATAGCTAGTACCTGTTCCTAAGAGTGTGGGTACCTATTACACAATACATTATCAATTCAGAGGCTAACTTGTTGTGTGTCTTTTTAATTTTTGGGAAGAGGGGATGGTTTCATTGCCTAGTTAGAAAGATTCATGCACATGATCAATAATGTAACTGTTAGTTTCTTCATTTTGCTCATTCAAGTTTTGCTCATTCAAGTTTTGGGTTTTGTGTAGGCAAATTGTGGCATGGGTGTTGTAAATTACAAATCATTTTGCGAGTTAACAATTGTGTTAGTATTTAACTTGAATTTGTTTATTTATTCCTTTTGATTTAGGTTTTGTGCAGACAAATTGTGACTTTTTTTTTTTCGGGGTAATGGGTGTTGTGAATTACAATTTGATCAACAATTTGTGTTAATGTGGAACTTGAATTTAGCACTAATTAAGTGGTTCCTTTTATTTTGGGTCTCACATAGAGTGTTTATTGTTTCCCAAGCCCCACTCATAAATAAGAAAGTACAAGGTGAAAGACTTTTTAAATGCCACCACCTGGACCAATCATCATGAGTGACCAATCAGAAGCAATCATTTTGTTTTATGGGGTCTTGTGAAAACCAGT
>Ga0116230_10003748_pt1 | contig 14879 bp, 1 predicted proteins | sample S1TSphfallax_3_FD_88678 | JGI IMG/M metagenome (GOLD analysis project Ga0116230, IMG submission 88678) | Host-associated microbial communities from peat moss isolated from Minnesota, USA - S1T2_Fd - Sphagnum fallax MG | ecosystem: Host-associated > Plants > Peat moss > Unclassified | place: USA... | reverse complement strand
TATTTAGTGTTTAAATAAAATGCTCTAAAAATAAATCATCCTCTCTTCCGCTTTTTAATGTCCCTATCCCCCCTACCCCTCTCTCCTTCCTCTCCCGTGCCTCTCCTTATCCTATAAGGGGAAGGAGATAAGAGAGCTAGGAGACTCCTTAACCCTTATAGGTTAAGGAGAGGGCAAGGAAACGGAGAGAGAAAGTAGAGCCTCGGTTGCTTAGTGGTCCAAGCGCGATTCTGAAGAAATTGAGATGGGAGTTCAATTCTCTCCCGAGGCAAAAGTGTAATATGTGGGAACTTTAAATTTTCTCTCCACCCCTCCTTTATCTCCTTCCCCTAACGGGATAAGGAGTCCCTCTCCTTAGTCCCTCTCCCTAAGGAGAGGGGGAGGGAGGGAGAGATAGAGCTCTCGCTTAAAGGTCGAAATAGTTTAATTGGTAAAACGAATTCCTTGTAAGATTTAAATATTGGTTCAATTCCAGTTTTCGGCAAGATTGTCAAATATTATAAGTGTTTAAGCGCTCTCTTCTTTTCCCTATCTCCCTCCCCCTCTCCTAGCCCTCCCTCTCCCTCTCCCTCTCCTTACTCCTCTCCTTACGGAGGTAGGAGAGGGGGAGGAGATGGTCACGGTGAGAGAGAGAGGGATATGATAAATTACAATAGCCAAAATAAATTCTCTAAAAATGTCAGAATTTATAATTTTATCTCCTTTAAGTCAATTTGAAGTATCTAGTTTAATTGGAGTTAATGCTCCTATTTTAGGATATTTAAATATTACTTTAACAAATTTAGCTTTATATTCTTGTTTTATATTATTAATAGCATTAGGTTTTCATTTATATGGAAATAATGATTCAAATTTAATACCAAACAAATGGTCTATTTCATTAGAATCTTCTTTTGCAAGTTTAAGTTCAATGGTTAGAGAACAAATAGGAGCTCAAAGTGAAATATATTTACCTTTTGTTTATTCTTTATTCTTTTTTATCTTATTCGGTAATTTAATATCTAATGTTCCTTATTCATTTGCTGTTACAGCTAGTGGTGTAGTATCTTTAGGTTTAAGTGTAACAATTTTTATTGGTGTAACAATTTTAGCATTATCAATACATGGATTAGCATTTTTCTCTTTCTTTATACCTGCTGGTACTCCTTTAGCATTAGTTCCATTATTAGTATTAATTGAATTAGTATCATATTTAGCTAGAGCTGTTTCATTAGGTGTGCGATTATTTGCTAATATTGTAGCTGGTCACACTTTACTAAAAATTTTAAGTACTTATCTATATAAATTATTTTCAGGTAGTGTATTAATTGCTGTATTAACTTTAATACCTTTTGCTATATTCTTAGCTTTAGTTGGTTTAGAAATAGCTGTTTCTTTAATACAAGCTTTTGTTTTCACATTATTAGTTTGTTCATATTTAAGAGATGCTGTTCATCTACATTAATTAAACATAAAATATTAAAAATCCCCTTTTATCTTTTTTAAAGTACTCTTTAAGTAGTACATATATCTACCTTTTATTTTAATATTCAGGGTTAAGTTTACAGATGGTTCTGTAGTAGACCTGCAAAGTCTAAAAAGTTAGGGTTCAATTCCTTCTTAACTCTATTTATTGTTTTGTTTTCCTCTCCCGTTACTCTCCTACCTCTCCCTCTCCTGTCTCCTAAGGAGGAGGAGAGGGACACCTCCTTAGTCCCTCTCCTACCTCCGTAAGGAGAGGAGTAAGGAGAGGGAGAGACAGGAGGTAGGAGATAGAGGGACCCGAATGGGGGGGCTAGATTGTTTTAAGTCTTCATATAATGTAATAGTAATAATAGTAGTAATAATATTTAATATTAAAAAAAAAAATTATTATTAATATTAATTAGTTAAAAGAGTAAGTGATTAAATATGTTCTCCCTCCCCCTCTCCTGATCCCAACCTCCTTTCCCTCCCTCCCTCTCCTTCTCCTTACTCCTAAGGAGAGGAGTCCCTCTCCTCCTCCTTAGGAGACAGGAGAGGGAGGGACTTCCTCCTTAGTCCCTCTCCTACCTCCGTAAGGAGAGGAGTAAGGAGAGGGAGAGACAGAAGGTACGGGATAGGGCTAGGAGAGGCTTAAGGAGAGGGGGAGGGAGAGATATCCTAATTACTAAGAAGCTCTTTATCTGAGTTTACCTATCTCTATATCCTTTTTAATATTATAAATATAAGTTCTAATTAAAAATATAAAATATTTTTCTTAAGTTATTTTTAATAAAAAGTTTTTATCTTATTTATACATATTTTATTATTATAGATTATATAAGAATATATTATATAATATTAGAAGAAATAAAAATTATTTAGATAAAATATCTGTAGTAAATTAAATTAAGTTCTCTTAGTTCAATCGGTTAGAACTGCATTCTTCTAAAGTGTTAATTTTGGTTCGAGTCCAAAAGAGAATAAATAATACTCTCTTTATTTAGGGTAAGTACCTAGAGTAAAAGAGCGGAATAGAGTGAGTACGCGGAAAAATAAAAATATCTCTCCTTTAAGTAATAAGGTTAAACAATTTATTCTTAACCATCCTTCCTCCCCCTCTCCCTAACCAACCCCTCCCGTTATCTCTCCTCTCCTTACCCCCTCTCTCCTAGCCCTCCTTACTCCTCTCCTGTCTCCTACCTCCGTAAGGAGAGGAGTAAGGAGAGGAGTAAGGAGAGGGACTCCTTACTACTAAGGAGAGAGAGGGGTCCCTCCTAAGGAGATAGGTTACGGGGGAGACTAAAGGAGAGGTAACGGTATATAGAGAGGTAGACATCTTATTGGAATTGAACCAATAAAAAATTGCTTCGAAGGCAAACGCTTTACCAATTAAGCTAAAGATGTTTATCTAGGCCCTCCCTCCCCCGAAACCTATCTACTTAGGAGGTAGGAGGGACTCCTATTCTTTCTCCTTACCCCGTATCCCTAACCTAAAGGAGGGCTAGGAGAGAGGAGATAGGAGGGACTCCTATCCTAAAGGAGAGGGGGAGGGACTCCTTTATAATACCTTTATATACCTCTAATCTTTTTATGAGAAATAAAAAAGGTTATTATATTTATATTTACTAATTATGAATTTTATTTCTTACGAGTAAAGAGACTTGAACTCTTACAATTAATAATTATGAGTACCTAAAACCCACCCGGCTACCAATTTCGGCATACTCGTTAATTTAAAGTGATAAAATATTACGCTATTATTTTGTCCCTATCCCTCCCCTCCACCCCTCCTTTCTCCTTTCCGCCCATCTCCTTACCTCTCCCTAGGGACACCTCCTTTCTCCTGTCTCCTAAGGAGGTGTCCCTAGGGAGAGGTAGGAGACAGGAGAGGAGAGGGACTCCTTACTCCGTTAGGAGAGGAGTACGGGAGGGGTGGAGAGGGAGGGGGAGAGTCCTTTAGTCCTTTAATCTTTAGGTTAAGGAGGGAGGATAGGAGGGCTGGATTAATACTTTTATATTAGTATATTCTACTTTACTTTTTTTTTTTAAACAACTATGAACTTAAAAAGAGCAATAGATATACAGATTAAATACTACTCAAGAGTGAGGTGACTTGAACACCTACCAGTGATTTTGGAGATCGCCATACTAACCATTTATACTACACTCTTTTTTAAATTTTATATCAAGATACTTTTATTTTTATAATTCTATATATTTGTTATAAATTGGAACTAAAATTTTTAAATCTTTTATTTTATACTATCATTATTATTAAGTAATATTTATAGAGTAGGGAAGGATAAATATCTTTTTCTATTGTAAGGGGTTAAATTATTAAATAACAATTTATTTATTTTTACTTAGTTTAGTAATATAAGTTCTAATTACTTGTTGTAAAGTAAAAAGAGGTAAAATATATTTAGAAAAGATATAAACTATTGAAAATAAAATAATAAATGAAAATAATAATTGATTAAAGAAAAAAAATGGTATTAATTGAGGCATGATTTATATTTGATTTTGTTTATTGCTCTACTATATATTTTATAAGAACTATCTCTGCTATTGAAGCTATTATAATTTTAATTATAGTATTAATGAGATATTGAGAGTATCTTAATTTATATAAGAAATAATTTTATTTTAATTTAGAAGTTATACAATATAACTCTCTTTTACTTTATCTCTGTTACTTTGTATTATATTTAATATAATAGTTAATAAAAAAACAAAAATTATTAACTTTATAAAATTTTAAGAATCTTTTCATTCTCTGATAATTATAAGGTTTATCTATATAATCACTTTTAAATATATAAATATTTATAAATTTTCTAAAGATAAATGTTGTAATAACAAGTAGCATCTTTATAAATAAGTAAAGAACTTTTAAAATTATCAGGATCTTTAAAATAGGCCTGTAATTCTAAGACTCAAGCTAAAAATAAAAAGGTTCAGATGCTTTAAAAATCTCGTTTCAATTATTATCTGTACCTATATTTAATAACTTTTGTAAATTTTCTCCCTCTCTCCCTCTCCCTAGGGACACCTCCTTAAGGAGAGGCAAGGGACTCCTATCCCTCCTTACTCCTAAGGAGAGGATATGGGAGAGGGAGTAGGAGGAAGGAGAGCCCATACTTTATTCCATTGTAAAAAAATTTCAGCTCTCTAAGGAGTAGAGGGTTCGAACCTCTGTATGTAAAGTGTAAATTTACTGCTAAACCACTCAGCTAACCCCTTTATTTTTAACCCTTAAATATGAATATCCTCCCTCTCTCTCTCCCTCCCGTGCCTATCTCCTTAGGAGGGCGAGTAAGGAGAGGGGTAAGGAATAAGGTGATGGATAGGGGTGGAAGGATAGGGGGGGTTAAATTCATTTTATTTATTTTCCAGCGGCACTTTCCAGTACAGCTACCTTGCTATGACTTTTGAGATGTTACTTAAAAGGGTTAACTGATACTAATTATCTTAAGAAAGGTGTTTTTTTAATTATTTAAATGACTAATTACTTCAATAATAAAGTTTAGCATAAAACTACCTTTAAATTAAAGAAATATTTAATTTAATTTTATAATAATATTTAATAGCTGATATTATTAATATAGGTATTCCTTTAAAAAATAATAACTTTGCGGCAGTTTCCCCCAATTTAAGCTTCTTCCCAGCGACAGACAGTTAGTTCATCCCGAATGCTTTCTTCACCGTTGCGCTAGTGATCAACGATTACTCGAAATTCCTTCTTCATGTAGCCGAATTTCAGGCTACAATCCGTTTATTGATTTGGTTATTTAACTTTCTTTAATGATTAGCTATTCCTTATAACCTTATTATTTAACCGCTTAATGTGTAAATTTAAAACTATTTACTATTTACTGATTAGCGCTTTAAATATTAACTAAATGATTAGTATAGAGGTTTGGTTTTGGCGTCACTTTGTAAAAGTTTTCGTGGCACGTCTATAGCCCAGTTCATGAGGGCCATAACGGCTTGTCTTAGCCCCAAATGAAAATATATAAAATTCATTAATTGTTAAGTATAAATTAACAACAGGGATTTCGTCCGTTAGTGGAGTTAACCTCACTTCTCACGGCACGGACTTACGACAGCCATGCAACACCTGTAAACGAGTTTCTTATTTTTAAAGAAACTACTCAATCTTTTTAATTAAATTTAAGTAATAATAAAATTATTATTACTATAATTTAAAAATATGGATTGGATATGCAAGAACTGGTAAGGTTTTACGCGTATTCTCGTATTAAATAACATGCTTCACTTCGTTTGCTTCGAGACCGACTAATTTTTTTGGTTTCAGTTTTGCAACCGTACTCGCAAGGCGGAATGGTTATCGTGTTAACATCGTTACCAGTTTTTATTAAAAACTAACAACCACCATTCATCGTTGACAGTGAGAGGTATCTGGGTATCTAATCCTATTTCCTAAGTCTCACCTTCGTTTCTCAGCGTCAATCATTAATGGATAAAAAGCTTTCACCTTTAGTATTCCCCTCAGTATCTGCGGATTTAATACCTACTCTGAGTATTATTTGGCTTATCCTCAATTTGATCCTAGCTTTAATTAATTATATATTTACCTTAGAACGAATATTTATTTATTAATAGATTTCGTAAAAAGAGCTTTTGTAAAATATAACTTTTAAAGCAGCCTACACACCCTTTACGCCTGATTAGGACGACTAACGTTTGCGTCTCTGGCCTTACCGAGTCTTCTGGCACCAGTTTTGGACAACACTAATAGTAAGGTAATATCATTTTTTTCCCTTACGTTATCACAATCACCAACATAAAGCATGACTCATGTGATTTCAGTTAGCTAGTTCACTCTTGCGAGCATTGACTAATATTCTTGACTGCTGGTAGTTTTCACTACTTGGGGCATTCCATTCCCAATGTGGCCATCTGCTCTTTCAAACTTGGCTATTGATCGTAGGCTTGGTAGGCATTTACCCCACCAACTACCTTTAAACAAAATAAATCGAATCTTATAGCAGAAAATTTCTCTTTTTTGAATAAATAGCTAATTTATCTTTTACTTTCCTTATTATTTTTAAATATAACCCTAAATGATATTTAGAGAAGAGCGCTTAATCCCTTTTTTGTTTATATTTTTTAATAAGTATCTCTAATTAGAATAATTATTGAAATAAAATTATCTCCTTTTTAAGGATTCTATAAGGTATCTAATTTAAAATACTCACCTTTACACCTTATTCTTATTTTTTATCTACTTAGATAAACTGTAGGAACAATGATTCGCATGTCTTAAAACTACTGAAAAACGTTCAATCAGAACCAAAATTAAATTCATATAGATTTTTAAACAATTTTTACCTTTATCTCCTTTCTCCCCCTCTCCTAAAGGAGGTAGGGACTCCTATCTTCGATAGGAGAGAGAGAGAGAGAGAGAGGGATGAATTGTCGTATTTTATTTGCTATTTGCAATATTTATTATCTCTTTTAAATGTTTTTACTCTAATTATTTTTTTGATGTTTATTACAATATTGTCATCGATACTTTTATAGATTTTTATTTTTTGTTTTTCTTTTTGTTTATTTATTTTTTTGTTTTTTGTTTATTGATTAAATTAATATTTAATTAATTTTTATAAATTTTGATATTTGGATATTTTTAATATTTTTATATTTTTATATTTTTCCTCTCCCGTTACTCTCTACCTCCTGTCTCCTAAGGAGGTAGGAGACAGGAGGTAGGAGACAGGAGGTAGGAGACAGGAGATAGGAGGGACCCCTCCTTTATACTATCCTTTAGGGGAGACTCCTAGGTCCTATCTCCTTCCCCTCCCTAGGGACTCCTTACTCCGTTAGGAGAGGAGAGGGATAGGGCGGGGAAGGAGAGGGAGGGGGAGGGATAAGGAGAGAAGATAGGGAGGGGAAAAGGGTAAAGGATATTGCTTAGAAATATTAGAATATATTTCATTTTATTATTTATTAATAAAAACTAAATATTCAACAATAATTGAGTTAGATATTATCTATAGGACTAATTTTGTAATAACTAGATATAATATATATCTACTTTCTTGATAGAAAGTGGAAATATATTGTAGTTTACTGAATTTTTTCTAAAAATTAATAAGTTGAATATAGGTATTATTTTAAAAAACTTCTCTCCCTCTCCTTACGGAGGTAGGGACACCTTCAAAAAAAGATAAATAATAAACATACTTAAGTGTTAGATATTTATTGTATTTATTTTAAATAAATATAAAGTTTAAAGTTAAAATTTTCTTAAATTTTTACCACAAATTTATTTTGTTCTATATAAAGATATATTTTTTAATAACCTAGAACCTTCACTTAATTCATTAAATTTTTAATAAATAATATAAATAAATTTAAGAATTACAGTTTTAGATATCTTAACTCTCTTTTAAGCTACTCCTTCTAGATAATTTAAGTGCTAGTACACGATAATAGCCGAAAAAAGGAATCGAACCTTCTTTTTACCGTCATGAGTGGTATGTTTTAACCCTTTAAACTATTTCAGCTAAAATATAAAACAAACAATTTGATTACTTCAATTTATAACTTAATATTATATACTTTAAAAGTAATATTTACTAAATATTTATACCACCCTCTCCCTCCCCTCTCGCCCTTCTCTCCCTCTCCTTACGGAGGTAGGGACTCCTACCTCCTTTCTCCTTATCCTAAGGAGGTGTCCCTCTCCTCCTCCTTAGGAGACAGGAGAGGGAGAGGTAGAGAGTAACGGGAGAGGGAGGAGTACGGGGGAGGGGTAAGGAAGAAAAACAAAAATATTAAGAAATATGTTTTATTTTAATAGCGAAATCAGGAATCGAACCAAAACTAACAGATCATGAAGCTGTTGTGCTTATCCTTTACACTATATCGCTTTAATTTATTTTTATTACACTATCTTTGAAACAAGATTACGAAAAAAAAGAGACTCGAACTCTTAAATATAAGTTAAAAAATGAAATATTTTACATCTTATTATTTTATAACTTATATGTTCCTATTAACATTCGCTTAAAAAAACAAAAAAAAAACAAAAAACAAAAAAAACAAAAATATCCCTCCTCCCCCTCCCTCTCCCTCTCCTCCTTAGTCCCTCTCCTACCTCCGTAAGGAGAGGAGTAAGGAGAGGGAGAGACAGGAGAGGATACGGGAGTAAGGAGAGAGAGGGAGAGAGGGCTTAGTAACTAGGGATATTTTAAATAAAAAATTTTTATTAACAATCTTTAACATCAAGTTTCTTTATAAATTAGTACTACTAAACTAAATATTTTACAATATGTTTCATTTGTAGCCTATCTAGAAATGTTCTATTTCTTAATTAATGATATTTTTTTTAATTTATACTTAAAAATTAAGCAGAAGCTTAAAATAAATAATCATTTTTAAAGTATCTAGGGGTTAGATTCTTGCTTTATAGACATTCAGCACTTATCTATTATGTTTGTGGCTACCCAACTATGCGTTCATATTTTGTGACCTTTTATCATAACCTTATTTACAGGTATTTAAATTAAAGAACTTTTTTAGCCTTAAGTTCAAAAGGATTTTCCCCAATTAGATCCTCAATAGAGGTTTGAGTTCCTAACAAAATATTACAAACAATTGGTACACTAGAGAAACACAGCCTATTGATCCTTTCGTACTAGAAGGTCTGCCCCTTTTTACTAATTATCCCTCCAGAAGATAGGGACCATACTGACTCACGTCGTATTAAACCCAACTCACGTACCCTTTTAATCGGCGAACAGCCGAACCCTTCCAAGCTTCTTCCCCCGGAGGATAGGATGAGTCGACATCGAGGTGCCAAACAGCCGAGACAATGTGTACTCTCGTCGGCTATCAGCCTGTTATCCCTAGCGTAACTTTTATTAATTGATCCCCGTCTATCCCATTTTATAGCGAGGGGTCACTATGCCCTACTTACGTATCTGTGCGACTTTTAGGTCTTTCAGTTAAGCATGCTTACCGCCATTGAACTCTGCGCAACCCTTCACTGGTTGATTGATCTCCATTCAATTTCTAGCTATACCTTTATAAAATTTTTATGTGTTATTGTTTTTAGCCAAACTCTTGACCCTTTCTTAATAAAAATAACTTAATAAAAAGAAAGGGATCACTAATATTACGTTAAATCAAATAAAAAATTATAAGAAAGAAACATAATTAGCTAAAGAGAAAGTTTTTATTTTATTTGTTAATTAATAGGAATATTAATTTTTACTCTCCTCTCTATTAAAAATTTTAATATTTTAACAAAGAGAATAAGTTATTTGTTTTAAATATAAAAAAATAATTTTAATATTTAAATTTAGTTTTCCTATTTCTAGGAATACCTTATTTTTGTTTCTAAAGAAAAATATTTGGATGTACTTTGCTACTCTATTAAAGACGACCGCCCCAGTCAAACTGCCAATTAGTCAACTCTCCCTTTGTTTTTTAATTTTAAGGTAAACATAAACCCAACCTTAATTTTAAGGTTTCCAGTATTTGTCTATCGACTTCCCTATTTGCTATTAATTAAGATTGTTCTAGATCTATGTGATAACTAACTACAGTAAAGCTGCATAGGGTCTTCCCGTCCCCCTGGAGGCAACGCGCATCTGCACGCGTAATTCAATTTCACTGAGCAAGTTGTAGAGACAGTGAGGCCATCGTTACATTATTGATACCGGACCACATTTAATGGCCAACTTATTTTGCTACCTTAGGATCCTCATAGTTAAGACCGCTATTAACCAGATTTTCGATTAGTCACAGTTCCCCATGACCTCTCTTATATTAATGGCATCGGGCAAATTTCACACAGTATACTATCATATTAATGATTGCACTGTGTTGTGTTTTTAGTAAACAGTCGGGGCCTCCGATTCTGTGCCACCGCCTTCATTTTAAGAATTTAATTATTTATCCTCCCTTAATTTATAAATAAGTAATTTAAAAATAAGGGAATAATTAGAAAGACTAAAATTTATGCGGTCCCTCTTTTCGTCAAACTTATGAGGTGAATTTGCCGAGTTCCTTAACAACTTTTAGCTCTACGCCTTAGTATTCTCTACCTACGAACCTGTGTCGGTTTAGGGTACGGTAGTTTATTTTGTATATTTTTTTATTTTATTATAACTATTTTAGATTATTTATAAGTTAACATTTATTAAATTTAACTAATTTTTAAACTCTATTTAAAAATTTATTAAAAAATTAAATTAAACTTACAATTTATTAATTTTATCGAGCGACCGAAAGTTAAATTAAGAAGTTAAGTTAATTTAACTATAAAATGAATAAAAATGTAAAATAACAAAGATGACTTATAGTAATATAAATATTTTTGATAGTATTAATACTTTAAAATAAATGTTCTTAAATTATTTCAAAAAATCAGTTGTATTATAGAATTAAAGTTTTTTCTTTAATTACTTTATATACATCGGATAAGGATTTACTGATTATTTTTAAATAATTTGATTATTTATATTTGCTTTACAAATAATTAATTTACTAGCCTTAGGCCTAGTTAGCTATTATAGAGAGAGACAAATATTATTTAGATCTATAAATAAATATAAATATAAATAAATTTAATCTATTAATTATAATAAATCTTTCTATTTAAAAATAAAACTGTAAAATAACTTAGTGTCAGCTATTTTAGTTTATATTAATATTTAGAAAATCCCTAATTTATTCCAACTAGTCCTAGGCTATAATTTAATATTTAAAATAACCTTTAACTATTTATTCTTTAAGTAGTAATAATAAAAATTATAATTTGCTCTAAGCAATTTTATTAATATACAAATTAAGTAATAATTTTCTTGTAATCTATAATTTTTTTATTATAATATTAATATTTTATTTATAATTTAAAATATATAATTAACTATTAGAAATTGTTACTTACAAGAATACTATTTTATAAATTGTTTAAAACAAAATTTTAAACCTAAAATTTCCAAGACTGCGAATCTTATAAAAAAACTTTAGTTTATAAAATAAGTAATAATTATAAATAACAAATAACTAAACACTAGAAGTTAAATTTATATATTTTTTATATTAGTTTATATATTTATATTTATAATAATAAATTATAGTTTATACAATTAAATTTAATACTTATAATATTAATTTCCTGGTCCATTAAATAAATGGACTTTCTATTATATACTCATCAGCCAAAACTTTGGTTTTGGTCCTTAGAGGCCGCATTCAAACAAAATGGATTAACCTTTCCTATTTGCAACCCTTTCGTATTCGGCGAATTCCATTATAGGAATTTTTTACGTTACTCATGTCAGCATTCTCTCTTCAGTAACCTAAAAAATAATGAAACACTATTTTATAATTAGTTTGACTGAATGTTCTACTACCTAGATTTATTTATAGAAAGACTTCATAATAATTTTATTATTAATCTATCTTAATATTTTAAACCAACACGATATCGGTTGATTGTTTAAGACCCGTTAAATTTTCGGCGCTACTATCTAAACTGCTGATGCGTTGTTACATACGATCATTAAAAGTAGCGACTACCAGGCTCACTTCACAGCTGTATACGATATTGCTACGTCCTTAATTTCACTTAACAATCATTTGGGACCTTGATCAGTGTTCTCGGCTGTTTCCGTCTTGACTGCCCAACTTAGCATGAGCAGTCTGAATATCTACCATCAATTTATGTAATTCCGAGATTCGCTTCCAAAGGTAAGATTTTCGAGGTCCCCGCAACCTAAACGCCTAAAAGGAAGATGTGTTAATCCCTAGCCCTCTACTACCCCTCCATCTAAAAGGAAGGAGGGATAAGAGGAAGGGAAAGGGAGACACAACCCTTAAACTTGTTGGGAATTGCCTTGCTGTACCTCCATAAATTTTGTGTAGATGTCATACTTAAATATGTTTCGGTAGAAAACCAGCTAGCACCAGGTCAGATTGGCATTTCACCGCTTACCAAAACTCATCGGAGAATTATGCAACATTCACCCGTTCGATCCATTATAATCTGGTCTTGGTAAGATCACCTGGCTTCGGGTCTAATAGAAGTAACTTACCCATCACTATATATATTTATATTTTATTATAAATTATAGTCCAGTCGCTTTCGCTAAGGCTTTAAACCTTGCTACTCCTATTAACTTGCTGACCCATTATGCAAAAGGTACGCCGTCATTCATTAATCTTTTCTGATTTAAAGTAGAATTTCGACTGCTTATAGAGTTACTAATTCATGATCTATTTCACCGATTCATTTATAAATTTTTAATATCTTTTTAAGATATTAAATTTTGTATAAATTCACTTTTTTGTTTAACACTCGCTTTTCAAACTTTTCCTTTACAGTACTTATTCACTATCGCTAAATTTATAATACTTAGCCTTAGAGGATGGTACCCCTATATTCCGACAAGTTTTCTCTCATCGTACTTTATTTTGAATTTTTTAACATCCATAATAATTTAAAAACATTAAAAATGATATAACTTAACAAATTATTTTTAATATTTTTATTTTTTTAATTATTATATAATGCTAATTAATTCTTATTTTATTAATCTAATAAATTTACAGGTCTTAGAGTTGTTCACCTTCTTTAGAGTAATATATCCTATATTAAATTTAATAATTTAATAATTAAAGTAATATATTACTAACTAAGATATCATTAAATTAAATGAATATTTATTAGTAATTAATAAAAATTCATCTATCAATAAAGATATTTAAGTTCTTCAATTTATTAGATTAATTAGGCTAATCCGATTTCACTCACCATTACTTTCGGAGTCTCGGTTGATTTCCTTTCCTTTCCCTAATAAAATGTTTTACTTCAGGAAGTGATTTATTTACAAGGTTTACCTTAGGATCGCTTACATAATACTAGATCTCTAGAGAGAGATTTGTAAACTTTTGGTAATATACCTCCTTTTCTATAAATTTGCCTTAGTTTTCCTTAATAACCCCTTTGAATTACTTTTTTTATTTTTTTGATGTTTATTACAATATTGTCATCGATACTTTTATAGATTTTTATTTTTTTTTGTTTTTCTTTTTGTTTTTCTTTTTTATTTTTTTTGTTTTTCTTTTTGTTTTTATTTTGTTTTTGTTTTTTTGTTTATAATAAACTTTATTTAAATTAAAAATATAAGAGATTTATTTAGTTTTACATTATTTAAGCACATTTAATTTATCTCTCTCCGTGACCATCTCCCCCCCTCCTTGCCCTCCCTCTCCCTCTCCCTCTCCTTAGTCCCTCTCCTCCTCCTTAGGAGACAGGAGAGGGAGAGGGGGAGGAGAGGGAGGGGGGGATTTTAATTTTTTAGTTTAAAAGAAATTTTGTCCTGATTTTACAGTTATACTGAAAGCTCCTCTTTTATTTTTATTTGTATAAGTAGCAACATCTTTAAAATTAATTTTACCTTTAGCAGATGCACCTCTTCTAGTTGTTTTAACTGTTTGTCTAGGTACAACTCTATGTGTTAAAAGTCTTCCAGCTACTCTAATAGTAATACCAGATAAGAAAGCAGGTATAATATTAACCTTATTACCACTTAATTTATTTAAATTTTTAATAACAGCTTTTTCAAATAATCTTCTAATAATAATTCTTAATTTAATTTTATTAATCATAATACCTAATAAATTAACTAAAATATTACTATCATTATAAGGATAATGTAATCTAATTAAATCTAATTCAACAGGTTTTTTAAAAAATTTATTTAAAATTAAACATAAATCTTTAAATTTATTAGAAAATATTTTAGTTAAAGTAATATTAGATAATTTTCTTAATTTAATTCTAACTTTAAGTTTTATTTTTCTGAATTTACTATATTGTTTTTTGATTTTTTTCTTTCTATTTAACAATTCTCTAAAATTTTTTTTATTAGAATTATTATATTTATATATTTTTTTTAATTTTAATATATTAGGTATAAATAAATAATAAAATAATTGTATAATAATTTTATCTGGTGTAATAATGAAAACTGGTTTACTAATTAAACAATACATACTTTTAAATGAAGCTGCTAATAATTTATAAATATTTTTATATAATTTATTATTTTCTCTATTAAAATTAAATCCTATTAAATTAGAATAATAAATGAAAATACCTTTACTTCTCATATTATAAATACTCATTTCTTTTAAATATTGGTTAAGTATTGGTTTACTTTCTTCTACTCTTAAAGTTTCTTTATCTAAATTATTAATATTATTTTTATTAGAGTAATAGTATAAAGATACTGGATTAGAAGAAAGACCTTGTACAGGATTAATTAGAATATCTTTCCCTAAAGAAGGAATATTACTATTATTTTGAATATTTGTATCTTTATTATTTTCTACTACAGTTTTTTTACTTAAATAATTTATAGGTTCTATTTTTTTTGAATTTTCAAGATTTT
>Ga0116230_10003747_pt1 | contig 14884 bp, 6 predicted proteins | sample S1TSphfallax_3_FD_88678 | JGI IMG/M metagenome (GOLD analysis project Ga0116230, IMG submission 88678) | Host-associated microbial communities from peat moss isolated from Minnesota, USA - S1T2_Fd - Sphagnum fallax MG | ecosystem: Host-associated > Plants > Peat moss > Unclassified | place: USA... | reverse complement strand
TGATCAAAAACTGTTCTTGTGGAGACCCAATGATCAACACCAAATATACAGTTATACTTGCATCTGTGGAGATCAAAACATTCTTGATTAAGTTCAGAATTGTGTCAGTCAACATGGGTTTGGAAGTTTTCCTCATTCAATCCTCCTTTTGAGCTTCCTGTTTGCTGTTACTTGTACAGTGTTCTTTAATATGTGTTGGGTTTTTTGAATCTTGATTGGGTACTACTGTAAGTGGGTCCATTTATTTTCTGGAATTGCATGCTTCCACACTGCTGTATTTTGGAATCAAAATCTCTTTGTAGAGCTTGGCTACTACAGCACAATGTTTTGCTTGAAATGATAAGAAAATCTTTTGATTTGGCACTGGAATTCTGAAACAAGTTAATAAAAACAAAACATGGATTTGGCACAAGTAACAAATGTATGAGACATGAATTGCATCAAAATCATTGTGGAAAAAAAGTACAGCTCTGACTAAGAGCTAAAACCAGTGCTCATAACATATCATATTTGTGAATAATGTTTTCAAACACATTAATCATTTTTTTCTTGTTTAATTGTCTTTAGTGTTTAGGTTTCAATCATCTTTCAAACATATTCTGAAACAAACCCAAGGAATGGAACTCAAAGAAAGCAAATGAAAGAAACCTAAATCTAACCCAATGAAAACAAATGAATAGAAACAAAACCTATTAATGAGTTCTCTTCATAAACTCTTCTTGCACAATTTTATAAAAAAACACTTCTATTCATGTTATTCTTTTTAATCAAGAAGGCTTTTTGCCCACTTTTGGCTGACTTTGGTCCATAACTGAGTTAACATTTGATTTCACCTAGGTGACTACTAGGTTTCTACCATGCCTCTTTCGCCACCTGGGTGTTGCCGACCACCTCCTTCCAATGTTCACTTCTTTTCTACCCAAAAAAACTTATTTCTATGCACATTTACCCCTTCACAACAATATTGTATACTTTAAGGTGCATTCACACTTGGTGTTAGGGACTCTGGTGTTGAGTCCCCTAACACCATGCTACTCATTTAGGACTTACACCTACTTACCATGAACATTTTATGTTAAGGTAACATTCACTTAACATTAAACTATCATGCATTTAACATTGGGTGCCACTTAGGATGCCACCTAGATTATCATTTAACACTGGCTTAAAATCAAGTGTGAATGCACCATAACCTTTCTTATGAGAAGATATTTACCATGTGCATGGCTACCAACAAACTGCTAACATGCCTCCTCCCACCAATGCAGGGCCCTTGAGCCCCTAGTGACTCATTTTTTTGCGAATTTGGGGTTGTAGCCAAGATAGCTATTATCCATACCAAGACCTAGAGACACTAGTGATCGTCCCTAAGAAGATTTAGCCATGTATGGCTATAAACCAAATATGAAGTATATAACATGTTCCCATGTGTTTGACATCATGTTCCTATCCTTGTGACGTCACACTCCTTGAAGTATGACATCATGAACCTTATAAGAAAGATAATTATTTTAATTGTTAATTATTTTTCTCCCCTACTTGTGACGTCTAACCTTAATGATACCATTAAAAGAATTGATTCTATTGACCCCTATTATGGGAAGCTCTTTCAACCTTGCACCAATGAGTGTTGAGCTTATATTGTAAATTTGTGAAAGAAAAAACATTAATCAAAAGAAAATTATAACATTACTTTGTATTGAATTTATTTTTTTCCATCTAGTTTTTCTTGTGTAATATTTTTTCCTTTCAAAGAACGTTAACTTGAGATCTTTTGGTTTCAAATGTGATTGCTTCACTTCTAGTGGTTCAATTGCCTAACTTTTAATGATGTTTGTAGGTTGCTTCTTTATTCCAACCTTTGTTCTTAAAGGTTTCCACTTGAATTTTTCAACTACCTTCCATCTTATCGAAGAAATTAATTATCCTCAATTTCAATGGTGTTTTTGTGTTATTTTCCTAGAGATGTTTTTGTGTCATTGTGTATAAGGTGGATGTTAAGGCCACCCAGTAAATAACTACGTTTGTAAGTGAAATAGAAATTTTAATAAATTCTTGTTTGATGAGGGGTTATCTTTAAAATCACCAACATAATGTTATCAGGTAAATCAAATGGATTTCCAAAGTAATGCAATTTTCAATAAGGAACACACCCTACTGGATTTAAAATGGGAGCAAACACCTACAACCACCTTGGATGTCAAAACTCAAACTTGAAACTCAAGTTGCAACAAAAAGATAGCCATGAAGGAACACACTTGGGGATGTAAAAGCTTGTGGATAAATACCACTTTGGCAAAAAAATTAGTTATTTAAAAAAAGGTAATTTATTATCAGATGATTAATTATCAAAATTCATATAATTAATCATTTGTCATTTGAAGTTTTGAAAAAAAATTAATTATTTTAATTAATTGATGAACTAATTATATGAATCAAACTTATTTATAAATCATGATAATTAATTATCAATTTCATTCATTAGTTCATAATAATTAAGTAAATTACATAATAATTAATAATTAATATGTAATGAATTATTGATAAATAAATCAATACTAAATATTCAATATTAAATATGAATTTGGGTAGAAAACATGAAAGTATGAATAAACATATCTTGTACAATGAATTGAATTTTTAATATAATATACACATTGCTTTTAGTTTTTCCTTTAAATTATTTATATGTATCCAATTAATTAACTTAGATAATTAATGATTTGGTAATTATTGATGAATCAATAATTATCTTAAATAATCAATATAATTCATTATGAAGTATCCCTAGTTTGGATAAATAAATAATTAATTAATTAATTAATACATATAATTAATAATTAATTCTAAAATTAATTTAAAATTAATTATGTGAATAACACGTATTTATTCATATTAGTAATTAAATTATTGAAACAATAAGTATTTACAAAACATTACATATGAATATGTATCTTATTAAATTACAAGCAATTGTATTATAATCATAACATAGTTGAACAGTAGTACTTTAATAGTGGTGGAAATGTGGACATGTGGTATCATCACATATATGTACATTGTAAATTAGCTGTAACATACTTGTTGTTTTAATGACACATTTACAACAATTCTAAAATAATTGCCACATGTAACTATAATGCAACTCTTGAAAAAGTCAAACATGGTTGTCTATTTATGTATATACGATGTGCATAAATTACCGTATAGAATACCCATTTTCAACCGATTTGCAATTATAATACAATTAAGTGATTTTTTAACATGGCAATTTATTTATTAAAACACTATATTTATAGGGGAATAATTTCACAATAGTTGTGATACCAAGGGATAGTTACACAATAATTATATATAAATGTTTTTTTGAGTTTTAATTGCAAGGTAGTGTGGTTTTGATGGATGCGATTTCTCATAATGAAATACAATGGAAAAATGTTTCTTACATTGACATACCATCCATCCTACATGTTGCACAAGTGAGTGTTCATTCACTTTGGCCCTTCCTAGGCATGTCTTTACCTTCCCCTACCTTTTCAGAATGTAATATGCTTTAATGGTAGGTTTGAAAAGAGATCTTGTTGTGCATTTTTCTTAGTTTGTGAATCATGCAAAAAGGTGTTAAATATTCCATAATGAGTTATGTTCAAGTGTGAATGCAACACCTTGTGCAAAGCCATGTGATTTTATTGTAAGGTTTGATTAACAATGGCTTAATTATAGGGAAAATATAACATAGCCTTGCTTTTACTTTCTACTTAAGAATAAACTAATGGTATATATTTTCATTATTTTTTTGAGAGGTTGTGGGTTTGAAATTGGTGTGGGATACAAGGTGGGGGGATCCTACCTAACAAAACAAGGAAAACTACACAGGGTGCAAAAAAAACAAACATGAACAAAACTCATTAAAGGTGTATTTAACATCTCCTTATGGAATCAACAACCTTTGCATAGGGCAATCCTAAGCTTACCCTTAGATGGCCATGTCCTTGTACTTGCAATTGGTTTTGGTGTCTTTATTGTTTTAATAAAATTTAATGTGATATAAATAATCATATGCTTACACTAATGGATTCCAATTGCGTGATTAAAAAATGGGGGAACACGAGTCACACTTTGGAAGGGGCCTTGGTTGAACATGTTACTGTGTGATGGAACAATACCTTTCCTTACTAAACATGACGTGCCCCTAGGTGGATCAAGCTTTAATAACCTTATTTTAATTATTCACTAGTGATATTTAAATTAAATTTTTTTTAAAAAGTGATTTTAAATGTTTCCAGTCACTAGAAGTGAGGAAAAATTTGCCAAATTCATATATGCAATTTTCATTATGTTGCTAAACATATAGAACAATGATTAAATATTTGTATTTTATTATGGTTTTTTGTTGGATTTGAAAAACTTTCTTAGGGACGACCAATTTTTTTACATCTTCCAATGAATGATTGCCATTTTGGCTACAAAAATATTCCTAAAAAAACACTAGGCCTTAAGGTCAAAGCAAGATAAATTGTAACCCAAATTCACCTTGTCTACTTGCAATGTAATCAATTGAAAGTAGGATGAAAACCCATCATAAAAATAATTATACATTAACTATTTTGATTTGAGTAACCAAAAACAAGATAGTTTTTCATTATTTTGCAATCAATTTCAATTTCCAACTTATTTTAATACATATTTTACCTACTTGTTTCAAATGCAATTAGTTTTGTAGTGTGGGTTGATGTAAAATACATGTAAAATAAAGAGAAAATAGGTGCCAAAAAATAGAAATTTGATTTTTTTAAATCTCAAGATTAAAAATGTAATGATCTTTACATCCTAACTTAATAAATGCATATTCAACTCAATATTCTATGTTTCACTACAAACAAATTTTTTTAAAAAAAAGTCTATGACTCCATATATGATTGATTTTGTAGTCATACCGGACATTATATGACTTAAGGCCTTTAGTTGTAATGGATAAGTAGCAAAGGACAAGCAGTCATTTAATATTTGACATGACACTTTTCATCCTATAGTCATTAACAAGTCATAGAAGACTAGCCATATATAGTGTTGAGGTGCCATATAATGAATGATTATAATATGATTGGCAAACACTAAACCATTTGATTATTTGAATTTATATTTGAATTAAAATAATTTTTCTAGATTATTATTAGAATATATTTTTAATAGGTAAGTAGGTAGGTAATAAGTTTAGGTAGGTCAAAAAAAATAGGTATGTAGGTAGTAGCTTAATTTACCTAACCTAACTTGTGTAACCTATGTAACCTACCTATGTAACTACCTTAAATACTTTAACTTATTTACCTTGGCCCTTTAGGAATGCCATAGGTCACAAGTATTAGGAATTGAACCCTTCACTTTCACAATGATAAACCATGTCCTTACCAATGACTACAACATCAAAAGGTGTTCAATTTTGGTCAAGTTTTTTATTTCACATGTTTATTTCATATCATTACAAGACTATGAGATAGGTAGCAAGTTGTAGGATGATAGGCAAGTTATAGGAAATATGAAATAAAAGGTAGGTAGTAAGTAGGTAGGTGGGTGAGTGGGTAGATAAATAAGTTGGATGGGTGGGTGGGCAAGTGGTTAGGTAAGTAGGTAAGTAAGTGGGTCATGTGTGGGTGGGAGGGTAGGTAGGTAGGTGAGTGGGTGGGTAGGTGGGGGGTTGGGGTAGGATTATGTTCAAATCAAATGACTTGTAGTCATTTTTTAATCATTGTAATGACAATTGGACATCCATGTCACTTTGTCATCAGTCATGGATGCCATATAGATGAAATAAAAGTGATGAAAACTAACATCCCCCGTTTTGTTACCACCTCATCATCTACTAGTCACATGCCCCATTGATATATGATTATGGTTTTTTACATATAAGATTCAAAGTGATAGTTTATGAATTAAGTCAAACATATAGTCATTTAAAACTTATAATCATAGATTTCTTGGTTGCAAAGGACAAAATGTTTTTTTTAGTGAAATCCAATTTTTCTTTTTTTTCAAATGAATGTACTTTTTATGTACTTTTTGTTTTTTGGTAAGTATATTATCAGAAGTTCAATAGAAATACATGATGATTTTAAAACTATACTTCCATTCATTTTGATGCTAGTTACTTGTTTTTATATGCATAACACACATAAAGTGATAAACAAATACTTTTTTGTTCACTTTACCATGCTTCCACCCCTCACCAAGCTAATTCCATAATACATGACGTACATAAACAAAGTCCAAATGTAGGTTTCTAATTAAAATCACTATCGAATGGCATTGAAAAATAACTGGCCCCAATATTTCGAAAGAAGAATAAAGATAAAAAGGCTAGAAAATGAAGGTCACAAAATAAATATTTGTACAAAATATTTCACTTTTATTCCACCATGCCAATAAGGCTAGAAAATGAAAGTTAAACAATAAAGATTTGTACAAAGTATTACACCTTTATTCCATCATGCCTTTATGCAAGGTTAAAAAAAGAAGATCACAAAATAAGGATTTGTACAAAGTACTATAGGGCAAATTTATCCTTGGATGGTACCATTAGAAATGTCACACCCCAAATTTTTTAGACCCATCCAACTTCAAAACAACATAAGATTCACATAAAGAAAGCTTTTCATTCCAAATTATTTATCAAAAGGTTACATAAGTCATTTATAATTCAAAACTCTAATTAAATTTACAAAAAAATATGTTTTGATGTGGAAAATGAATGCTCAAGGAAAAAGTTTCAGGAATACATGAGGGATTGTTTTGATCAAGAACAAAAAAAAAATCTATTTTTTGGGAATTTTTCTTGGATATTAATTTTTAAGAATATATCAAATGCCACCTTACTCGACGTCTTTTATATATAATTGATTAAATCAAATTTCCTTTAGTTATGAATTTTTAAAGTCAAGATCGTGAAGTCCTAAAAGGCCATTGATGTCAAGAACACAAATGATAATTATTTTCATCTTTTGTTATATTAATGATTAATTTGGATCAATCCCTTGTGCATGTACTAAATAAACAAGAAAAAATATCTAATGTGTAAGTGTAAGGACATTTGGAAGAAAAAAATCTTGAATGGGTCAAGAATGGCTTAGGAATCAATATGTTAATGCATATTATAGGTTTTTGGATGTTCATTATTTTTCATGAGTGTGTGCATAGGTGGGGAAAACATAGCCCACTTAGTCTAATCAAATAAACCAATGTATAAGTAGACGGAATTTTAATTTTTAAATTGGCCCCAACTTTCATGTGATTTTGGCAAGGTAGTTCCTAGTGATACCACCCAAGGATAAGTTTGTTGTACAACTTTATTCCACCATGCTTTATGCAAGGCTAAAAATTGAGGGTCACAAATTAAGGATTTGTACAAAGTATTACACCTTTTATTCCACCATGTTTTTTTAGCAAGGACTTAAAAATTACTTAGGTCTAGTGTGTTTTTTTTAAAGAGTTTTGAAAGTGGCCTCAATGGTGACTATGTGTTTTGACTACCAAGTTTTAATGTTCCAAAGGAGCAATAAAAATTAGAAGGCTAAAAAGTGCAAATCACAAAATAAGGATTTGTACAAAGTATTACATTTTAATTCGAAGATTACCAAGATCTAATGTTTTTTTTAAGGAGTCTTCACAAAAGTGGCCTAAGTGGCAATCATGTGCTTTAGCTAGCAACCAAGGTTTTTTGAAGGATTTTGTGATGTAACAAAATTAATGTGATCATCCAAAAAATAATTTAGCCAAATTTTGCTACATATTAGATATGAAAGTAGGAAAAAATAAAATCATTATATATTCTTGGATACCTATTGGAACTTACCATAAAAATTTGGCAATTAAAAAAAAAATCTTGAAAATTTGGTGAAATTGGGCGTTTTTTGCATGGAAAATCCTATGTGTAGGTTGAAATCATATTTTTCAAGTCAAAATTTGGTGAAATTTCACCCAAAAAAAACCTACTGGTATCAACTCAAGTGGTTACAACCACATGCCAACCATGTTTTGACTAGTTATATAAAAAAATAGAAATAATTATTTTCCACCTTGGGGTTGTGTTGTATTTGGCTATTACAAGTTGCATTATGTGTGTGAATAGTGGTTATTTCAATTTTTGACAAAGTCTGAATTTAGATTCTAAAAACAAAATTTGGAACCTTTTAGTGAATGTTGGAGAAATGGAATGGGAAAACTTGGTGAAAAAACTCTTAACTAGTAGCTCAAACTACTTGAATTACAAGTTAAAACTTGGATTGCATATAACTTTAAATGAGTATTAATTACAAATTTTTTTTACAAGTTGATAAACTTGTTAAAAATTGGAATAAAAAAACCAAATTGACAATCATGTGAAAAAGCTAAGCCTTTATTCTAGCTTGAACATTATACCCAATGCAACACATGACCTTAATCTAAAAACCACACATTTTTTTTAGAAATACAATGAAAATCAAATGGGAAGGAAACATAAATTTATTGAAAGTTCAAACTAGTTGATAGTATGGAAACTACAAATTGTTTGCCAAAAGATACCAACTACACATGAGTTGTCAAATGTGAGTTGTCAAATCACTTATTTTCAACCTTGAACGTGAGTTTTCAAATCACCTATTTTCAACCTTAACATTCATAAATATAGGATTATAAAATAATCTTTGTGAGCATTTGGATTTGGTGATTCCTATTCATGGATGATATAATCCATCAATTATTGGTTGGAAATTTCTCTTGCCCAATGTCTTGGGTAATTTTTAATTGACAATTACTTTCCAATTTCCTTAACTACAAGATATTTATACAAATATTTCAAAGTACATATGGTGTTAGGTCTTCTTGCATCTTCCTTCCAAATCTATGTCAACAATTACAAATCCATCATTCAATGGATTCGAACATGCAAACCCACGTTGAGCCCAAAAGTGGATTGAATTGCATGGATTTGAACTCACTTTTGGGCTAATTTTGTTTGCATTTGCATTTGCAAAAGTTCAACAACATTGACTAAGCAAACATGTCAAATTGTAATCTTGTTGAGATTGTGCATAACATCTAGTTATAGTAGTCAAGAAAATGCAACACCTCCTTGTACACATCGACATGCAACAACTATGTTTGGGCTTTTAAATAGTCCACATTATACCAACAACAATACTTGCAAGGCCATTTGGTCATGGTCTTGACATAAGTGAACACCTATTGAAGAGGGCCCATGTGTTGGGGGATCCTATAAAACTTGTGGTAGCTATTGCAAATTATATTTATAGGCCTTGTTCATAACCACTAGAAGAATAACTCAAATTTATGGTTGGGATTAATTTAGTCATAAAAGACTTATTTATATCCAATTAAGTCATTAATAATTGTTGACGTCTTAATTTTCAAGTAATTATTAATTAATATTAATATCAAGCTAACGAAATAATATGTTCTACGACATCAATTATTAGCTCAATAATAATAGTAATAAATTATTGAATAATTTTAAACAAATAATTGTCAAATAAATAATAAGGTATTGAATTATAAATTATTTTATTAATTAATTTATAAATAGAAAAAAAATTATTGGCCATTATTTATGATTAGTTAATAATTAATACATAATTTAAATTTATTATTAATTAATAATGACTAATTATCAAATACATATTAACCATTATTTATCAACTAATTAATGAATTAAGTAATCACAATTAATTAATCACTACCATTATTTAATTATTTAACTTATAACTATTAGTAATTATCACCTATTAAGATAGTATGTATTAGGGCATGTGACCCTGCTACAACTTTAAATACCCTTAATATACACTTACTAAAAGTGTAGTATCAAAGTTAACCTTAATAATATAAACCTTGGATACACATGTAATATGGACATTATATATTCCATATACATTTCCAAATACAAATTTAATATGTATATTCATAGGATACATATGTAATTTTATGTACAATTGATATAATTTATTATGTTCTAAATATGAACTACATATGACTTCAATATACCCATTACACATAACCCCATTATACACATGTAGATTTTAGTATAATAAAATTTTAAATACATTCAATACACCTTTGTATACCCATAAGGCTACAACTAAACATGGTCACATTTGCGACTAATAGGCCATAAAAGGTCTTTTAGGATGAAATTATTAGTAAAAATCATCCCATGAAAGGACGAATAAGCCAATAGTTACGACATAGTCGTTAAAAATTTGGTAATTTGACTTATGGTTGTAAATGCTACCATTGTTAGTTGCAAGCAACAAGTACTTGCATGTAGTCATGGATGGAGTGATTGCATTTTGGCTTATTTTCATTAGTGGACATGAACTTTTCACCTCAAAGCTGAGGAGGTGTTTGGTTTGGCCGAACACAATGCTAACTATTCTCTAAGGGTAGATGATGATTCACATAGGCTGAATCGCGTCAATTTCTTTCATCCATGTGTGGATGTTTCCCCAAGTCAACCCAATAATGTCAATGATCTTCACATCCATCGACAACCATGTAATTGATGTAATATGTTGCTAATAGTTTTTCAAGGTGGGTTAAAAGTGATAGATTTAGACTAAAAAGAGAATTCAAATGATGTTTATTAGTCTTTTAGTGCCTTCTTTGACTAACTATGGAATTCAACAAAGTCAAATTAATTATGTTCAAAAAAAGGTTTTTCAATTGCATTGTAATATTGTTGATACCTTATGAGGCTTATCATTAATGCCTTAGGTTGATATAGTAGAAGGACCAATGTTTACATGGTTTGATTTGTTATAATGATCTCATACCTTTTACAAATACATGACAAAACTCAATTTGTGAAGTGGGGTTATATTAAATAAACATTCCAAGATAGCCAAAATGCATGGATCAACAAAGTATAGAGCTTTAAAAGCCACTACAAATTAGGAGTTGGGTAAGATGAAGAGCTATGCAAAATATATTCAAGCAAAATGTGTGACTAAAGACCTTACATTTCCTGTTGACGTAGAGTTTGTTGGATTTGAACTTCAATAAGGTGATAACAACCACTTGGCCATATTATTGTGCATTGTTTATATTGTTTGCTATTGTGAAAACCCCATGCCCTTGACATACTTTCTACAAATTTTGTTTCCACTACAATGTTTTATGTAGGAATAGGGGTGTTTAGAAAATGTGTAGATCACAAATGATAATTCCAAGCTTTCTAGGTCGTGCGCCTTAAAATCCTTAGCTTGGGAATGTTTTTGGTGAGTTATGTGAATTTGGATGTTAAATTATGTGGAATGTTAGATGTTTTCTTAAACTTTTTTTAGAATCTAAAATAAACTTGAATTTTTTTCATGTTTTAAATTTTGTAAAATGTTGTATTTCGACGAAGGCTGTTGAAATTGGGGGAAGAGGATGACAATTCTAGGAATATCTATTGGTTCCATGTGAGGATTGGATTTGAAAATAATATTAGGTTAAAGGGTGTGTATGATGTTGTCATGAATTGCGTGATGCTGAAAAAGATTATGCAAATGTGTTTGTGATTTGTTTGAGGAACTAATGATTATTTTTGTAATAGCTTCAATGACACCACATATGGGTTCATGATTAAAAAATTTGATATCATGATGTGTATGGTGTTGTTAATGTTAAAATGCATCTTTAATGATAATTAAATATCTTACATATGACCTTAAAGGTTCACATATATGGACAAGGGAAACCTTTTGATGGTTGGTTAATGCAAAGGTTGGTTCCTTATATTTCTTGGGTTGGGTTGCTAGGGGGTAACCTAAAAGGGTTATTAATGAGGATGAAGATCATGTCCATACTTTGTTGTTTGTTCATGATGTAAAGCAATGGCTTTTGAAGATTTTTGAGGAAAATCAATCTAGATGTGTGATGTTTTTTGGCTTTCAGTCAAAATTGGAGATTGTTGTTTTGTTGTGTACATGATTGTGTGTGTAGGTGTGTGATGGCTTTGTGTTTCATGTGTTTAGGATTTATTCAAGGTGTTGAATTTTTAAGTTACAAGATTATTGTACATTAATGTGGTGAATGTGTGTGGTGATGGAATTTTGGAAATGTTGGAACATTCAACTATATTTTGTTTGGATGTTGCTACAAATGGGTTTATATTGGGATGAAGACAAACAAAGTGGAAGGTGGAACAAACATCTAGAATTTGAGGATTTAAGGTGGTGTTCAAGTTTGTGAAGACAATTGAATAGATAAGTATATGTGTTTAAGGTGTAGTCGATGGTCTTGGATTGATCTCATGTTGTACCTTACCTCAAAGGTAACTTCAACACATGCACCATTTAAGTTAAACATGTGCTCTATATTTTAAAGGTTTGGTGCCCTTAAATATCAATTAATTTATCATTAACTAGTGGTAGGGAACTAGCTTGGCCATTCTATGGAGATTGGAAAGGAGTTGGCGTGGGGAGAAGGGAATTTGACTTTGATGCACACAAAAGATCAAGGGTGGGGAGCAATTTTCCAAGCATGTATTGTAGTAGCAATAATAAACAAGGCACTAGTTAGAAGCAGATTGTAAGGTACTTTTGGCATGATTCAACAAATGTCTAAGGGAAATCCTCTTTGAGGTGACTATAAATCACAAGCGGGTTTAGGACCAAAACTATGCATGTTTATTACATAGTTATGGAAATCTATGTTTTTGTTTGCATAAATATTTTTTCACCTTTCTATTGTCTATGTATAACTAGTACACCACACCATTTTCCTACCATAGACTTCATATAAACTATATCGAAACCTTTCAAAACAAAAATTTCAATTCCCTTCACAATTATATTCCATGAAACTTTACATTCATACAACAATTTATTTCTATCAAGTGAAGGTGTTTCTAAAGGTTACAAACACCCATTTATATATTAACCAAAAGGAAAGTAAACAAGAAATTTCCTAAAGTCTACACATCACATGGCTCCCCATGGTGATTTCACATGCATAATAAAGTAGAAATTTTTTTTTACATAAATTATCATGTGAAAGTTAATGCACACTAATGTGCCAAAAAAATTTCACATGATTTTTCACATGAATTACCTTGTGAAAGTCAAGCACTATGACCAAATCATAATTAAACCATGAAATCTTTCTAATAAGTAAATCACCAAACTTAATCGTTAAATAATTACATAGGTAATAATCTAACTACATCAAGTTACATGACCAGTGACGATGTAATGACATGAGTGGGACCTTCCCCTAGATTGGCATAGGGACCATAGAATGGTGGGCCAACATCCTTTTTGGCCAAGAGAACTAGGGCGGCTAATTGATCCTATTACTGCACTATCTACTAAGAACACATTTTAAAACACTTTCCATAACCAAAACTTTTTCTTGCTAAAATTTGGTATACAAGACCTCTTCTATGTTGGCTCACCAAACCCAATTTTCAAAATGTGCAAATATGATATGTATGTGTAAATATGTGAACAACGACTAATTAATAGGATTTGATTTCACCATTTTTTTCATTTAACCCATGATTGCACGATTCAATGCACTCCTGATTATGGCACTTCATCATGAACAACAAGACCCAACCATTGCACACTTTATACTCAAGGTTTCAAGATTACTAGTTCATGTGCTAAGAACCCACATGCTCTTGTGCAAGGATAGGAAACACCAATGTGTAACATTAGGATTTTTGCGTGCAAAGATAGGGTCCAACACAGTGTGAAAATAAAGGAATTGGTGTGTGATAATAGGAGAATTGCAATGATACATCCCTATATCCTAATTTTCCCTCACCCAAAAAAGTTGAAAAGTTGAAAATTCTGGATTTTCTCACATGGAAATTAAATTCACCATTAAAAAAACTGTGAATGATATGGGTTTCTATTTCATGCGAGTCCATTTCGCCTTAGGAAGCTCATCAATTAACAAAGCCAATAGTGAGAAGTGCATTTTGTACTCTGTAAAAACTAGTTATATAGTGACCCAATTATTAATTTCTTGACTGGATATTATTATACAAGTTAGGCACTTTCACTTGGAATTGTTCAAAAAATTAAGCATTTTTTTCTTATCAAAACCAGATAATTAGACACTTGCCAAAACTTATGGCCAAAGCTGCCCTTAAGGAAGGGTATTGCATTCATTAATGAATGGGATTCTAAACTGTGAATTGTGCCCATTGTCTGTTGGCACAAATTGGGTGAGGCTGGTTTTGCTGTTGTATTCAGAGTTTTCTTTTTTTTTTTCAATTTTGTACAGTAGCAATAGTGGCAACCTTCCTCAGACAAATCTCAACTTAGATGGGTAGAAGCATGTAAACCAAAAAACAAAATCTTAGACAACCTTGAGTAAACCATCACCTACACTTGTAAAACCCCCTAATTTTATTTAGATTGCTTCTAAATAATATAGATATCCTACACATAGACCTTCATGGGGGCCATTATGAGACCTCACTCAAGAAGGTTTCAGGTAGCAGTGTTTTCTTTTTCAATTTTGTAGTGTAGCAAGAGTGGCAAGCCTCCCAGACAGATTTTGACTTAATTGGTGACAGTTTTTGTGCAGCACCATTAAATGTGTAACCGGTAGACAAAACTGGGACCACGCTCTTGCCAAAAATGCTTTAAAATGGGACAAAGTTGGGAACTTGTTTTTTTTTTGAAATAATAAGAGAATGTTCACAAAAGGATTTGAATTAGGTAGTGTTAACAGCCTTTGGGCAAAAAACATTTTTGCCCAAAAAAATGACCAGAAGGTACCAGTATTCTTGGGTCCTTGTATGCACACTTTGGGCATGTAATAATAGACCGCATGCATACAAGTAGATGCCTGGATAAATTCAAGCGGTACGCTCTTCACTTGGTCAGAAATTCAT
>Ga0116230_10003746_pt1 | contig 14885 bp, 8 predicted proteins | sample S1TSphfallax_3_FD_88678 | JGI IMG/M metagenome (GOLD analysis project Ga0116230, IMG submission 88678) | Host-associated microbial communities from peat moss isolated from Minnesota, USA - S1T2_Fd - Sphagnum fallax MG | ecosystem: Host-associated > Plants > Peat moss > Unclassified | place: USA... | reverse complement strand
TTTTTTGAAATGAATGTTAAAAAACTTGGGAACTTTCACATTTATATTTGGGTTAGTGATTATGTCAAAATGTTCATGCATGCAAAATCTAGGATGCACATAGATATTTAAATTACAATCTATATATATATATTAATGTAAATTATAATGTATGTTTTTCCCTTGGTTTGTTTTAGGCATCATGGACAAATTTATTATTATGAATGTTCATAATGACACACCAAAAAAACCCCAAAAATAATCCATAGTTTTTTCCTGATTTTTTTCTATTGGTGTATGAAAAATAAATTCATGTTAAAAACAATGATTAGTTTTTTAATTTTCAAGTATTATTATTATTATGATGAAAAAATATCTTAAAATTTTAAACATGGTTTGTCTATTTTTTTAAGGTTGTTTTGTTACAAGTTTATGTTTAAATATTTAAAGATGAATTTAAAAAATTCATTAAAACATTAAAATAAGTGAATGAATTATAAATGATGAAACAATAATGACATCAATAAAAAATTTAATTTTTATTTTTTCAATTTTGTAACATTCTTCAAGATCATCCACAAGAAAATTTAACCATGTTTTGGATATAAACCATATATGGAGGCACACATTTGTTAAAATATTTTTATATTTGGCTACAAGTCCTAGAACCCATCGTAGAATTATATCATTTTTAAAATATAAAAATGTATTAAAAAACTAAAACAAATTGTTGATGTTGATTGCCCTTCTTATGTTTGCAAAATGGTGGAAATTCACTGCAAAAAAAAGACTTAGTTACATCATTAATGTTTATTTTAAATTTTCAAAAAAAAAGATAAAGTTTATAATGACTTCAAAGATTAAACTTAAAGTTTTTCAAATAAATTTATCTTGGAATTTTTTAGGTGTTTAATGTTTTATTAGTATTACTTTAAAACTTTTACTCATCAAAAGTAACTTTTTTTCTTTCAAATTGGAGATTTCAAATTTTTGGCAATTTTTTTGTTGTTTACATTTTTCTTGAATTTGCACTATTTTTTCCATTTTCCACCCAACAAGAATGGCCAAGTTAGGAAGAGATTTCCCCAACTGGTGATGTGGCATCAAAAATGGAAGGAATCGAATAGGAAGGGATAGCCCCCAACTTGCAGCTAATGTTCCTCCAGACCAAGGATCCTATTACAATTTTTTGTTTTATGAGCTATTGAAGTTTATCCCATAGCCTTGGATACCATGTTTATATCCATTTCTTCAAGTGAAGAAGATGCATTTCTTTTATGATTTTATTATTTGGCAATGTTTTTTACTTTCATTGTGGTCACAATATATCTTTGCTTGCAAACTTTGTGGTATCCTACAAACCTTAATAGTTTTATGGCTTGCAAAATCCATGAAGAAGTTTCGAAATCCTCCTCCAAACACACCATAATTTCAATTGCCCCAACCTTAAAACTTAAAACCCTAAAATAGAAACTTACAAAAAAACTAGATTTGGAAGGGCCTTCTGCCCCAAAACCCAAATAATAGAATCCTTCGTGTAAGAACCCATGCCATCTTCTCCTCCCTTTCATAAACACCTTTGTTATTGAGCATATTCTAATTTGTACCCATGGACCCATCGATGATGTGGTGTTTTCATCAAGTTAACAAGTCTTGGTACAACATTGTGGGCAATACCATGGCTTGGAATGTGCTCGAAATTGTGAGAATTGACAACACATCTTACCATGAAACCATTCAAGCTTATGAACTTCCAAAACATTATTTAAAAACTTGCCTACAATTTGAATTAGAAGCTTGAAACATTTGTTTGAGATAAATAACTAAACAAGGATTTTTTTACTTTTTTTTTTTTGTATAATCAAAATATGTACATATACATGACTTTAATATGATTTTTGTTGAATTTATTATGATTTTTTGAATAAATCAAATACATAATTTGCATTTTTTCTTGTTGGTATTTTATATTTTTTGGGTCATGAATGCAACTGCCATATTTCAGTTGATTTTGTATATGGTCTTTTTGAGCTTTTCAATAATGTCACATATCCAAATCTTAATTGCCTTGTACATATTACTATTGATTTGAACCAACAATTTATCTAATTTAATTTGTAAATGTAGCCAACATTTTTCATGTTGTTGGTTGAGGTGGGTAGTACTAGGTTTTGTTATTGCCTCATGGTTAAACAAATTTACCATGAAAATAAAAGTCATGTTTCAACTAGGTTTGTTTTTGGTCATGTTGACCTTCTTGCTAATGTTAGATACCTAAACCCTAATTGCCTTGTACATATTTTTATTGAATGGAACCAACGTCTAATTTGATTGAAATTATAAATGTAATTATCTTTCTTCATGCTTTTGGTTTAAGTGGGTAAAGCTACCATCTTGTTACTTTGGGTTTTTTTTAAAGGACTCATGGTTAATTAAGTAGATTTACCAAGAAAAAAAAAACCATGTTTTATGTGGTTTTATTTTTGGTGTCTTTGACCTTCTTGGTAATGCCACATACCCAAACCCCAATTACTTTTTACATATTTCTTTTGAATGGAATCAACATCTAATTGATTGAAGTTGTAAATGTAACTATCTTTTTTCATGTTGTTGGTTTAGGTGTGTAAGGTTGCCATCTTGTTGCTCTAGGTTTTTGTTTAAAGCCTCATGGATAAGTAGATTTGTTATGAAAAGAAAGGCATGTTTCAAATGGTTTTGTTTTTGGTCTTTTGACCTTCTTGGTAATGCCACATACCCAAGCCTTGAATACCTTGTACATAAATTACTTTTGAATGGAACCAACATTTTATTTGACTGAAATTGTAGGTGTAATTATCCTTCTTCATGTTGTTGTTTTAGGTGGGTAAGGTTGTCATCTTGTTGTTTTGGATCTTTGTTATTACTTCATTGCTAAACAAATTTACCATTAAAAGAAAAGCCATGTTTCAGCTAGGTTTGTTTCTGGTCATTTTGACATTCTTAGTAATGTCGCATACCCAAACCCTAATTACCTTGTCATGAAGCCCTAGATCCCCTATTTCAATTGGTTTTGTTTATAGTCCTTTTGATCTACTTGTAAACCTTGCATACCGAAACTTAATTGCCTTGTGTAGATTATTGGTGAATGGTACCAATAATTGTTATTAATCACCATTCGTAAGTTTTTTATGGTCATCTGAATATGAATGTTGGTTGAAGGTTTATTTTTAGGAGTCGGGAGCTTTTCATAAGCTAATGAATTCATGGTTGAAACTCAAGTGTTTGAATTAATGACATTGCATAAGGCCAAACAACCTTGCCAAAAAAAGTTGCCTCGGCAGATTGTGGAATTTGCACACATTAACACACTTGTAGCATTGTATAATTGTAACTTTTCCATGTATAATATTGGCAAAAAGCATGGGACTCAATTGATCCCCAATGTGGTCTAGAAATTTGTCTTTCAAGATTACCTAAAAGCTTACCCAAACCCTCATTTTGTTGAAAAAACATTGAAAGATTGTTAATGATAAACTTTAAAGGAATTAAAAATGATTCCCAAATGGGTATTTCCAAGGAAGAATATGCAAAACAAACCACATTGCATTGTGATGTGATTTTGGAACAATTGAAATCCATTAATGGACATGCAAGCTAGAATCTTTTGAAGAAATAACAAAACCTCATTGATTACACACCCACAACCCTAACCCCATTTCCTAGTCCTAGTCATAGCCCTCCCTTTAATGAGTCAAATGCGCCTTCCGTTGGTGTTAGTTCTTCATATCATATCATGTTGACGACCTTAAAAGAATTTTTGTAAAACCTTAAGGCATTATGAAACAAGGGGGAGATTGCAACCATGAATTTTAGGAACATTATGATGGCAACCATGGCAAGTCAATTTTCTTCTATGTCTAATGTCAGTGATGCCTTTTTGTTAGGGAAGATGGATATCAATTGTGAGAGAAAAAACAAAGTTAATTGTAACAAATTTAAAGATGGCTCAAGATTTAAATGTGATTTCAAAAGAAAAGTTTAGAGTAAAACTTAGGGCTATTTTGGAATTGTAATTAAATGTTGATGTAAAAACATGTTGGTAGATACTAAATTCCTATTCTATACTCTAATCAAAATCTGGATTAAATCATATCATGAAACTAATATTAATAAATTATGCTCAATCAAATTTACTCATATTTAGGTTTAGAACTTCAATCCAATTATGAAAAGTATGAAAAAAAACATCAAAACAACAAAACTAGCTATGGAGTTGAAGCTTTCTAGAAAACAACATGCTTTTATTCCATATTCTCCCAAAAATCAATATTCTATAATTATCTCCCGTCTTGCCAAAAATGATCACCTTAAAATAGTCCTATGATCAATTCAAATTCAAATGGCAATGAAAATAATGTAAACTAGCTAGTAAATCTTTTAAAAGTAACTAGGTAAGTAAATAACATTATTTACAATGACTAATTATTCCCAAATAGCAATTGTGATTGTGCAATCCAAATTTATTTGAAAATGTAGACCTAAACCCCTAATTTCAAAGCTAAAACAATGATTTAAAACCCCCACAAACTTAATTCCAAAACCCTAATTTCAGATTTAAAACTCTAATACCCTAATCCCAGATCCACAAATCTTAATTACAAACATTAAACCCTAATTTCAAAACTTAAACCTTAATCCCAAGTCTACAAACCCTAATTATAGACATTAAGCCTTAATTTCAAAACCTAAACCCTAAAACCTAGTCTTAGGTATACAAACCTTAATTTGCAACCTTAAAACCAAAACATTGATTTCAAACCCTAAACCTTAAATCTACACATGTAAACCCTTTATACACACTCTAAAATTGTAATTCAAACCCTAAACTAGTATTCAAACTTATATTTCAAAAACCTAATTTGAATCCCTATATTTTGATCTTAAACTTTAATAAAGACCTTTGAACCTAAAACCCTAAACTCGAATATGAAAATCCTAATACCAAACCTTATATTTAATTTTCAAGTTTTTGCAAGTTTAAATTTATATTTACTAGTTTTATATTGTGTAATAGGGTCAAGGTTCTAATCTACAATGACCTCATATGTGAGGTCCATTCGGTGACGGTGAAAGTAGTTGATGACAAGAGTGCCGACTTGGAAAAGATGGGAGAATTTTGGTTTTGTGGAATCAAATCTTTTCATGAGGGGTTTCCATTTTTGCCCTATTCCACTTGGACTTTAAACCCTACATGCATTTTGTTGTAAGCTTGGATGGCACCATCATGGTTTACATCCAATGGTAACTTTCACATCCCCATCCTCTCCATGATGAACAATTCTTCCCCCAAGCACCTTGAATTTCCTAAAACATACTCAAAATAATTATCCCAATGGGTGAAGCATTGACGCTAGTCTTGATAAATGGTTGAATGTTGAAGAATGTTTACATTGTGATAAGACCCACCATAGCCCAAATCAGTATAAATAAACAATCCACGGTGGTCCAAAACCACAATGTTTTTCATTGCGTATATCTTTTTGCGGCCATTAAACCATGTCAAATGTTTTGAACCCTTCCATGGCTTTCAGATCTCAACCAATGTCTCGTCAATGAACCCTAGGCACCTTGACAATTCACAAAATAATTTCTTTTGGCAAACCATGTAAACAAAAAAATTCACAAAAAAATAGTTTTGCCACATCAATGGTTGACATAGTGGATTTGGTATTATAAAATGGGCATGTTTTGTGAGTTGGTCAACAACCACAAAAATATTATCATGCCCTAGTTTCTAGGCAAACCTACTATGAATTCCATGATAATGGACTACCACTTGTTATTAGGAACCTCTAATGGTTGTATAAAGCCTAAGGTCTTAATTTGTTCAACTTTAATTATTTGACACATAAAAAAATAATTTTACATATTTTCATCATCCCTTTTCATGCTTGACCAAAAATATTTTTTCTTTACAACCAACATTTTCTTTGGCTTTCACATATTGCATTGATTGACCAAAATCAAATTGTTGTAATCTTTCCACCCACCCACATTGCCTCCTACTTAAATTAGGTTGGGTGGTTAAATATTTTAAGCTTTCATGGTTAGTTTGAATTGTGGATTGTGTTATTGAAAAATACTAGTTTAAATTTTCAAAACATGGATTACAACCAATAGCTCTTTTTTTATGGGTGGGGCATTTTAATTTGACATGAGTTTTTTTAAAAAATTCATACACAATTACTTGCCTTTCTTGCATTAGCACTACACTTATGTCACGATCATTAACATCAATGCATAATACTAGCTCACCCAACTTGGGATTAATAACTCCCAATATAGGAGCCAAGGTCAAGGCATTTTTTAGGTTTTGAAACTTTGTTCACAACTAGGGTTCCATTAGATACCTTGGGAGTTGTTTTTCCCATTTAATAGATTAGTTAAAGGTCTTGCAGTTTGAACAAAAAAATTCACAAAACATTTATAATAATTTGCCAAACCCAAGAAACTTTTCACTTTTGTTTTATCCTTGGGGATTGGACATTCAACCACAACCTTGATAATTTTGAAATCAATTGCTACTCCTTTGTTTAATATTACATGTCCAAGGTAATATACTTGGGTACACTAAATTCAGATTTGTTCATTTTGGCATACAATTGGTTGGTTATTAGAATTTCAAATATAATCCCTAAATACTCTGAGTGCTCTGTTCTGGATTTGGAATAAACCAAAATGTTATGGACAATAACCTTAACACAAACTTTCTTAGGTACTTCTGAAACAAGCAATTCATCAAAGTCATGAATGCGGTTGGGCTGTTTGTTAGTCCAAATGGCATCACCATAAATTCATAATGCCCATAGATGAAATTACACATGGTCAACTTCAAAATAGCAGGAAATCAGGCTTTTAATTTGAGTGTGTTTGCCTAATGTAAAAATTCTTAAATTGTCAATAATCAGAGATGGTTAGAGCCTAAACATGTCAGTCCAAGCAAGAGTCATGAGCATTGATTTTTTCTTGACAATTTTTTTGCTATTTTGATTTCTTGATTTTCTATTTTGGAAAATAATTTTGGAGTGTAATATGGACTAAGTTAGCTAATGTTTTGGGAAATGTCGCCAATTTTTTTGATATAAAAAAATTGAAAAAAAAGGAAAAAAAAAACATTGGTGATAAGTCTCTCAGGATGGAAAAGGCTAGATTTTTCACCCATATTCTTTCTTGAAGTGAGAGATCAAACAAGCCAATGAGGAATATGCGAGTATCTAGATGTTTGATTGTGGGTTTGTCTTCAATGATGGACATGTTAATGTTATTGTAGTATCTTTACCATTTCGGCATAAATTAAATTATTTTTCGTTTTGTTGAACTTTTGAAATTTTATTCAATATTTGTGCTAAAATTTTAATAAATTTAAAAGTTCAACTCTGAAGATTTGAGTTGCAAACCTTCCAACAGTGATTTAAAACTGGAGCCGAAGTTAAGATTTCAAATTTAAATAATTATTCAACCGTATGTTATTGAAATGGTAAAGGTACTATGGTATGTTTTCTTTCCTTGAAGTGGAATGTTTTGCAGAGCATGTTATGGGCCAGAGTGAATAGCACCCATCACCATTATGACTCCATTGTTGATGAACCTCAACTGAGTTAATATCTGGTTCCACCTTGGTGACCCATTGTGTAAAAAAACAAGTGCATTCACACTTGATGTTAAGTCAGTGTTAGATGGAAATCTAGGTGGCATCCTAGTTGGCACCCAATGTTAGCCTAAATGGGTGGTAGCTTAATGTTAAGTGAATGTTAGCCTAACATAAAATTTTCATGATAACTAAGTTTAAGTTCTAGCTGGTTACCATGGTGTTAGGGGACTTAACACTAGAGTTCCTAACACCAAATATGAACACACCTCTATATATATATATATATATAGGTACATAGCTAAGAAAATGGATGAATACTAGCACCTCCACTGGTTCCTTCATCTTTTAGTAGAGTGAGGCTATTTAGTGACCATATTCAACCCAGGACATGCTAAATGTGGACTCAAATTCCCTGGTTTAGTCTTAGGGTGAGATATTTACCATGGTTAGAAACAAACCTTTAAAAAATCTAAAGGATTTTTACCATGGTACCAGTATAGGTGCCAGGAACTACCCAAGGTCTTCAAAAAAACCCTCTAAAAGAAACCAAATCCTTCAAGATATCATAACTGTATAACTAATCTCAAGTTTCAACACAAGCCAAAATATCATCTTTCAAAAATCCTCATATTAAAAAAAATAGACCTATTACTATTATTATTACCTAGGGGCCAAAATCCATTAAGCTACTATACTCTATAATGAATCTAAACACAATATCCTTGCCTTCTTGGTAGGCAAGGCCAACAAGCCTACAAAGAGTAAACGGCAGCTCAGTCTTACCGCACTGCTACCTTGACAGATTTGACATTAATTATATTATTTTCAGAAATGTTGAAATCTTCAAGTAAAATATGTTTTTCAAGTAGCTAAAATTTGTGAAGGAAAATATTGAATCTTCAAGAATAATTAGTGTGGCCTGTGCCCTTGGCCCAAGCGTTACCACGTCCTCAACTGATTTTTCCTTCCAAAACCTGGTTTTTTGGAATTTATTTCAATTTTCAGTGACAGAAATCACTTAAAAATCAATATCTCACCCATTCTGAATCCAAATCTTACCAAATAAATCCCATTAAATCTTGTTCATCAAGATCTTTTCAACAACACCAAAGGCACATTCCAAATCTTCTGAAATTTTTAGCTACAATTTAATTTAATTTTCAGCGAAGAAATCATTCAATATTCAAGAACTTTTGCACCACAAGTCCAAACGTCATGGAACCAACCTTTGCACAGAACCCAATTTGAGCAAGAAATGATCAAAGCCTAAACCCTAAACCTGCCCACACACTCAGGCACTATACCCAAGATGGGTCAGAAAATCTCACACTGGAGTTGAAAGCATGGCATTGTTATACTTACACAGTGCTCCTCACACCCCATATTCCTACTCACACATGTATGAACTATGAACTTATTCTTCTTTGGGGGACTCGCTTGCCAACCCCATTTGGCTTGAAAAAATTCTATCACTCATTGATCAATCTTCAAGGTGGCAATGGCTTCAAGATATGTCAAGGAAGAGAGACTCTGAACATTGAAGGTGAATGTGGCAAAATGTTAATCAAGCTCTACATCATCCCAAGGAGTCACTATATATCTTAAACCCTAATTTTACTCATATACTGAGTGGAGTGTAAAAACCTCTTAGAATTTTTTTTGTAGTGTAACTTGGAGGGCATGCTATTTGATTTTTCAGAAAGGAATTACCCTTTGAGGAGAAAGTATATATGGGGTTCCCTCTAAAGAAGCACCATCATGGTAAAGGATCTACACAAAATTTTTGCTGAAATTTAAACTAAGGGGAAGGTAAAGGATTGGCTGTTGATTTTAACATGAAGATGAAGGTAACATGCTTCTACCCAAAGGTAACTATGAATGATAAGGTATGATATCATTGCTAATGCTTGAAATTGAACATTTGAAATGCAAAACAATTATTTTTTGTTATGACCTTTTTTCTTTATAAAACCTAGATTTCATTTATATACTTATGTGATATTCTTACATAATTCTGCAACACATTCAACATATTTCAGCCTATGCCAAATTATCCAAATATTTGCATTTCTACATCCATATCAACATGAACCATCCCTTCCATTCATTCATACCTTCTTTGACAATGGACATATTAAGAATAACAACAAACAAATGACAAACAAGGGAAACAAATTGACAAATGGAAAAAAAAAACTTGGAAACTTGCAATGGAAGCCTTTTTTTAGAAGCCTTTTTTTAAATAATTCATAAATAAGATAGGGCTTTTTCCCCCTAAAAGGGAAGGTGTATTTGGCTATTGCATGTTACATTGTGTGTGTGAATAGTGGTTATTTCAATTTCGACAAAGTCCAAATTTAAGTTTTAGGCTACTATAAAAAAAACATTATGAACCCTTTTGACAAATGTTGGAAAATTGGAGTGGCAAAACTTGGTGGAAAAACTCTTAGCCAATGGCTTAAACTATTTTAATTACAAAATTACAAGTAAGTAATAAGTATTAAGAATGTATGCAATTTCCATAGGTCCACAAAATTCAAGACCAACATTGGAACTAGATGAGCAATGCATCAAAAAAAAAATGGCAAATCATGTGAAGGAGTTGAACCTTTGTTCTAAAGGACACTACACCTAATGGCAACACATGACCTTGACTTGTAAGCCACACATTAGTTTTAATGATACAAAGAATATGAAACAGATTATAAAAAAAAAGTAAAAATTTACCTAAAGTTCAAATTTGTCAACATGATGAAAATGAGGGGTTTATGGCAAAATTCAACTTGCAAACCCCCACACAATCATCATAAGTTTTTAAAAGCCCAAACTTGAAACTAGGTTGTAAGTTGTAACACATTAATAAAATCCTTAATCGGTCACAAAACTTGTACACAAGCAAATGAAAAATGTAAAAGACTAGATTAGATGTTATAATCTATTGAACCTAGATGTAACAACAAAGCACATTCATGTTAAAAATTAAGCAAAGCATGTCCAACATTTACAATACAAAAATCAAGGTCTATGGGGTTTGGGCATGGAAAGTTCTTATGGATTGCACCATGAAACAAGCATAATGCTTCAAAAACCTAGAACTTCCCATGGTCAAAACAATAATGAGCCACTACAACAAGAAAACATCAAATTAAAAAACCTCTCCTTGATTTCTCATTAGTCCAAATTGTGATGGCATCATCATAAGGAAAAATATCCATGGTATAAAAAGTTGTGCAAACATATGAATCACCAAATCCAAATGCTCACAAAGTTAATTTTGCAATCTTGTCTTCATGAATGTTGAGGTTGAGAAAGTTTTCTCATCTCCACAAACCCCATATTTAGAACCATAGCCAACTTTGCAACTTTCATGAATTACGAACTTAAAAAGTGAAGCACATCATAGTGCATTCGAAGAAATATTTCTAAATTTTAACATTGGATTGAAATCCATGGTTGTTGCCTAGTTGATAGCCCATTGAGCATTGTAGATCATTGCCATTGTGAAAAAAAAATTACATATCCAAAATATTCATATCAAGTACAATGTTGGAATCCATGTTTGAGTGGATCCAAACTTTTTGGGTTGACAATAAAACCTTTTCAAGATAACTATATGAATATGGAAGGTCACCTAACACGAAGATTTTAACTAGTAATGTGGGTAAACCATGTTTAAGCATTCATCACATATTGGGCAAGAAATTATTTATCAAGTTCATCATTGACTTTGGTTGTTGTTTCAAAACATTGTTTTTGAACATGATTGATGATTTGCTAGAAGATAGCATGAATCATAGCCACATAAAGTGATGTACAAAGACAATAACAATGCATCATGGTGAAAATACTAACGATTGGGGAACTCAAATTCTCCAACACAATATTCAGGTTGGGTACCCATTCATGCACCACCATATTTGAGTACCTATCAAACATGTCATTCATGTAAGAAATCTAAAGATCATTGTACCAACATAAAGTAAAAATTAGCCGTGCATAACTTGCATTAACAAAAAAATCACACACAAAACATTATCGGAACTATTAAAATTTTGATAAGGTCATTTAACCCTTCAAGCATGGGCATGATACAAGAGAGGCCCCACATTACCTCCAAGTTGCAAAGAAGTTCCAAGTTTTGAACAACTTGTGCAACAATGTTAACATTTTCAAAACTAGAATGCAATACTTAAACAACATTCTTTTAGTTCGGAACACCATCGAAATCCCATGGGTTTTGATTTTCCCCAAATTATGGTGACCCCATGTTTCCCCAATGTTGGCGCCAATTCAACAAATTCATGAAATCTTTTTGGACTATGAGAAAAATACACATACAAACTTTGCAACACATCCTCAAATTTTCACACAATGCCTAACTTATAAAAAATTTGGATTACCATATTTGTGCAATGGTTCATACATGTACATTAATCATGAATGGTGCATCTTGTTCTTTCAATTGGACTATCACACATGTTCTAATACTTTGAAACACATTCACCCCATCAACTACAAATGTTAAAAGTTTAAATGAAATTGTGTTTTGAGTCAAATCACCAAAAAAACCATGACATACACCAAAATGTGCTTTAAATTTTTGAGAATGGTCCCATCACCTGCTTGCTACAAAGGATAACAACAAAAGTATTCATTGTGAGGTGTTCACATAAATATCTATGATGGAAACCCAAGATTGTTAATCACAAGTTGTGATTTCATCACAAAAGAGAAAAATGAACCAAACACCTTCAACCAAAGTTTTGGTTTTGTTGACAATTAATTAAAACATGCAAGTTGTCATCTTTTAATCAATTGCATTTGACTAATATGTTTTTTGAAAAGTTTTTCACATCAAGGAAATGTAATAGCTTTCTCATACTTTAGTTGTTGGTCATAAATATGCCTTCAAACGTGTGAAAATGAACATAAAATTATACCAATTTCTTCTTCCTTTTTCCAATAGTCGCATTGTAGATTTGATTAACAATTATATCTTTCTTGGGTGTTGCATATAGACATTCATTTTCAACATGGATAAATTCTTTGTTTATGTACTATTTGCCAACTTTACAAACACCTAGAATTGCAAATAAGGCTTTTTATCCTACCACCATGCTTCCAAAGGTTGTTAAATTTAAGGGCTATCAACTTTTCCTTGCCATTTATTTCCATACAAACCTTGGATCTTACTTGATGTACCTTCTCACATAGATCCATCACTAATTCAACCTATGGAAACTTTGCATTCTATACATTTTAAAATACTTTATTTTGTTCATACTCCTTCCTTTTCCTCTTATTCTTTTCAATTACAATCCAAAAAAAATCCTTAGGAAGAGGCTTCGGAATTCAAGGAGAGGGTTTGGGGTTTGGTTGCTAAAAGATGCCACACTAGTTGATTCATTTTGAGAAAAGAAACCATGAAACTTGAAATTTTGTAGAGGTTGCAAAGGTGCAATGCTTGATCATGCAACTGAAAGAAAAGAGTAACACACATAAAACCAAGAGAGGAATTGACTTAAGAAGATGCAATTAAAGTTTGATTAAACCATAAACCCCTCAATCATGAAACACGCCAAAAAATAAAGAACTCAAAAGTTTTGGACTCACGATGAAACATTTATAAAACAAAAGAGCTTAGAGGATTTTAAGCTCAAGAAGAATTAGAATGCCAATTGCAAGTGAAGCTCAATTAAACCATTAACCTTTTGATGTGAAACACACAAAAAGTTCAACTAAACCCTAAATTCGTGATCAAAATTCACGTAAAACTATATGAACTCAGAATATTCAAGAATATGCATCATGAGATTGAAGTTCAATGAAACATATAGAAGACAAAAAGAGTTCAATGGATTCAAGAGCAAGTTGAAAGACAAATGACACTTGAAAAAGATTGAAAATTTGCATAGTACCGAGAACAAGGAGCAATTCGAAACCTCATTGACACTCCCCATTGCAAAGCTTGAAAATATCACACAAATCCAAATTTTGTTTGACTTTTGAAACAAATTTGAATTTTGTTTGATTGTCCACACAAATCCTAACTATATTTGATAAGTTCAAAATCAACAATCATGATTCACAATTTGTGACTTAACAATGAAATTTGAGAAGCTTCAAAGTACTACATTGTAACTTTTATGTACACAACACACACACAAAGTAAAATTTGCAAACTTGCAATTTGGTAGTGCATTGTGCAAGCATCAAAAAAAAATTTAAGGCTAAGAACTTAGGAGTCTTATGCATTGAAAGATTATTGTTAATCATGATTTGCAATAATTATGTAACATTACCTCACTAACATCTCACCTTCATTCATCATGATTTTTTTCAAAACTTGCACAGGCTAAATCCAAATTCTATTACTAGCATCTTAACTATATAATATGCCCAATTGAAGGTACATAAGCAACAATGGCAAGATGGCCCTTTTAATGGCCAACAACAACTGATGAAAACTATGTGTAATGCTTGTCACCTTTTTGGTGAAGGTTGAAAACAATTGGTAGGCATTGGCAATATTTGGATAGCTCTATGGCACAATTTGGCTACAATGTTTTTTGCAAGCATGCCACATGCAACAATGGGGATGAAGATTTAGGAGAAAGTGTAGCCATTTGGTAAAATTTCTTTCTTATCTACCCTATTTTCTAGGCATAAAGATAGGAGGAAAACATTCTAGGTTGAAATTTGGCAAGATTTTGCCACTAAAAAAAAATGTTGGTCACAACCCTTCTAAAACAAATATGCTGTAATCAACAAGGAGGATGGGGATCACTCTCCACCACTATTCATTTCATAGTATAACATGTTCTAACGAGTGTTTTTTTTTGTGGGGACAAAATAATTGGGAATTTTCTTTTCCTAATGTAAATTCAATGGATTCTGCTATTTTGGGGAAATATTGGCTAAAATTTTGATAATAAGAGCCCTAGCTCAAATGTGTGTGTCTGTGTGTGTATTTTATTTGTCAATTTTCTGATGTAGCATTATTAGTGATTATCCAAAAAAAAAAGTTTAGAGTTGATTGGCAACACATTTGTAGAAAGCTCTCCAAACAATAGAAAACTGGTAGAAAAAAACTGCTCAAAAATAAGAATTGTGTCAAAGTGTGAGGAAATTTTCCCAATACAAATTTTTTTCCTCAAAAAATTGGTAAATTTTCCTTTGTGGCATACTATTCTTTTTTAGTTTCTGGAAGGTTGAAATTTTGTGAAAATTCACTATGACAAAAATAAATCACTGGTTCTAAGCAATGTTTATTTTT
>Ga0116230_10003745_pt1 | contig 14889 bp, 8 predicted proteins | sample S1TSphfallax_3_FD_88678 | JGI IMG/M metagenome (GOLD analysis project Ga0116230, IMG submission 88678) | Host-associated microbial communities from peat moss isolated from Minnesota, USA - S1T2_Fd - Sphagnum fallax MG | ecosystem: Host-associated > Plants > Peat moss > Unclassified | place: USA... | reverse complement strand
CGCGATGTGCTGCGCTCGCGCAACCGCCGGCGAAGGCACGAACAAATTGCAGCAATCATGCGAAGCGAAATTTCATCAAATGCAGAAGTGCCGGAGGAGTCAGCGCTCGCTTCGCTCATCGACGAAGCGTTAGGCCGGCTCAGTGAAGCGGATCGTTCTTCCATCGCCTTGCGGTTCCTGCAGGGCAAAAGTTTCCGCCAGGTCGGCGAATCGCTGGGCATCAGCGGTGAAGCGGCGAGAAAGCGGGTGGATCGCGCGATCGGCCGGCTGCGCTCGTTGCTCACGATGCCCGGGCCTTCGATGAACCCCGAGCGTTTGGGGCTGTCGCTGATGGCATTTCAAGCCGCCAGCGCGCCGCCGGATTTGTTGAACCGGGTGGTTGCCCTCCCGGCGGCGCCAGCCCCTGGTTCGGCTGTCGCCATCGCAAATGGAGTGGGCTGGACCATGACCCTGACAAAAACAAAAATGGCGGCGGCAACACTCGCGATCCTTCTCGCCGCGATCGGCATTCCGGTGACTGGCATCGTCCTGTTGCAGCATTTTCGTGAGCCATTGCCGCCGCCGGCGATGGTTCAGGCGACGCCTCAGCCGCTGCAGCGATTGCCCGGTGATCCGTCCTACGACGCGGCCGCGAAAGAATCGATCAACAACATGAAGTTGCTCGGCCTCGCCTTGGCGATGTACACAACGGAGCACCAGGGGAAGTGGCCAAACTCTCTGTCGGATGTGAAGAAATACATGGCCGGCGACTACGAAAAGGTAATGCAGAATCCCGTCACAGGCGATGCTGAGGGCTACATCTACAAAAAACCGCCCGATTGGATCAGCAAGCTGCCAGCCGCAGCCACCACACCGGTTCTGTTCGAGGGCAAAGCGGGTGCGGTCGACCCGGATGGCGCGCTGCTTTATGCCGACTGGCATGTCGGGACGGCCCGTTGAATGAAAAAGGTTTCGACGCCGTGCAGATAGAGCGCCGCAGTGGTATGATTTGTGAGAGGATTCTTATGGCAAACCTGCCTTCAATGCTGCTCCGCGGCCTGGGACACAAACGGCTTGCTGCGGTCAAAGAAAAGGGCACGCTCACTTCAGAGAATTCAAAGGCGTCGGGAGTCTTTGATCGTGACGGCGCAACAATCAAAGACTCCCGACCCCTTTGAATTTCCCGAGTTTGCATCGATGTCGACCACCCGGGCGACAAAACCCGACAATCTGCAATTGTTCAGCATTGACGCATCGGCTCAGCCGCGCTGCAAGCGATGGATTGTGATACAATGCTCACAGGAGAAGCTATGGCAACGATCACTTCAACCTTGTTCAGTGGCTTGGGTTCCAAGCGTACCTCAGCGATCAAGAAAAAGGTCCGCCGATTGGGGACCACGCCCGAGGCCTATTTCAAGCAGCTTTTAGACCAAGACTTGGAGTTGGATCATCTGGTGGCGAGTCAATCGCTGGCGGAACTCGCGGCGCCAATCCGCAAGGCATTTGAGGACATGGGCGAAGAAGAGATGGGAAATCTGATTGAAGCCTCGCGCAAGCGCAACGCCCGGCGACTCTCTGGCCATTGAGCAGGCATGTCAATGGCCGGATTTCGCGTTATTCTCGACACCAACACCTTGTTCCGCGGGCTCGCCAAAAGTGAGTCGGCTTCGGGTCGCGTGTTAGAGGCGATCGAGGCGCATCGGACGACTCTTCTCACAAGCCGCCTGGTTGTTGCAGAGTATCGAACAATTCTTATGGACCCAAAGATTGTCGGTCGTTACGAATCGCTGACACCGTTGATCGTCGAGGCAGCCATCCGCAAACTCGTTTATTATGCTGAGCACTTCGATGTCGTCCGATTGAAATTCGAGTTTGCGCGCGACCCGAAAGATCGGAAGTTTTTGGAATTGGCGATCGCTGGGAAAGCCACGCATTTGATTACTTTTGATTCGGATTTGCTTTCGCTGCCGGCATCGCATTCGGATGCAGCGAAGCGACTTCGGCAACGCCATCCGCATCTGGAAATTCTGTTGCCGGGCGCCTTCCTCAACCTGCTTGAAGTTGAGAGTGACAACCGTTCAAGCCAGCGATGATGCAATCCGCTCATAACTGGCCACGCGCCAGGGCGGCGCGGTTTTGCTCACCACATCGGGGAAGAATTCCAGCAGCGATTCGGCGGTGATCTGCCAGAGGCCGAACATTTTCACGCCGGGGGTGTCGATGACCGAGCCGCCGAAGTCCAGCAGATATCGCCGGGCGCTGGTCGTAGTATGCCGGCCTTTGCCGGTGAAACCGCTGATTTCACCGATGCGGATATCCAGCTCGGGCTGGATCGAGCGGATCAGGCTGGACTTGCCGACACCGCTGTGACCGGCCAGCACGGTGCTGTGATTCATCAGACATTCTTTGAGTTCAGCAAGGCCAATCGCGCGATCGACGCTGGTTTCGATTGTCTGCACGCCGATGGAGAGATAATGCGACAGCGCTTCGCGCGGGTTGACTGATTCATCATCGGCATCGGCAATTTCGGTGGTTGGATCGCTCAGCAATTCCAGATCGATCTTGTTCAGGCAAACAATTGGCACCAGCCCGCCGCTCTTGGCGGCGACGATCATGCGATCCACCAGGCCCCATTTCACCGCGGGTTCTTTGACACTCGCGACGATCAGCATCTGCTGTGCGTTGGCGACGATCGGATGCTGCTCGTGGCTTTTGAAACTGTCGGTGCGGGTGAGCACAGTCTGGCGCGGTTCGACTTTTTCGATGACGCCTTCGCGCCGGCCGGTGTCGTTGTTGATGCCGGTGTCACGGAAGCGAACCCAGTCGCCGACGACAAGCTGCGTGTCGGCCAGCTTGGTCAGCGTCTTTCGCGTCACGCAAAGCAACGACTGCCCGGCCGACTCCACATCGCAAAACAGCGAATACACCTGCGTGACCTGCCCGAGCGGAAGGGCGGCGAGCTCACCCGGATTGGCCGCCGCCGCCGCCGCCAGCAGGGCCGCACGCAGCAATCCGGTCTTTTCGATCTTGTCCTGCTGGGCATTTTTGTTTCGGTTCGAGAACCGTTCGGATTGGTCCTCGTCTTCCTCGAACATTTCGGACTTGTCGAAATCGCCGCGTCGATAGCGCTCGGCCAGATCGTTTTCCCGCGGTTTTTTGCGACGGATTGCCATGGTGCGGGGAGTCTAACACAACTGGCCAAGGGTGCCTGTCTTATTCCGCAGTTCGTTTCTGTTGGAGTTGCCGCGAATTTCCTGTTTTGTTGCACGATCCGGATGACCCATCTCGGAGCTACACAGAGCACGGCGAGCAGGCATGGACCCAGGACAGGAAGAAAGGAATGCTCACGCGCCCGCAAGCCAATCCAGCATGGATGCTCACCGCCATCTTCGCTTCTCCGTGTCCTCCGTGTCCTCCGTGCCTCCGTGGCGAGTGATCTTCGTTCAACCAGCGGCCGCACCGAGCCTGCCGCACCGAGCCGGCCGGATGCCGAGTGCTGAAGATCCTGCTATCCTCATGCTCGATGGCCCGACTCAATCCGCCTGGAGCCTGCATGCGGCAGCTGATTTTTATCTGCGTTTGTCTTTTGGGGAGCATTGTGTCCGCTCAGCAATCAGCACCCCGGTCATTGGTGAAATGCCCGATTTCGCCGGTCCGGGTAGAGCATCGCGATGACGGGGTGTTCTTTGTCGATTTTGGGCGCGATGCTTTTGCACAGTTGAAACTGAAGCTGGACGCGGGGGCCGAAAAGAAGATCACGGTTCGGCTCGGAGAAAAGCTCAAGGATGCCAATCATCTGGATGCAAAGCCGGGCGGTTCGATCCGGTTTTTGGAAACCACTTTCATCGATGGCGTCGCAAGACTAACCAGGGCCGACGCCCGCTGGATGCCCGAAGAGATTGGGCCAGTCATGCCCTTTCGGTATGTGGAATTGCAGGGGCTTCCCGAGGGGATCTCTACTGCGATGCTGGCCAGGGCTTTGACGCAGGTTGCGGTGAACTATCCGTTTGATGACAGCGCCGCCGATTTTTCCTGCTCCGATGAGAGGCTGAATGCGGTTTGGAATCTGTGCAAGTACTCGATCAAAGCCACCAGTTATGCCGGGATTTTTGTCGATGGGGACCGCGAGCGCAAACCCTACGAAGCCGATGCATTTATCAACGGCCTGGGCTGGTATTGCTGCACCAGTGACCTCACGCTTCCACCGCTCACCGATCGATATCTGATCGATCACCCCACCTGGCCAACCGAGTGGAGCATGTTCAGCGTTCTGTGCGCGTGGAACGATTATCTCTACACCGGCGATCTGGATGCGCTCCGCAAAGCCTATCCCGATCTGAAGGCCAAGAGTCTGCGGGCGCTGGAGCGGGAAGATGGGTTGATCAGCACCTCGACCGTGTCCCCTGCGGTTTATGAATCGCTGCACCTGGAAAAAGAGAAACTCAGGGACATCGTCGATTGGCCCACCGGCGAGCGGGATGGGTGCCAGATGAAGCCGGTCAACACGGTGGTCAACGCGTTCCACTGCCGGGCGCTGGCACTGCTGGCGAAGATGGCGACGGCACTGGGGAACGATGGAGACGCGCAGGATTTTCAAGCCGCCGCCGACAAGTCGCTGGCGAGTTTCAATGAAAAGCTGTTCGACCTGAAAACGGGGCTTTACGTTGATGGCGAAGGCAGCTCGCACAGCAGCCAGCATGCGAATATGTTCCCGCTCGCTTTTGGCCTGGTGCCGGTCGATCGCGGAGCGAAAGTGCTGGAGTTCATCAAGGGCCGGGGGATGGCGTGCAGCGTGTATGGCGCACAGTTCCTGATGGACAGCCTGTTCGACCACGGGGCCGGTGACCAGGCCATCGCCCTGATGCTCGCCCCCGGTGATCGCAGCTGGCGGCACATGGTTGAGGACACCGGAACGACCCTCACCCTCGAATCGTGGGATCAAAAATACAAACCCAATCAGGATTGGAACCACGCCTGGGGAGCAGCCCCGGCAAACCTGATCCCGAGAAAAGTGCTCGGCGTCGAACCGATCGAGCCGGGTTTTTCCAGAGCCCTCATCTGGCCGCGATGTGCGGGCAAGTCGAGCAAGATCACCTTTGCCCGCGGCAAGGTGCCGAGTGCGAAAGGCCCGGTCGACGTGGATTGGAAAGCGTCACCCGAACAATTCTGTCTGAGCGTCGAGTTGCCGGCTGGCATGACGGCGGAGATTCGTCTGCCCCTGGATTGGGGCAAGCGGGTTGTGGTGGATGGAAAGAGGGTCGCGGGAGAGGAAGCGAGCGGCTTGATCGCTGTTGATCTCTCGGCTGGCAAGCATGAGATTGTCGTCGGGAAGTGAGACGCTGTGCGGCGGGTGTGTTGCGGACGGATTATATCCGCTACTTTCCCTGAGCTTTCTCGCATCAGTTCGCCGGCGAGAGAGCACACCGAAAGTAGGATCGGCGTCTCGCCGATGGTTTGGTGATCCGGGCGAGCCGCAGGATCGGGGCCGTCCATTGCATTGGCGGCGTGAAAAAACTTCGGCCGCGTTCTGCAAAACAACCGTACGGTCGGCGAGTTCCTGCGCCTCGAGCGAGCCGGTGATCAATATCCGGTCACACCGGATCAACCACAAAATTATCGACGCTCGTGATCGTCGTCGGATTTGTCAGCTGGAGCGCCTTGTCGGAGAACCCGATGCCGCTGGTGCGGATCTTGCCGACGTGGTCGGCGGCGATGCCGAAGGCGGAGGCTCCACTGTCGGTGCCGATCTTGGCGAACGAAACGGTGCCGACGTCCCAGCCAGCGATCATCGAGTTGCTGAAAACACCGCCGTTGATGCGAATCGAGGTGATCGAGGCGGCGGTGTTGGCGAAATCCGACGTGCTGGTCGGCAGCGAGGTGAGCCCGTCGCTGATGCCGGCGAAGAACTGGCTGTTGACGATACCGTCAGCGGTGATCGAACCGATGGAACCCGAGGCGATGACCCCGCCGCTGTTGATGATCCCGCTGACGCTGAGCGTGCCGACGGTGGTGGCTTTGATGGTCCCGCCGAAGTTGCCCTTGATCTTCACCGTGCCGACGCTGGGTGCGGTGATGTAGGTGGGGCTGCCGGTGGTGTCCAGATACGCACCGGCTGTCAGCGAGCGGATGGGGATGCCGGAACTGATCGTGCTGTTGAGCACGCGGTTGAAGGTCATGGCGACCGATTGACCGGTGCCCTGCCCGCCGATGGCGATGGTGGCGGCCGACACGTAACCCAGCGAGAGCGTGGTGATGCCCCCGGTCACGGTTGCTTGCGAAAGGATGTTGACTGTCCTGGCCGAGATGGTGCCGATCGAACCGTTGACGATCAGATCGGTGAGCGATGTTTGCCTTCCGCCAGCAACACTGAGCGTCAGGGTTGATGCGGAGTTGGTGCCGTTGGTGATGATCTCGAAGGCGTTGGTGGCATTGGAAACCGACCCGACGAATACCACATCGCCGCTGCCCAACCCCTTGAGGCTCACGACCACCCGCTGGTTCAGCGCGTCGGTGTAGACGGCATGCTGGGTTGCCGAGAACGGCAATGCCGCCAGCGACAGATAGCTAATGGTCCCGGTCACGGTCGGAGTGGCCAGGACGATGTTGGTGCTGGGGTTTGAAATGGTGAACGAAAGCGTCTTGGTCTGGGCGGCGATGAACTGCTGATAGACCGGGACATAGACCGTTTCCTGAACCCGACCGGCGGGGAAGGTCAGCGTGCCGGATTCGGACTGATAATCCTGCCCGGCGATGGCGGTGCCGTTCGCGGTGGCGTAGCTGATGGTTACCGGACCGGTCAAGGACGGCGTGATGTCCACATCAAACGGCAAGTATGTAAGACCAAGCAAGGATTCGGTCACCGACCCGGCGACGGCGGCAATGCTTGGGGGCGAATTGGTCAAGATCGTGCCGGTTCCCTGCGACGGCGTGCCCAGCACCACGGTGGAAGAGCCGCTGAGCGTCAGATAAAAGACTTTGTCCAGCTGCGGGTTGGTTCCCGGCAGCACGGTGACATCGATTGTCTGCGGACCGGTGCTTCCGATGGGGAAAAGCAGCGTGCCGCTGACGGCCGTGTAATCCACGCCCCCAACCGCCGAGACATCGGTGGTGGTGTACGGCACCGATACTGCAAACGGCGCAGGCGCTGACAGCGATACGACAAATGCGTACGTGAGATTGGCGGTTGCTGATCGGGTCTGGGCGGCCGGGCTGGTGATGGTCACCGCCGGGAAGTTGGAGTTCAGGATCGTTCCGGTCCCGATTGAATTGGTGCCGTTGAATCCGGTTGGGACGGTCAGGTTCACCGTGAACGACACATTATTTTCGATGGTGAGGTTTCCGACAGCCTCGACCGTGATGGTTTGGGAGGTGACACCGGGGGCGAAAACCAGCGTTCCGCTGTTGGGCAGATAGTCGTTGTTGGCCACGGTGGCGGTGCCATCTTCGGTGGTGTAGGGAACGCTGAGGCCGGTGGGATCATTGGGGGCGATGGTCACCGTGAAGACCATGTCGGCATAGCCGGTGTGCGGACGGGTGATGGATACGCTGTTGATCGAGACGCTGGCCTGATACATCCCGGCGTTGAGGTCCAGATCGTCGGTTGAGGAGGTCACCGTGATCAGACCCGAGTTGCCGTTGGCATCCGCCACGCTGTTGGCGGTGGTGAGGGTGCCGGTGCCCACCGGGCTGATGAAGTATCCGGCGGGGGCGGCGAAATGGACGTAATAGCTTCCCGCCGCCACGTTGGAAAAGGCATACAAGCCGTAGGAGTCGGTGGTGGTGGTCTGCACCACGGTGCTGCCGGTGCTGCCAATTCCGCCCGAACCCGGTGTGAGCAGTTCAACGGTGATCCCTGCAAGGCCCGTTTCGCCGGTGTCCTGTGTCCCGTTGAAATTCGAGTCATTGAAGACATGGAAACCCAGATAGGGAGCATCCAGATCGGCGATCAGTGCGCTGGCGACGACCGACCCGCGACCGCTGGTCAGATCGTAGCCCGGTCCGGCGGCATATCCGTTGTTTCCGCTGGTGATGTCGTGGAAATCGGCTTCGGGGGCGCTGTAGATCAGCGGCAAGGTCTGCGTCGGTCCGTTCAGCGTGGTCATGCCATTGGCGACCCGGCCCTGATCGGCGATGGCGATCACGCCGGCAAACAGAGGGGTCGCCAGGCTGGTGCCGCCGACCCCGGTGCTCCATGGAGTCTGGGTGCCGTTGTCGTAGCTGTCGTAAACGGAGATACCCGTTGCCGGATCGCCAAGCATCGCCACGTCGGGATAGGTGCGATTGGTCGTGCTTTGGGTGACCAGGAAGTGCTGATATTCCGGCTGGGGTTCGTAAGCGCTGATGCCCCCACCGCCGCCCCCGTCGCCAAACGGGTCTGAGCTGCCGGTACCCGAGCCCCAGGCGGACTCGCTGACGTACGTGCCGCCGCTGAGATTCAAGGTGGTTCCGCCGACCGCGACCACGTTGGGCGAAGCCGCGGGGTACTGCGGAGCGAAGGTGGTGCCTGATGGATCATACGCGCCCGAATCGCCTGCCGCGGCGACGAAGGTGACACCGATATGGCCGGTGGGTGTGGTGAAATCCGAGTCGGTGGTCAGTTCGTTGGAGGTTTCGTCGCTGCTCCAGCTCATGGAGACGACACTGACGCCCGGAAGCCTTGCGGCTTCGGCGGCGCCGGCGATCAATTGGGTCGCGTCATTGGTTTCCACCAGGATGAGGCTCGCGCCCGGTGCCATCGCGTGGACCCATTCAATGTCAAGCGATTCTTCGCCTTCCCAGTCATCGCCTCCGGGGCCGGCGGGATCGGTCTGGGGCAGCGGGCTGGTTTTGCCCTCTTGGTTGACCACTTCAAAGTTGGGCGGGTTGGGCAGGCCGTACGCCGTGTCGAACGCTTCCAGATCGGTCGTCGCGGTCGGGTAGTCATAGGCATCGACCAGCGCGATGGTCTGCCCGGCACCATTTCCGACGATTCCGCCGGTGAAAATAATTCCGTTGGCGGAGTATGCGGATTCAATTTGCTGCGGGGTGTACCCCGACGGCGTTGGCGAGGACCCGCCGTTGGGTGGAGCACCGGGGTTGCCCGGAAGATGCAGAAAGTATTGGGGAGTGGGAAACGCAGCGGTGGTGAGGTTCGCTGTGGCGGTGGCGACGACCGAACTGAGGAGCAGGCGCTGCTCGAAGAATTCGGGAAGGTAATTCGTGGAAGATTTGCGTGACTGAATTGCTTTGCGCTGCTGAGGCCTCACGAGCGTTCCTCCGGGATGGTTCTGGAGTTTCAAACCGTCTCCTGCCGCCGATGCAGAGTCGCAAAAATCAAGGCAGTACGACGGGGCGAGAGTATCGCCGTGGCGTGGATTGTTGTCAAACCTCTTCAGGTTCGGGGACATCACCGCGCCAGAAGCCAACCCAGCACACCCAGCAGAAGATCCAGCAGCACCCGGCATTGCCAGAACTGCCGGCGGATCTGCTGCGACCGGGTCATCGCGGCGATTGCCAGAATGAGATAGCCGTTGGCGGCATAACCGCAGCAGGTCGCCATGAAAAAGCTGAGTTTCTCATCCGCCCGGTCGTGCTTTTTTGCCATCAGGTGAAACCCGAAGACGGCAAGCACACCGATCAGAAAATGCGTCAGCCACCAGAAGGCGACCAAGGGTCGAAGCAAATGCGGCCAGAGCGGTTCGGCCTCGGCGGTCCGCAACGCAGGGTGGCGTCCGCGCCGAAACAAACTCCGCCACAATCGAAACAGATAGGGCACATCCAAACCCAGCCACGCCAGCACGAAGATGACATACACCAGTTTGGCCGCCAGATTCAGCTGGCCGTCGGTCCAAATGTAATCCCGCATGAACACGAGATAGCCGGCGATGGAGAGAGTCAGCAGATTGGCGAATAAGAATCCGAGCCAGTCCTCGATCAACCCAAATGGAAGTGCGATCCGCCGGGCGAGCCGTAAGGATGGGGAGTCTGGGGCTGGGGAATCCATGGTTTGCACCGAAATGACTTGGAGAGCTATACAGCACAGACCCCCGGTATGATTTCCAATTTCATCAAATGCCCGCATGCTGCGGTGGGGACCCACGGCTGCGCCGCGGGCTTTGGCCGCTAAAGAGCTGACTTGCTCAGCCGAGTTGTTTGCGTAACTCAGCGATGGCAGCGGGGCGATCGGGCTTATCGAAGATCGCGCTGGCGACGACGAACCAGTCGACGCCCGCGTCGGCTGCCTGGCGGATGTTATCGGGCTTGATCCCGCCGTCGATCTCCAGACGCTGATCGGCTCTTAACCGCCTCTTAATTGTCTCGGCCTTGGGAAGCGCCTCGGGCATGAACTTCTGACCGGAGAAGCCGGGGACGACGCTCATAATCAGGACCAGATCCACCAGATCAAGCACCGGATAAATCTTCTCGATGGGGGTGGCGGGTCGAAGGGTGATTCCGACATGGCACCCGAGTTTTTTCAATTCTTTGGCCGTTATTATCGGATCTGTCACCGCTTCTACGTGGAATGTAAGACTGTTCGCTCCAGCTTTTAACAATGGGGCTGCGTATTGGACTGGATCGCTGATCATCAGATGACAGTCCAGATAAGCCGGCGTGGATTGTCGGGTTGCATGGGTGATGTGGGGACCGAAGCTAATATTAGGCACAAAGTGGCCGTCCATGATATCTAGATGAAGAAAGTCACCGCCGCCGTTTAAGACCTCATGAATTTCCGAACCCAGGCGTGTGAAATTCGCCGAGAGAATGGAAGGAAGAATCAGTGGGCCGGTGAGTTGGTAAGGATCGGTAACCATGGCTTGGATTAAACCACAGATGCCGGTCAATTCACAACTCGGTGACGCGATCCATATTGCATGAACCTTTAAGTGGGCTCATGCGTACCAACGTTGTGTTGGCGTTGGGCGTCGGCTTAGGGCGACTTTGCCGAACTTTTTTTCCTGCTTTCGTAGTAGTAACAGCATGAAGTACATCCGACTGCTCGCAATCCCATTGTTGTTTTCCTGTCTTTCAATTCCGGTTTCTGCCTTGCATCCGCAGTACTCAACCGGTTCACTTGGTGGTGGGGCTGGCAAAGGCGGCTCAACCAATGCGGTGACCGTATCGTTTCTGACCAACGGGACCATTCAGCTTCGCTTGAACAATCAACTGGTCAGTTCGGGAATTCCCACCCTGCTGAATTCTTCTCCTACATTCACAACCGGTGTTGCGATCAGCGCCACCCACGGGCAACTCACCCAGCAATATGTTCCGTGGGGACTGGTGATCGTTTACGATTGCGTCCTTTCCGGAACCGATCTGACGATTTCGGCGCAGGTGCAGAATAATGGGAGCAACGTCGCTGGCCCGTTAAATCTCGTGATGCCTCCATTCATGTTTTCCGGCACGCCCAGCGGGACCATGCCGTCCTGGAATTCGTCATATCTGGTGGCACAAGGCACGGGCATGTTTCACCCCTCGTCGTTTTGTCCGCTGGGCTGCGTCTTCGCAGGTGACTCCAATTACGCGGTAGCGGCCTGGTCGCCTTCGGAAATCGCCAGACAGTCCTTGATCGAGGCCAGCTGGGTTTCGGACACATATTTGCCCAACCCGCTGCCGATCGAACTGCATACATTGGAGACTGTTGCACCGGGAGCAACGGGAACGATTTCCATCGCGCTTCGGGTGACAACGGATCAGAGCCCCAACGGCATTCAGAGTGGCTATAAGTTGTTGCTCCCCGCAATGAGTTATACTCCGACTGCGGCACCGGCGGTCCGATTCCAGTCAATCGGCGCGAATTGGGTGACCCAAAATGACCCTTATGGATACGACGGTCCGTGGCGGCGGTTGGATTGGCCGCAGGGGGTGCAATCCTATCTGGTGACGGTGGAACCGATTCTCCAGGCCGTGGGAGGAGTGGGAGTGGTGTTCTGGGCACCCGGTGGTTATCAAGCCACGACCATGTACCCGGTTGACTACGACGTGAATCTTGCCCGTATTGCCACCACCTGGCCGAATCTGGCCAGCGGATTCAAGGCAGCCGGTTATCGGGTTGGAATTGCCGCAAGGCTCGGCGACGCGCTCAATCCAGACGGGTCGGTCTACCGTGCAAATCCCAACAGTCCAACCGATGTAGCCACCATGCTCTCACGCGTGGACTATTGTGCAGGCCAAGGCATCGACCTATGGTATATTGATAGCGCCTGTAACGATTTCGCCAGCACGCAGATGACGGCGATTGCCAGAAGCCATCTCCCTGCATCTCATGTGTTTTACACAGAGTTTGCAACGGATATATCGATGTCTTTCGCAGGCGTCTATTGCGAGTGGGACGGTACACAAACCCATTGGCTGACCGAACTGCAGCGGTCCCATCTGATGGCTCTGTATCCCAATTCCAGTTGGTTGTGCGTGGATGAAACTCAGACGCTGACCAACGCCCAGATTGTTGCCTTGGGCTTTCAGCCGTTCTTGCCGGATTGAGCAGATTGCCGAGAATATTAAGTGTCAACCAATCCGGCTGTGTTGACTGGAATGTCATCTTCAAAGGCTCCCGCGAGCAGGCCAAATGACATCAACCTCGACCCATTGCTGTCAAAGACGGTCGGGGACGGTGCTGATTCTTGTTGTTGCACTTCTGGCGCTGCTGGCGCTGGTTGGCATGGCGTACCTTGGCACCTCGCAGTTTGAGCGATACGCATCGCAGCAAAATTCGATTGACACTCAGGCAGATCTGCTCATCGGTGGTCTGACAAACCTGGCTGCCACCGCCATACCGGTCAGCTTATATGGGACAGATGCCCAGGGCCGGCGACTTCGACCACCCTCGCAGGAAATGCCGCTGCCGGTCGGTGCCTCGCCGACGGGTTATTCCACCGCCGTAAGCCCCGCGACGATGCTCCTGCTGGCCGACCGTCTGCCGGTCATTTCCAGGAGCAACAACCAAATCAGTTGGGGACGGATCTCCTGGCCGCTGAATCCCAACTCCCTTGGCCAATATGCTTTTGAGTCTCCATTTGGGGAGACGACGCAACTGTATTCTGCGGCTAATAAGTCGCTTCTGGAGTTTCAACCCGTCTACCGTACCATTGCCGGGCAGGTATTTCCGGCGATGCTGATCTTTCTCCCGCCGGCGAATGTCGCCCGATTCCAGCCGCCGCTCAAAGCCTCATCGGCAGGGTATTACCTCACTCCCGGTGGTCCGGTGGATGCCGCAGGGGTTGGTTCACTCAATGCCTCACTCTACAACAGGCTGGCGACCTTCGCCGGGAGCGCTTCGGGTGATGGTATCGCCGACTCCGGGCTCTGGCAGTTGCCCTGCGGGCCGATCAATGGCATCACCTACTATGCCGCCCTTCGCGTGATCGACCAAAACTCCGCCATTAATGCATCGGTAGCCTGGCGCGGTGACGTGGACCCCGCAAGTGCTTCAACCACCAGTGCTTCAACCACCGTCGCCAATTACGGCTGGTTCCGCAGCAATGTGGGCCTTCAGGAAATGCTTGCTGCCGCCTCTGCTGATAAGGAAATGCAGGCAATGAACGCCGTTCGCTTTGGTTCTGCTGCCGCATCGACAACCACGACCGCCCCGGTTTCACCGACAATCTCCAGCATCCCATTCGATAATGGAGGAAATGCACGCACCGATTTCCGGTTCGGCAGCTGGGGTGACGCGATCGACTCGCAACTCGCCCGCCGAGTCACCGCGCCGGGAATGAAAAGCGCCACTCAACCCTACCATGGTTTTAACCTGTTAGACTCCAGCGCCCTTGCCTCGCGGTTTTCACTGTTGCATTCAGCCGTGAGTTCCTCAATTCTGGAACAAAGCCTTCCCGCCGAACTGCTGTACTATCCAAACGTCAGAGTCTCGCCGTACTCCGCCACGGAAGTAAATACCTGGTACTCGAATCTGTTCAGCTATTCACCAACGTTCTCGCCATCGTCGGCTGTGTCGCTGCGTCCGCTGCTGACGGCACTGAATGGTGTATCGAATGCGATCGCCTCCCGATTTGGCAACTCCGCGGCGCCGAAACTCTGGTCACTCAAGTCGGCGTACCAGTTTGGAGACTGGGTCATTGGCCCAGACCAGCATTCCTATGTCTGCCTTATGCCCAATTCCGGAGTCTCACCGCTGTTCCCGACGATAAATAAGATCGAGTATTGGACACAGGTTCCGTGGACGACAACACCAGTCAAGGCCTCGGCAAACACTGCCACTTTCGAGCAGCTCTGGCTTGCTTACTGCCACGTCATGACCGACAGCCAGTCTCCAGCCTCCAGCGGCGTTGCTGAGCAATGGCTTCCTCCAATGCGACCTCCAACCACCGCACCGAGCAGTCCCGAACCCCAGATGACGATGTTCCGCAGCAGCATTCGCGATAACCGCGCGCTGCCGGTCACACCCGGATCTCTCGCCCGGGTGCAGCTCTCGCCCATGCAGATGATGCAGCTGCGGGCGGCCATCGCAGCGGTGAACACCCTCCAGATGCGGAACGCACCGGGTATCGCCAGCTCCCCCGCCTCCCGTTATGTAGTCAGCCGGCATATAGTCCTGGCGGATAGTGCCGGTCATCCCGTTTATGATGTCGAAGTGTTTGGCACCGATGCCCAACCCTACATCAACGCCATGTACGCGCATGTCACAACGAACACGACCAGTCGATTCATTGCCGTGCAGCTGGTCAATCCTTATCCGGTCGCCATTCGAGTCACTCCTGCCTGGTCGTTTGCCACCGTCGACCGAACGCAATTCCCGTCGTTGACGATTACGCCCGTTGGAACCGTGACACCGGCATTTACCATCCCAGCCGCCGTGGGTAACCAGCCGGGGATGATCACGATTGAGGATGGCACCGCGCCGGCAGGGTTTGCCCAGCCTCCAAAGGTTCAGCAGATCAGCGGTCTGGCAGCTGCCATTGGCAAGGAATTCATTAT
>Ga0116230_10003743_pt1 | contig 14890 bp, 11 predicted proteins | sample S1TSphfallax_3_FD_88678 | JGI IMG/M metagenome (GOLD analysis project Ga0116230, IMG submission 88678) | Host-associated microbial communities from peat moss isolated from Minnesota, USA - S1T2_Fd - Sphagnum fallax MG | ecosystem: Host-associated > Plants > Peat moss > Unclassified | place... | reverse complement strand
CTATTGAAGAATCCCCAGCAATCGAGCCTGAACATGGGTGAAGCTTGGTCTGGGCCACTGATGGTGGCCAAAAGATGAATTTCTTGCAAACCATACTCTTTACTTTGATTGGTCCTTCTAAGAAAAGAAATCTGATTTCATTGGGTCTGTAAACCCAAATTTTCCACTAGATTTTGAGTCACTATTTAGACCATGACTTTATAGAATAGAGACTTGAGAGATGCATACAGAACTGGAAGCCTACCAGTTGGCATTATGTTTGATTGTATTACCTACTGTGAGAACCTGTGCACAAGTTATGCCATAACTGTACACATCTGCTTTGGGTCCATCAATTTAGTTGCTTCTCCACTCCTCTGCCTCCTGTCTAGTGTACCCAGCAGTTACATACACATTCGAGGTGAACTGTGGTACAGACAAATGAAGTAGATGCCTATCTAGTTCCTTGATCAGGCCTAGTTCAATCTTGGACTATGTTCAGCATGTCAAGTACTTGTGATATACGTACCTGTGTGCAGCAGTTGTTTGGAATTTGGAACATCTCAGGCGCCCTCTATTGAGTTGTTCCAATGTTCACTATGTCAATTGTATTTATTGAGGAGCTTAATGTGCTTAACACCTTGGCTTCCCCAAAGTCAGCCAGTTTCACATCAACATAACCCTGATCTTCCAGTTCTGGGACCGATCATGCAGGAGTTGCGAGAATGTTGAGAGGTTTTATATCCAGATGGGCCACTCCCTTTCCATGCATGTACTTCAAGGCCTTCGCTATCTGAAGCATGATGTCCATTTCTACTGACAAGGAGAATGGCACCTTGTGGTTGGGATGGTCCGACATTCTCTTGTACATCAATTTGCAAAGGTATGTAGACATGAGCTCCATCACTATGGAGCATGCTTTCATGTCTTTTTTGTAGCAGATCAGTTGCATAATGTTGGGGTGCTTGAGGCTTGTCCAAATGGCTGCCCCTTTTCTGAATTCTGTATACTACTAGCTGGGAATGTTTTCATTGCACAGTCTAGTTCCCACCATGATGGAGCAATTGGGACGCAGTCCTTTTGGAGAGGTCCACAAGACATCTGCCATCATGGTGTCCCACAGACACATGATCCACAGAAACAATGGCAAGTCTTCCTCAACAGCCCAGTTGCAAGCATGCCGGGAGTACCTCCAATAAATACTGTCGTATGGCATCATCATGCTTCTGGAAACTTGAATGGTGCTGCTTGGATTGTGTCAAGTTTTCTAAGTGCTCTCTTTTGTCTAAGTCAGCTTCCATTCCAAGGACATGATCTTCTTGCAACCAGTTGAGGTTTTCCCTGCTTCCTACAGATAAAATCTCCTAATCTCCTGGCTTGTGCTCATGCTGGACATAAGGGTCACATTTAGAATGTGTGTGCACTACTTCAAATCTTGGAAAATCCCAAGAAAAACCTCCTCATTGCCTGCTTGCAAGACTGCTGCTCTCAACCAGCTGAACTCACTCCTGTAGAACTCCTGCACCAGTAAATTGGCCCTTTGTACTACCCATAGCAAATGTAGAAAGCAAGGCAGTATGGTCTGCAGATTCTGATGTTCTCGCAAAAGCCAAACCTTCATCTTTGATAGTTCATTCGCCAGGTGACAACACTGCCACCTGTTTAGTACCACAAAGTTCTTCACACCACCACCCTTGTTGTCAAAGTACTTGGTCTGATGCAGCACAGTATCTATACCATCAATAACAAGACGACCCATCCTGGAAAATGATTCCACACAATCTGTACTTTGGTTGAAATTTGTTCTCATATCATCCTGTTTTACAAAATCCTTGTTGTCCTCTGCTTCCACTGAAAAGAATAAACACAGATGACCATGAAACCCATGAGTAGAAGAGTTTTTCAATTCATACACCATCCCCATGTCAAAACATATCTTAAGATGGAAAGCAATTCTGGCATGGATAGAAGGAGAGATGACCCTCTGCAAGGTCAAGCACAACTAAGAACCAATAGATGTTGCATTGGGATGTTCATTCCTGTTATTACTGACAAGAAATTGCAACAGTTCTCCATTTTGCAATGTTCACATTGTCGTGAGCTATGTCCAATTTGTCAATAGCTTCTGGTTTAAAATAGTCTTGTCTGACCTCTACTCCCTCATGATCAAGAGATGCAAGTTACATTCCAGGATTCCATTCTGGTACTGCCCAGGAGAGGCTTTGTTGATACCAGATAGTCATCTCCAAAACTTCCATCCGACAAACCAAATGAGCATCAGTATGAAGTTCCATCAGTTGTAAGCCTATATGGATTCCAACCCTTAAACATGATGCAACTTTACTCCAAGTATCATATCACATCAGTAGATCTTCATGTTGTCTTGATGATGTGCATCACTAAAAACCAAGTTCTAGTAAAATGTTCATATCATGTGAATGCAAGATAGTCATAGTGAATTAGGTAAGTTTAGATGTGCTTCCAGCATATCTAACCCATAACTAGTAGCAAAAACGCTGAGTAAAACAGTCAGCTGTGTCAAATGTGCATCACATAACAGCCACTGATAGCCGGAGTCCAGAGCTAGCTTCGTCATTGCTTCATGAGAAGCCTTAATTTGCCAAGGAGTTACGAGGACCAACTGTCTGCCAACTAAGTGTGATATCTGAGAGTTGCTATGCCTGTACCAGCTCTTATATCCTTTTCAATTGCAGACAAATTCACCACCATATTGGGGGCAATGTGGTTTCACACTCCTCCCCAATGTACTCAGACACCCCTAAATTTCCACACTTGGAATGAGTGATTTATCCATCTACCATGTTGTAGCAGGGCAGCTGGCTACTGGTATGGAGAGCAAAATTGAACACAAGACAAATTATGAGGTGCCATTGTCCTGAGGCACAAGCTTAATACACTCATGAATCTTGATTGTGACAAACTGATGAGTGTGTCAGAGTCAACATCTGTATTATTCTTCATCAACCCAATCAAATCATCCCATGATCATATTGTGAAGTTTGCAATAGAATTATACAAATGTTGTTCAAGCAAATTGTGTACTTCTATTAAGACAATGTGACCAAGTGAGGCAGGTTTGTCTCTTTGGATAGAAAAAGACATTAAAGTACCATGGTCTATGTAACACAATTACCAAACGGAAAAAGTCGAATCACCATAACTTATGATACAAGGTTCAAAGCTATAATGTGGGAAATGAATACTATGTCTTCGCTTGCTGTCAAGAAAAAGAAGTTATGAATAACAATGACAGGTGCTAGTGACAAGAACCACCATCTACGTACTCCACAAACATATGTCTTAAGCAACATCATGCGAAACGGGATTGCAAGCTTCTAAAGGTCTCATACCTGGTTTATTTTCATTGGTATGAAGAGGTTGAAATTAAGGCACGCAACATCCTACGCACAGTTGCATTAATTAGTGATTGCAACAAATTCCTTTCTGCCAGTGTAAACCAACTGTATTGATATGTGATAACACTTTTTGCTCTATGTGTCTCAATAGACTTACCACAACTGCAATGACAATTCCAATAGTCTACAGTCATGAAGACATTTGAAAATATGCAAGTTTGACAAAAAAATGATATGTAAATAAGGCATGTTCCCATTTACTGTGATACCCGGCAGGTATTAGAAGGACAGCCTCCATGTGTAAAGATTTAAAATTTTACTGTGATAAGAGGGAACCCGATCTGGTCCCTGCCGCGTATCACAGTAAAAAAATGTTTTTGTATAAATTTAATGTGGCGATTTTTATGCCAGGTAAAGCCCTCAGGTGGGTGCATCCAAAAATTACCAGTCCTCGGCCTCAGCCTGGGGGACCTCTTATTTTGGGAATGCCCCCGCCCTGGGGCTTTACCCTACTGTAATAGTAGATAGATGTTATGGAAAAGTCCCAAAAGTATTCCCATGGGTGGTAAGACTAGGCCATTATAAATTGGGGGTACGTATTATTAGTGACAGGTGCCCGCACAGTCTTTTTTTTTTTTTTCCCAGAAGGAACCATTTGATTGACCCACCGCCAATATTTTTAGGCACTCCCCAACATAAAAGGCTAAATATGCTTCCCTCTCCCCCCCCCCCCTTCTTTACAAGTTGAACCACAGCCAAACAATATGTGCTATTGGGAATGTCTTAGTGACATTGGGAACTTGGTAAACACTTTGAAAGCCTGATGGGAACACATTGAGAACATAAACAACAAAAAATCCCCCCACCCAAAAGAAAAAAAACGAAGCATCCTTGAGCCTTCTCATTTGGTTGCATGAAATTGCTATTTCCAAAACAACCATCATCATTTTCTACCTGGACCAATAACCTTAGTATAAACTGGGGGTACTTATTTATTCAATTATATGTTAGGTTATACAATGTTTAAAATATCATTGAACAATTGGCTTGTCAATCTATTCAAACCCTATTCATCTTTTCAAAGAACGAATGTTAAACGTCATCCAAAGGCCTTACATGTTTTGTAAGGTCCCATGCAATCTGTCTTTAGAATATGACAGGATTTTTTGGTAAATCCCAAAGGTGGGGGCACTCCAAAATAAAGGGCCTAAAACAAAGCAATAGCCGAGCTTGGCTTGGCACTTTAGGAATGTCCCCCAACCACAAGATTTCCTCATTGTAAAGCATGAGGCAAATATTATATGAATGTTCAGACCTCTTCAAAATTTTGTCTCGTAATTGGAGGGCACACTATAATGCACAATTATTCCTCTACCTTGCAAATGGGCATTTTGTTTTCACAGTGGGCTTTATGGAAAACATAAAACCCTCAGAAGGTTTGTATCAATCTTTATGTTGCCTAGGGGTGAGAGCAATATTGAAATGGGGCTTTGGAGTTGACCCTTACATCATGTGCTTAATTTAGACAGTGCTTTCATCCTCAAGTTTTAATCTTGACTAAAGCATACATAAATCATGAGGCAAAGCAAGGGAGAGGCATTTAGAGCATCTCCTACCATTCAGTTAGGAGCAGACCACCAAATGAGTTGTCTTGGCCAGAATTGTGGGCGAGTTGTGAAAATTTGGCGAAGGGAGGAAAAATTCCCCTACCACAAAAGTTAGGATCATCATGTGAGGTCAAGGTGGTAGTCTTAGGTGGCTCCCCTAATATCTCCTTCTGGCAGTAGGCTGACTGTCTCCTTTGCATGCTCCAAGAGGCTCCGCCAACCTTTTCTCTATGCATCAGTGTTTTTTTTTTCATTTTTGCAAAGTAGCCTGTGGGACTACATCTGCACTGCATGTGGTGCTCAACTGGCTAACATTTAGATTTGTTGGGAGTTTTTTTTTGGCACCACTCCCAAGTTATTGATCTCCAAGTGGCTGCCACATTATTGTGAAGGTGAAATTTTTGGCCTTTCTTTCAGATGTAAAAGAGAATTTTTTTGGCTCTGTTTTAAATTAAATTAGAATTTTTTGGCTACTCTGTTATTGTATTTGGAGTGTTTTGGGCAATGAGTGATTTTTTTTTGTCTACATCTAGCAACTACTTCTCCCAAATAGTAGAATTGTAGGCATGTGAGTATGCACTATGACTGCACACACATTGCAAAGTGCAAACAACTTTTTTGCAAAGCATATCATATTAAGTTATAGCAAACAAAAGCACTTGTGGGGGAATTGAACCCCTGGAATTGGCCATTCTAGAACAAATGACCTACAAACTCACAAGTTAGTACCCAAATACAACAATAAAAAATATAAACCCATGGCATTGCACTGTGAGAAAAGGGTAGAAAATGCCAACACCATGGAAACAAAGTTATGTGGCACACAAAACAATCATTCAATTTTGTAGCAATACGTATATGCCTTTGTAGAAACTAGCCCAAAAAATGTAGAAGGCACATTGCCTAGCCATCATAACAATATCAATGGTGAGTTCCTTGCCATTGCTCAATATAATTTGCATATGGGAAATTTTGCAAAGTATAGAATTGTTGTGAAAACATGTGCACAACAAGTGGTAGGTGGGTAGTAAGCCTATTTAGAAGCTTTGACTTCATAAAACCAAAGCAAAGAAGTATCTCTCATCCTTCACATTGCCAACTATCTACATCGTTGCCAATTCAAACCAATTTCACATATTCTGGGAAACTAGAAAAGAGTGCTCGAAATGTTGTCACAAGGTGCCACATTTTGGTTAAAGGGTTCAAGTCAAAAGGAGGTGCCATACATGTTGATGCATTTGATTTCAATGTGAACTTAAACATGCCTTGTTGCCAATCAAGGTCATTAGCATTGAATAATTCACTCACCATCATATCTTGGTCATCCACCTTGTGGGTTTTGCCCAAATAGAAATTTGATTTAATAGTTTGAAGGTGTTTGAAAAATGTTGCATCACATTCCGATTACATCCAATACTAAGGATACACAATCCCAAGCTCATCCATGACACCACGGGCTGGAAACCTAATTTCAAGATCTTGAACTAAAACTTCTCCAACACCTATCAAAATAGACAAAAACTTATTGCCTGCATGAAAATGAAAAAAAATCAAATTTAAAATAAAAAAATTGGGTCAAAGGGATGAAAGGTAGAAAGTTATAAGGCTTACCTTTGCATTGGTTTTTCACCAATGATTCAACAACAACTAATACATCCTGTGTTACCATAGAAGGCACCATGGTCTCCAAATCCCGATAAATTGCATAAACCTACTAGCCATTTAATTCAAAAGCCAAATGTGGAATTCTAGATTTTGCATCAACTATCCAACACATGTGGATATTCTCATGTTTCAACTCCAATAATGATTTGAAAGCCCAAAAACTATCAATAGTGAACTTGGAAGTCGAATCACAGTACATGTTATGAACATCACCTTGACAATCTTTAATGGATACCACCAAATCACACACAAACACATCTCTAGATTGTGCAAATTTGATCAAAGCATGCACAAAATCCAACGAGGGCAAAATGCAAACAAATCCAAGAAAAATATGGATGTCACAAATATGTTCATAATTCAACATAGCTTGTTGGTTTGTAGGGTTATCCAAGGTCATCTTCACAAAAAAAGTTTTGTATTTTTCCATAACTCTTTTGGCAAGGCTCAACATCGAATCCACCACCTCATTTTCACATTCCAAATTTTGTTCCCCTTTGTTGCCATGAGTTTCATAAATTTAGTGAACTCCAAATGCCTCTTAGGTGAATGGGCAAAATAAGAGTATAAACATTGCAGAAAATTTTCAATCCACACCACCAAAGGCATTCATAACAATGTTTGAACAACCAAATTAGTTTGATGGGCCATGCAATGCACCCCAATAGAATGAGGGGCATAGGTGTCACAAATCTATTTTGCAACACCATTTTTTGTGCCCTAAAAAAAATTAACACCATATGCCCCAAAACAAATGGGTTTTTGGGGAATTTGATATCTTAACAACCCCCCCACCAATTGTTTAACGCCTCCATAATGACCTTGGTCAAGTTATCAATACCTAAACCTTCAAACATTTTGTCCAAAAAAATGAGAATTGGAATCCTTACCCAATTCTACACCACATCATAGTGAACAAACAACCAAGATTAGTTGTCGAATGTAAAAACTTCATCACAATTTAGAGCAACATATTGAATAACCCCCACTATTGCCTTAGCCCTCATCACTTCTTGATGCATGAATTCTACCATTGTCCAGCCAAAGCTATCACTTTAATGTTTCTTGTATTTTTTGTGGCATTGCTAAGAATTCATACAATGGCTTGATTGCTTCATATTCTTACATGGGACCACCTTGTTGCAAAAAATGTAAAATAGTGACAAATTGGACCTTTCTTCGATTCTCTCCTACCATTCCATTTGCAAGTTGGGTAGCAACATTTCCATGGCTAGGAAAACTAAGTAACTTATAGTTCTTAGCATGCCCTATCTTTAAAATGATACCAATCCCCCTTTTTCACATTATTTCCTATGTTCCTTTTAGCTTTATTCTGACCTACATGCTTACAAAGTGAATCCAACTTAGTAGCAAATATTTTATCCTTCCCTTCCACCTCACTACCGATCCTACACTTGATAGTGTGCAAGTTGCCATTTGAGCCTAAACATAATTCTACCCACATTAGTTTTGCAGCCCAAAAATCTTGAAATTTCCTAGAAACATCACCTTTTTTTGGACTGTCAACTTAGATGGGACAACAAGTAGATCTATTTCAGGAGTGGGGTCAGACTCATCCAAAGACATAACATCATCATCATGATCTCCATTTGAAGGATTAGAATTGCATGGTGAAAACAAAGGAAGGGATGACCCTTGAAGACCATGAGAAGAAGAGGTAACATTAGGATTGGAAATTAGAAGAGGTTCACCCATAACAGGTTTCTTACTAGAGAAGTACTTGAATTTATAGGATTGTGGAAGTTTTGGAAGCATTGTGGAAACCTGACAAAAACACTTGAATTTTAGACTCAAGTGGTAGATAGATTGTTAAAAACCAAACAAATGGGGAAATCCAATTTACAAACAATAAACCTCAAATGGAAACTTGATAGACTCTGGACTATCAAACTCAAATGGTGGATGCACTTTTAGGTTTAGGAAAATAGATATGGGAACTCCAAAATTTGCAAACCCTAAAACTCAAATGGAAACCTAACAAAATCCAGATCAATAGACTCAAATGGTATATGCTTTCTTGGAAAATAAATAAATATGGGACTCTAATTTATAAACCCTAAACTTAAAGTGGAAACCTGATAGATTTTAGATTATCAAACTCAAATGGTAGATGCACTTAGTTTGGAGAACAAACAAATACAGGAACTCCAATTTGCAAACCCTAAAATTCAAATGGAAACTTGACAAAGTCTAGATTAATATACTTAGGTGGTAGATGTTTTCTCGAAAGAAAACAAATGCGGGATTCCAATTTGTAAACCCTAAACCTAAAGTGGAAACTAGATAGACTTTAGACTATTAGAGTCAAGTGATAGATGCACATAGTTTGGAAAGCAAAGAAATACAAGAACTCCAATTTGCAAACCCTAAAATTAAAACGAAAACTTGGCAAATTTTGGACTAATAGACTCAAGTGACAATGTCGCAACTTTAGCCTTGGGCTCGCAACCAGGGCAAGGGATTACAAAGGTATGGGTTAAGAGTGGAGCCTAGGAGTCACATTTCATACTCCCAAAAGTGTAGGAGAATGTGAAGGAACGAACCCACACACACCCAAGTGGGCTCCCATTTTAGGAATTGGAATCATGATGGACTCATGAATTTTCAAAGAGCAATTTCATGGGTCAAAAATCATTGGATTCCTTATACCATTGCAAAGATCTTGAAACGTAAATGTATAAAATGGGCTCGCATGACCCGTTTGCTTACTTGAAACAAAAGTTATGGCCAAAAGAAAGGTTGAGAATTAAAGTGCCAATTTGACTCCTAATCACTAAAAATCAATAATCACCATGATTTACTTGTGATCAGGTGGCGTGCCCATATCTTTGGAAATCTCTTGACAAGGGCTACAACTTTTCTTTAGATGTCACCTTAATCAAAGGTTTACATAAGAAGTTATGGGCCTCCAAAGTCATAGGAATCCTAATTTTGGGAATTTTGGAACCAACTTGAGAGTCTTGGGACAAAATGATATTTGGATGTAGCCCATGTGGCTAATCATAGATAATATTATAAGGAGAAAGGTGATGGCTTCCCCCAAGTCCGGGCCATGCTGAGTCTTGTGAATCCATGTATGCTTGTGGTTCATCCATGCACCAAAAGTGTTCCAATTATGCACTAACCAACTTGTTGTTTGGTTTGTGAAGATCCATGTGAATAATTGACTTGTTTGTTAGTCATCTTAGTCCCCATTTCAAAGCTCCAACATGCCCTTCTACCCCCGAAGTGCTATGAGCTACGAAACGTACTCCAACTCCTTTTCCTTCCGTTGTTTTCACCTTTAGACTCATAATTGAGTCTATTTAAGAGTTTAGGGGTGCATCATAAATGTTTTCTTGGAAAGAAATCAGATATGGGAACTATGATTTATAAACCTTAAACCTAAAGTGGAAACTTAATAGACTATAGACATTTGATCTTCTTGAGTTTTGATTTTGGATGCCAACATTAAGGTTCCAATTCTACAACAATATAAACGAATGGTTCTAAACAAAGATGTCTAACATTTGATTTTCTGCTTCAAATTTGAAACAAAAGTGCACTCAAATGGTAGATGCATTCTTAGAAACAACAATGTTGGAAACAACAATGCACCCAAACGGCAGACCTCATGGCAGATACAATATTGAAAATAATAATGTGGAAACAATAGTGCATTCAAATGGCAAATGCGCTATTGGAAATAACAATGGTGGAAATAATAGTGCTTGTTTAAACATGACACATATATGATGTCCATAATCAATTAAGTTGTAATTGGATTCTTGGGAATAAAATTGATTTACAACCTTTTTCAAATAAAACCCAAGATATTTATAAATGGAAAAGAATTACAAGTTGGGTATAAGAATTTGACCCCTTGAGTAGAACTATTAAGTAAAAGTACCCCTTGAACAGATCATCCTTTAACTTCCTTATAATTATTTTCCTATAACGCATTTTGAGTGATCACAAATCTCATGAAATCTTAATGCACCGATCTAAAATCCAATAGATGGTGTTATGGATGCCTTTAAGATTATGTCCACACATGCTTCAAACAAAATTTCAAGCTTAGTTCCTGTAATAATTGTACAATCCTTGATTAACACCAATAAAAATAACAACACACCAAATATTTCAAGAAACTACATTGCAAGTTATTAAGGCAAAGGAAGCAAATACTTCCCTTTTGCCACTAGGAGGTATGTTAGAACTTAGGTGGAACTTGAATGTGAACATTGTTTTTCGACTGTTGAACATAAAGATTTGATGCCTAGTGTTGAAGCATGTTGGATGCATGGTGCACACCTTCAAACAATGGCTATTTACAACTATGGTGATGGTGCGTCACAAAAAATAGTCAACTAGCCATGGTGTATCACAAAAGTTGTCAATAAACACAAGAGAACAAACATTCTGGTGAGTGGATGCAAATGTCGTGTGAAACTTTAGCGATGAAAATTTAGGGTTTGGAGCATATGAGCTATGTCGATTATCAACATGTGGCTCATTGGCAACATGAACAACTCCATTTTTGCAATTTAGCAACACCCTAAAAGGATCTAAGGTTTGAGGGGGCAAATTTAGGCTCACGATTCGTCAAAATTTGGTTGTTCATGGTCACCATTTTACGCTTTTAGGCGATTTAAATTGGAAAACCCTTTTTTTTCTTTTGTAGTTGCAGCCAAGGTTTTTTCAAAGTATAAATCTGGAGATTTTTTGCTAGAAAAAAAAAATTACTATCCATAAAGATGAACTCATGTAAGAATATTATAATTTTTTTTTTTAATTCAATGGATTTAGCTTTGTAGGTCTATCTTGACCTCATTAATTTTAAGTATGTTTCAATTAAGCTTTAAATTGATAGTTTAACATGCGATCTCTAAGATTAAAGTTTATTTTGGTCTTAATTGAGCCCAAATCTAGTGCAACTAAACTATGTTATGTTAATTAAAGGTTTGTACTAACTTGATTAATTAGAGGAAAAAAATTAATGGAATAGATGTAAGATTTTCTTAGCTTCTCTAACCTCATGATATTTATTGGGATTATTTTACATGATTAAATGGTAGTCGCATCCCTATCTATTATTTTGCCCCAAAAACTTTAGTGGCCTTGTAAAGCACAAGATGGTTGATTAAGTTTTGAACTAATCTATAATGACAATTTGAGTTCTTCTAAGGTTTTAATATGTTATGTTATTGTAAGGGATACTGAAAGAGATTTGGGAGATGTTTCATTGTGTAATCATAAGCAATGAACATAAATATGAAACTTTCCTTTGTGATTTGGAAGAAGGTGATGTTTTACTTCATCAACCAAAGGTAAAAATGGCCTTAGGAAGGAAAAAAATTAAGGGCCATTGTGAAATCTTTCCATATTAACATTTGCATGGTGGTGAGCTACCATCAACATTTTGGTATATATTTTAAAGACAAAAGATAAGTCATCCAATAGAAACTGAGCCTTGTGTGGAAAGCGATTTATGATGAATATAAATAATCATATCATGATTCGGTGTTTGAAAATGACACATTGAAGGACCATCTTTGAGATGAATTGAAATAATTGAAGACATGCACAAACAATAAGGAGGGGTTTGAGAAAATGGTGTTGCAAAGTGACCATGTCTTAGCCCAATTAAAAGCCATAGATGGAGATGCCACATGGAATGTTTCAAAAGGTGGCAAAATCTGATTGATGATACATCATGTCCCCCACTTACCCTTCCCACAATCAATGAAGTTCTATAAAAGCCATCTATTCCATCATGTAACTCTATCCTTATTTATGTTGTAGGCATATCAAATGGCAAGTCATAGATGAAAATTGAGTTGCTATAATCACAATTTGCCATTTTTGCCACCATGACTCAAAAGGTGGAGGTGAGTAATGAGGATTAGAGAGCTTTAATAAAAGCCAAGATGTGGGTTAATTTAAAGAAAAAGAGAAAATTACAATTTAACAATCTCAAAAAAGCTAAGGATATTGGAATTTGATAAATGTAGACTTTAAGGAGACTTTTTAGTTAGAAATCCCAATCCTAGTTGTAATAAACTGGATCCATGATTTGGTCACTAATGATTTCATATGTGAAGTTCATCCAACATTTAAGCAAAAAGATTATAAAGTTAGTTGTTACATGGAATAAATGATTGTATTTGGATTTTGTGAAATCAAAACAGCTCATTAACTATCTTCATGATTTTCACTTCAACTCCCCAATTTCCCACTCCACCTTGACATTATAACCAACAAACATATTGTCATAAACATTGATTATATTCTGGTCATGCCAAGAGCACATTCACATCTCCTAAGCCGATGCATAACAAATATCTGCTCACCCAAATGATGTAGGTCCCCTAGTACATACTCAAAATACTCATTAGTATGCACAAAAAACTAGAGCTAATTTTTGTATAGATGTGACTCACACATGATGGTGACATCATGAAATGAGCATGGGTAGTTGACATCTAAGTAAATGAATAGTCCATGATGGTCCACAACCACCATGTTATTCATAAAATAAAGTTTTTTCTGCCCAACCACAACCCATGGGCAATATTATTCCAAGGTTTTCAGATTTTGATGAGAGTCCCATCAATGAATCCAATACAACCTTAGAATTTAGAATTTTACATACCAATAGTCATTTACTCTTGAAGATTTGGCCATTGAATATCACCACTTAACATTGAATTGATGCAAGATGTAATGAAAACTACATTATCACATATAATAAACTTGTTCCAATTTTTAAAAAATGTGTCATACATCACAATATTGTCATGTTTCATGTATAAGATGAATTGGAGCAATTGTTGTTTCAAGTTAGTTTGGTTGGTTGCCTAACCACAATGTGAGTTTCACCAGTAGCGTTTACATGGGTTTGGATGGTGCAAACCACTAATGCACATAGAAATTAAAGTTTGTTAAAGTCTTGAACCAATTTGGAGTTGCTTGCATTTTGATGAGCACATCTTGAACCCCCACATCCTAGTCAATTGATTGCCCAACATTTGACTATAGTTTATTCATGTTAAGGAGTTCCATTATGCTAACACTAGCCACCAATGCCGCAAACACCAATTGATATTGCATGCATGTCTTTTGTAACATTTTTTCATCACTACCTGATGAAGAGCTATTGGATTTAGGGATGTCTTAGAAAACATCACCATCTGAAGAAGCCATGATATAAAAAGAAAAACCCTTCTTAAACCCACTTTTAAACCTTAAAAACAATCCTTAAACCTTAAAAGTAGGCTCTAAAATAAGTAAATTAAAAAAAAACTCTTAATAACCCTAAACCCCAAAACAACCTTTAATAATCCTAAATCCTAAAAAAACCCTTAATAACCCCAAACCCTAAAAACAACCCTTATTTATTCCAAATCCTAAAAAAATCCTTAATAATCCCAAACCCTAAAAATAACCCTTAATAATCCAAAATCTTAAAAACGACACCTAATAACCACAAACCCTAAAAATAGCCCCTAAACGTTTAAAACCCTAAAAATAGAAAGAGAACATACTAAAACCCTTAAGAAAAAGAAGAAAACATAAGAAACCCTAAAAAAAGTCAAAGCAAACAAGTGAAAAGTGAAAAGCAAGAGTGAAAATGTAAACAAACATATAAGTAAGCTTAAACCTTAATCAAGTTGAAAGAGGTTCAACATAGAAGCTCAAACAAATGAAAGAAAGAACTGAAAAATGAAAGAGTTCAATTATATGGTCCCATCTTAAACAAACCCTAAAAATCATTCTAGGTAGTTCATATTTCAAACCCTAAAATGGCTTTGTAATGAGTTTTATTTTAACATGCCCAAGTGTTTAGAATTTAAGAGGTCTCTTAAAAATGCCTTGTGACAAAGGTGTTTTTAATTTACTGTGCCTAGAACTGATGTTCAACAACTCTTGTCAAGATAATTAATTTTTTGAAAAAACAAAGTGTGGCAACTGTGATATGAAATCCTATATATTAATTCACTTGTCTGTGCGTTTGTTTGTCGAGGTCTTGAAACCCAGATCACTTTTAATAAAATTGTTCCCTCGAACTTGAGGGCCCAAAAACTATTCAAGACCTTGAGTTTTTACTTTTTACTTTTATGTTTACGTCCGTTTCCGTGCAACAACTGCCGTTGTCGATGGGGGAGGTATTTTTGGGATTTGGAGGGTGGGTGAAGAGATTTGGGTGCGCTTTTTTTGGGCTAAGGGTTTAGGAGGGTCATGATTTTTATTTTTTTCGTG
>Ga0116230_10003742_pt1 | contig 14890 bp, 10 predicted proteins | sample S1TSphfallax_3_FD_88678 | JGI IMG/M metagenome (GOLD analysis project Ga0116230, IMG submission 88678) | Host-associated microbial communities from peat moss isolated from Minnesota, USA - S1T2_Fd - Sphagnum fallax MG | ecosystem: Host-associated > Plants > Peat moss > Unclassified | place... | reverse complement strand
TTGTTTAGATGGAGTTTCACTGAATAGCAGGAAGCATCAGAAATAATTACTGTTCAACAAGAATTTCTAACCTTTTGATTTCCTGGCTCTAGATTTCGCAGAAACTTCTGAAGATGGAGATGTCATTTTTGGAGGTCTTCCCCTGCGCTTTGGTTCACAGGTTGTTGAAGGACGTGCAGTTTTTTTACTTTGAGATGTTGCTTTTGAACTAATCAAAGGTTCTATAGCAGATGTAAGGAGAGGTAAGTAAATAATATTATTGATAGTATTGTCCTGAGACAGAGCCTGTATCTGCTCAACCTCATTTGATTCCCATGGGTCACTTATTTCTTGAACTATAATGGAGAGAGAAGAAAGTTCCGCAGTGGTTGATTGAACCTGCGAGAATTCAAGGTTATTATCTGTAGATATGTCAGAATTAGGAACAGTACAAAAAGATGTAACAGCAAGCTTAATTATCCCAGAGAAAAAGTCGATGGTCATAAAAATAACAAATGTAGCGACTATGACCTCTATAGAGATGTCTAAAGAAATTTCCAAAAATTGAATGGAATTCATGATATCTTCGCCTTAAATGTTACAGTAGTTTCGCAATCGAATAGCGAAGCTATCTAAATTTAATTTTTATACCGATGAATCAAATTGTATAAACTGGGAAACTCCTATTTGATAAAGATTGGAGAAACTCTTACTAGATAGGGCTTGTTAACTCAAGTTGTTGATTTCGGATGCGCTTTAGTAATTAATAAAAGCTCCCATTCTAGTAAAAGTCTATAATTATTGTCTGAAATACTTTCTAAATAAGAATAGTAGACTATTTATTCAATTAGTTGACCAATCTCATTTAATTTTTGCGTCAATATTTCGTGTAAAGATTGGAGTTGCTCACGGCTAGCATTAGCCAAACTAATTTCCGATAAACTACTACTGATTTTTTGAATACCTACTTTTACTTCTTTTGATTCTGATTTCTCTGATGTTAGATACCTAGCTTTAATTCCCTTAATTAAATTCCGCGTTTCAGGTACATTTAAATTTTCTGCTAATACCTTCTCAGTTGCTTTTATTCGTTCTGTAGCTGCTTCTTGTTCAGATATCTTTAAAGTTTTTGATGATAATGTTGCTAATGCCAATGCATGTGCACCTTTCAGTCCTTTTTTACGAATTGATTTTTTTAAGTCTTCTGGTAAAGATAACATTGGTAAGAGATTCGATTTAATAGAAGCAGGATTTAAACCAAATTCCAAAAAAGCTGAAAATAAAGCTTGATCTTCACCAATAATTCCCAATACTTCTAAACCTTGTTTTTGCTCCTCACTAGTACATACTAACAATTTCGTCAATTCCTTAATTTGGTTATTACGTTCAATCCGTTTCAGTACAGATGCAAGACTTGTAGTGATTTCATCCAACTCAAAACCAGTTGATTTGATGACCTCTTTAAATATTGCTTCTGCTTTATCTAATGGATTTAAGTCTTCAAAACCCAGAAAAGTTAACAATGATGATTGTTCTAAATCTTCTGGTTGAGGGACGATTAATGCTCTAATAGTTTTCCATCCTAATAATTTTGCTCCTTCCCAACGCAATTGTCCATCCAAAAGTATATAACGACCATTATTCTGCGGGACTAAAATTACTGGTGTAATTTGCCCATGTTTTTTAAATAGTCTTGCTTTTGCTTGAATAGACTCCTGTGTAATTGTTTGCCTTGGCTGATTAGGATTAGGATCAATTAAATCTATTTCAATAGCAATTTCACCTGTTTGTATTTGTAATTGTTCGCGTAGGTGAGAAATTTCTGTTTCCAACTCTGGTGATTGCAATGTACGCAATCTTTCTATCTCTGCTTGTAAATCCGTAATTTTCTGTTCTTGATCAGTTTTTTGTACTGCACCTTTGAATTTATCAACAATTTGTGGTAATCCTCTTGCCATTATTTTTCCTTAATTAATCTAATTACATCATCGACTATTGATTTGAAATCTTTACAAGCTGGGTGGCTGGGACGAAATTTATGCAATGGTAAACCATAGGCACTTGCATTTTTAAATTCGTTAGAATTCCGAATTTTCGGATATAATTTGATTCCCAATCTCTCAGCAATTTCTGGTAGCTGTGCCAAATATTGTCTATGCATAGCTGTTGTTTCGTTATACATACTAGGAACAAACCCTAATATTGGTGGACGTGGATCGAGTTGTAATTCATCACTTGTTGAAATACACCATTCAACCAATTCTGCGGAACCAGAAATAGCTTTCATCTCTAACTGTACTGGAACTAATATATGTGTAGCAGCAGCTAAGGCATTTACATTTAACATACCCAATGTTGCTGGGCAATCCAAGATAATTAAGTTATGAGGTAAGGGATATTTATTTAGTTTGTCCGCCAGACTATATTCTCCACGTTTTCTAATTACTAGTTCATTAGCTTTTTCTGCCAATAAAGGATGTCCTTGACATACCTCTACCTTAGAATCCCAAACTGGTATCAATGACCAATCGCCTTTGAAATCTTTAGAAAGTATTTCTGCTGTCGTTAAATTTGCGTCTGCTGCTGGTAAACCACAAAACACATCTAATGAACGTTGAGGATCTAAATCTAACATCGCTACTCTATAGTCCCTTCTGCTTATTTCATAAGCAATATGGGTGCTAATAGTAGACTTGCCTACACCACCAGCATTAGCTAGCAGGGCGATAACTATCTGTCTCATAGAATCTGGTTTTAGGACTGCCTCCAATATACCAATTTATCTGTCGTATTTTGAAATTCGACAATCGTAAGTTTAAAAAATGATAATGTCGTATTTTGAAATTCGACATTAAGGGAATTTTAGAAATCTACTACTAAATATAATACCTTCGCTAGTTGGCAAGGATATTTTAGTCTTAAAATAGCTGATGAACTACTAATGTTGCTGTAGTTTGGCAAAAACAATCAGACCTAAAAATTCCAAGTCTACTGTTCCCGGTACGTGACTCCATATATTTTAATATTTAACCCTTACTGTAAATGGATCTAAGTTCAATACCGATGAATGAAATTGTGGAAACTGGGAAACTCCTATTTGAGAAAGATTGGAAAAACCCTTACTAGTAGGGCTTGTTAACTCAAGTTGTTGATTTCTGATGCGCTTTAGCAATTAAGAAACTATGCTGTTCTGGAAAATTCTACAATCCTTCTCTGGAAAGAATTTCAAAGCTTGGACAGAAAAATCATTCATGAATATTCTGTCCAAGCTAAAAAAGATACAGCAAGTTTCGACTACATGGAGTACAGATAAGCCTTTAGTTTATAGGGCTTACAAGTATTCATGTATCTCAGGAGTATGAAACTTGCTGTATAGTTATAATTGGAGATTAGACTGAATTTTGGGTATGATTGAAAGGAAATAAGAAAGTTCAATTGACTAAAAGCCTTAGAGTGAGAGTTATTCAACTTTTGACACTCATTGGTTTAGCTTGCTTAGTCAATGCTCCAAACTCCCAAGAAACTTTAGTCTAAACTCTAGTTATTCATCCAAGAATGTTAATTACCGCATCAAGAACAGAAGGAGATTTAACTCCAGTAGGAATGAAGATCCGCTTGCGCCACTGGATAATTTCTGTGAAACATCCAATCTGAATCAATCTCTCTGCGAATGATTGAGCATTGACTAATTCAAGTCGCGATTCGCCAGCAACTAAAGAACGTCGCAAAGTTACTCCTCCAGGAAGAGTTTCCGAATAAAACTTGTTCAGAACCAGGGAGATTATTTCTTGTGAACTCAATAAAGTATTCTTGATACCTAACTCCTGGGATACTTTTGCCATATCCTCTGGAAGAATTACCCTTCCCAGTACCTTTTCCCCTGTGCTGAGTTGTAAGCGAAATACCTTGCTATGATTTTGTGGTAGCACTTTCCAGATTGGCAGCAGAATACCAGCGATCAGATGTATGGTTTGGCTGCTAGTTTTGGGTACATCGTTTAACTCTCTTGTCCAAGTCGATTTGAATTCTTCCTCAGAAACTTCTTCCCAAGTCGAACTATCAAGATTTTCTACAGTAAAGCGTAGCTCATCATTGTTGGGACGAATCAACTTAACTCTTGAAACTACACCTCCATCGTCGCCTACTATACTGCTGGTCGGTAGAACAATTGCCGCCTTACCAGATTTCTGATTGATCATCAAATGACCAGAGCACATTGCCGCCTGCGAGATCGCTTGTTCTGCTGTTTTCAAATTAACATTGTTGACTCTCTCAATTTTCAGATAACGGGTAGAATTCCCATTATGTGATGATACTTCGCTTTGCTCTAGTAAGTTGAGATGGTCTGCGCGGAGAGTTTCCACACCCACCTCAAAGATTCCCGCATTAACTGCTATTTCAATCTCTTGATTCAATAGGATCTCAAATCGGTCAAAGATGAGATTTTGCATCTCCAATCTTAGTGCTAACAATCTGTTGAGGAACTGACGCAATGGAGGAAGATCAATTTTGATTCCTCCTTCTTTAGTCCCAAGAGTTAGCCCAGTAGCAGCTTCAAAAGTTGTTAGCGGAACAGCATGAAACTGCCCTAGATAAATCTGAGTAAATAGAGTATGCAAAGCACGTTCTGCGTAAATCGACTCAAGATTATCTTTGGCATCGAATATGCCATTACCTCCTGTTTGGCGCTGTCCCCTCGTCAATGCTCCCAAACTATCCAGTCTTCTAGCAATTGTCGAAATAAAACGCCTTTCACCACATACGTCAGTGGTAACTGGACGGAAAACAGGAGCACTTGCCTGATTCGTTCTATGGCTACGTCCTAAACCTTGAATCGCATTATCAGCTCTCCAACCTGGTTCAAGAAGGTAATGGATACGCCGTCTGCGGTTTAAAGCATTAAGATCCGCATGATAACTGCGCCCAGTACCACCAGCATCGCTAAAGATGAGGATTTGCTTTTGATCTGACATAAATGCAGTAGTTTCTGCTATATTCGCACCAGATGTTCTGTTATCTACATATAATCGCCCTGATTCATCCTTAAGTACTCTTTTACTGCGTCCAGTTACTTCAGCTACTTGATTATGACCAAAGTGCCAGAGGATTTGTTCTAATGCACCAGGTAACGGATCTAAACTTGCCAACCTATCAATTAAAGCGTTTCTCAGTTCAAGAGCTTCTTGGGAAATTACAGGTTTATTCTCAGCATCGTATACAACTCTAGAACGAGGTTCACCATCTTCAGATGAATATATCTCATGCAAAATAATAGGAAATGCGCTGACGAGATAATCCATGACATATTCTCGAGGAGTCAAGTCGATGTCAATATCTGACCATTGTTCTTGAGGAATATTGTAGAGTTGCCGTTTTAACAGTTCCTCATTTGTACTGACTACCTGAATAACAACAGCATTACCATCAGCAATATCCCGCTCGATTGCTCTTATCAGAAGGGGACACTTCATCGAAGTCAATAGGTGGTTGAAGAATCTTTGCTTGTGAGATTCAAATTGGCTATGTGCAGCCATTTTAGCGGCTCGATTGTAGGTTGACCCTGAGCTAATAACATTACACGCTTCCAAAGCCCGTTCGACATTTTCATGGATAACTTGAAATGCTTCCGCGTAGGAATTATAGATATATTGCTGTGTTGAGGTCAGATTTATTTCCAAGGTATCGTACTCAACACCTTCAAAACTCAAAGAACGCGCCAAATATAAACCTAAAGCTTTGAGATCCCTAGCCACAATTTCCATTGCAGCAACTCCACCATCTTCAATCGATTCAATGAAATCCTCCCTCGAAGTAAACGGTAAGTCTCCTGTTTGCCATAATCCCAGGCGATTGGCGTAGGCTAGATTTGATACCTTTGTGGCTCCGGTTGCAGAAACATAGACAACTCGCGCTGCTGGAAGAGCATTTTGCAGCCTGATGCCGTTGATACCTTGCATGGAAGCTTTCTTCTTGCCAATTAAAGATTCTTCTGAGATCGCATTACCCATCGCGTGACACTCATCGAATGAGATCACCCCCTCAAAATCTTTACCTGCCCAGTCAATAATTTGTTGTAAGCGACTCTTTCCTCCCTTTTCCGAACGTAGAGTCGCGTAGGTTACAAACAAGATACCTTGCTGATCAGGAATGCTATTGCCAAGCTTGATGTTTGAGAGGTCGATAATATCATCTTTATCTCCACCAAGAGCACACCAATCGCGGCGGGCATCTTCAATCAATGTGGCGCTTTTGGAAATCCAAATAGCTTTACGTCTCCCCTGACACCAATTATCCAGGATGATTCCAGCAACTTGCCTTCCCTTACCCGCTCCCGTACCATCACCAAGAAACCAACCTTTTCTGAATTGAACTGCATCTTCACAGTTGCTATCGGTAATATTTATGTTGTCATACGATTCGTCAATCAGGTAGTACCCTGATAATAATTGAGCATGAGCTTGACCCGCATAAATTACACTTTCAAGTTGCGCCTCCGATAACAAACCAGAATCCACTATTTTAGTAGGTAAATGTGGTATGTAATTTGGAGCAGGTGGAGACACAAGAGATAGTGCTGCGCTTTCACAAAGTAGCGATGGATGAGGTTTTGCGCCTTGGATTCTCACTCTTTGAGGTCGGTAAGTTTCGTACAATGAATCCCGTAAACCATCCGTTGGTTTCCAAGCAATTACCTCATAATTGAGGGGTAATACATCAGGAATTACCTTGATAGGTGTTATTACTTCTGTTACAAGTCGTAGATGTGTTTGCCGTACTTGAGTTTTCACAGGAGCAGATGTTTTTGCTACCTGTTGAGATTGACAAGTTTGACGCTTTGGCATCTGCTCGATTAAGCTTAAGATATCGTTTAAGCGTAAAATCTGGGGAATACACGCTATATCTAAGGGATTTTCAGAAGGAACCTTGTCGATAACCGTAATCCGCGTAACCATATTTGTTCCATGTTTATTGTAAGCCTTCCCTTCAATTCCCACGGACAGTAAAACTTTACCCTTTTGTTGTATTTTAACAAAAGCATCTCTCCAGGAATGATTTATAGGTGAAAACCAATTAGCCGTAATTGCTACTAACCTACCACCATCAGCCAGTCTGTTAAAAGCTGACCCTACATGTTTAACCGTTGCATCGGGATTGCGGTCTTGACGGTTAGGAGATGCAGAAAAAGGTGGATTCATGAGGACAACGCTTGGTTTAGTTTGTCCTGTGAGGAAATCATCAATCTGTTCGGCATTAACTTGAAAGATAGGACTCCCTGGAAATAACCTTCTAAGAATTTTATTCCGGTTATCAGCCAATTCATTCAAGATTAAACTTGCACCAAACTTTTTAGCGAATTGAGCTAAGATACCAGTACCAGCACTTGGTTCTAAAACAATGTCACCAGAAACGATTTGACCTGCTTTAGCCACAACATATCCCATTTCTAGTGGAGTAGAAAACTGTTGTAACTGTAACTGTTGTTCTGTGCGTTTAGTCTGAGTCGGACAGAGACTTTGGATCAATTCTAGTTCGGTAAGTGGATTTTCTGAAAGTTTAGTTTCGCGCAAGTAAAATATACAAGCGACTTCGAGCGCTTCGTAGGCATCTTTCCATTGCCAAGCACCTTCCGAATCGCTTCCCTGAAAGAACTTATTCATTTTCGCTTGAATAGTTCTAGAGTTCAGGGTTCGTCTCTCAATGAGAATTTTAGAAAGTTCCTGACCAACACTAACAATAGATTGACCGTAATCTAATACTGCTTGTAGGTCAAATAGTGAGCCTTGAAGAGAAAACATCGTCAATTCTTACCCCTATAATTTTTCTCTTCTCTTAGGCGTAGCCTAACGATTTATTTACTTAACTAGGGGGTAAATATGGGGAAGTTTTCAACAAGGGTAAGATAAGCTTAAGTATTTTCTGTATATAGTTTACAGCTATTTTTTTGATTAAATTATCTAGACGAAAATTGCTTTTATTCAATAAAATTATACCAATATTAGAACGAGAAAATAATTTTAGTAGTTATATGTTATACTAAAGGTTGAAATAATGCTCACTTTATAGTTCAGATTTTTGCTCTTTTTATGGTTCAAATGATAGATAGGCTCTTAATTGATTATAATTGTAATGTGTTTTTGAAGGAGATGTAAAATGGGTAAAGCTAGTAAAAGAAAGGCATCAAGACGCAGAGAGGAACAATTATCACCTCAAGATTTACTTGATCTTAATCCAAATCTACAAGAGTTATCATATCCAGAACTTCTCACCCAAGTTTTGAGTGGAGAAATGCTCTTTTGTTGTGGTCGAATGCAAGATAAATCAGGACATGGTGGTGATATTTTAATACCATATAAAATTTCAGAACTTGCTGATAAAAAGACTAACTTAAGAAGTGCTTATGAGACAGCAATACAAAAGAATATTATTAATCTTGGTATTAGAAGACAGCAGGAACAAGGTAAAGGATTGCTAAATTTGATGGATGCACAATATAGAAGGCTACTAGGAATCCACGATTCTAGTAACATGGGCAGTTTGATCTTTAACTGGTTTACTATCTCAGAACTCGAAAGTCAACAGAGATATTCTCCATTGTTTGTGAACACAAATAGTTTGAAGCCAATCGCACTTACTCTAGCTCAAAAATGCGACCCAGTACATGAATTTCCCTGTTTATTTAGTGGTGTACCTTTAGATGAACCCGGAATGTTGAATGGAATAGTTAGATGTCATCTATTATTTATAGTTAAAGACAATAATATACCTAGTTTCCAAATGGATATTAAGATGAATGAGAAATTTATTTAACTTTATTCATATTACAATATCTTCGCCAATTTACGGGGGTGATTTGATATCTGAACTACCTTTTGAGATAGGATACTTATTTTTCCGTTGACAAATTTTCACTTAGTCTGCAAACCGACATTGACACTAGTATAATAAATTACGTTGGCAATTGTATATATTTTAACCGGAGTTTATATCGGATAAAAGATAATTATTTATTATTTTATGGAGTTTCTTATTTCTAAAAGTTTTTTTGTAGAACCCCTCGAAAAAAGGAATTCAGATTTTATAGCTAGTGTTAGTGTCACTGTAAGCATAAGTTGAGCAACTTGCTCAACTTATGCTTACAATAAATTACGTACATTAGTCTTGTTTTGAGTTTGGATTAATACTATAATTAAGAGGATTTTCAACCGTATCTGCTTACTTTTTGCCTTAAAATAGTCTTTCTGTATGGGTCTATGAGTTTTTGGAAATGTTTGCTCAACTTATAGTTTCTCAATACGATCTTTGCTCAATTTATGCTTTCAAAACCATAATATTTGCCTGATCTTGATCACGAGCTAGACACTATTTCAGGCTATTTGTTGCTCAACTTATGATTACAGTGACACTAATGGGTGAGGTAATATCAGAAGTGATAGGGTTTGTAAGACAAGATTTGACAAAAGTTAGACAAGTGTTAGACAAGAAAATTAGAACAATCAGGGAAGTGACAATTAGATAAGTTCTGATATGGAATCGCTCATTTGCTTTTGTAAATTCTGCCGATTGTCATCGTATTTGAGAACTGTCTGAACTTGAGCATGTCTACTGAATCTTTGCGTAGCACGATAGTTACCATTATTCAAATCTAATACTGTGGTAATAGCACTGTGACGTAGACGATGCGGGGACATCTTTTTGATAATCCCAGCTTGCTGACATAAGCCCTCAACCAACCGTCTAATTGCCTCTCCTGTTAATCTCTTTCCGTGTTTATTATAGGCAACTACTGTAAATAAAGGTTCATCAACAAATTCTTTCTGACTAACTTCCAACCAACAGGAGATCGCTTCCACTGTTTTCTGTGACAATTCAATTATTTGTTTCTGGCTACCTTTACCTTTACCCAAAATCTCTAATGTTTTCTCCTGTAAATTAAAATCCTTGACATTCAAATTAACTATTTCATTGCGTCGCAAAGCATTATCCCAAAGTAACCGCAGGATAGCATAATCCCTCTTCCCCTTAAAACTATTACGGTCTATAATAGTGATGACCTTGGCGACTTCACTTGCTGGAATCCCCTTAGTATCGCGATAACTCTCTACCTTTTCCCCTTTGACATCATCTAAGGAGAAATTGCAAACCCCCAATCTTCGTCCCATCTCCACCATTGATTTAATCGCACTTAAACGCCGATTCACTGTAGCCTCTGCTAATTTTGTCTGAATCATATAAGCTTTGTACTTGAGCACCACAGCCACAGCATGACGTTGTTCCAAGTGCAGAAACTCCAATACCAAATCCCTAAATGGCTCTTTCTGCGCCACATAGAGGAAAAAATATCTCAAGTCTTTGCGATATTCACGCTTAGTATTCTCACTCCGCTTATCACCAATCAACTGCTGGATCACATCCGGGTCAGACTCTGGAGAGAAATCTTCCCCTATCGCCAAAGCAAATAAATTCTCTAAAACAATAACCTCTTCTGGAGGAACAGCTGTCATTAGTTTTTTACCACATCATTTGCACTCTTATTCCCTATATTAGTTTTTATCAGACATTTTGGCTTAAGTAGTGTGAAAAGGGTCATTGTCCCACTATTTACAAAGAGGTGTATACGTGGATATGCTTTGAAATAGACCATTTACAATTGAGATATAAGATTGCTAAATAATTACAACAATTAATGTGTAAACTCTCACGTTTTAGCACAGTTATTATCTCGTACAAGATTCAATGAGATAATACAACTTTAAGTATTGTCAAGTCTTGATTTAACGCATTGGATAATAAAGTCCATCATTACCAAAATACCGACTACGGGAATTTGAAACTCTATAACTACCAGAGGTGGATCTGCTCCGGCTCCAGATTTACATCAAGCTTTTATTCTGGATTAACCTCTTTAATGCTTACAGTAGCATAGAGAGTTAGTACAAAAAATAATAAATAATTATCTTTCATCCGATATAAACTCTGATTAAAATTACTATAGATCGAATCTACTTCTGAGAGATCCTTTTGGGTCCCTCGCGCAAAGCGCCAACCTTTGATATCGCTTCTTCACCAAGAACCGTTTCCCTAGCTTATTGGTAAATTCAAGTGAAGGTAGAGCCAAAAGCCTGAAACAAGGTAATTTCCTCCATATAAATGATGGTCGATTTGCAAAGTTCATAAGTCCTAGCCTTAATTTTAGATAAAATTTATTGTAGTGGCAAGAATTCGGTTTTTAATTGGTGATACCCCGTTTTCCCCAAGGCTATAATCAGCAATAGTATTGTAGAAGGAGCAAAAATGGTTTGGTTCAAAAAAACCAGTGATAACGAATTGGGCGAATATCTTCCCGATGCAGATGCCGAGCAGTATCTACAGATTGAGTCGCTTGAAGCTGAAGATGAAAAGGCTGCCGAAGAAGAATGCGATGAAATCGCTGCTGAGTATGGCGGATTAAACCCAGAAGTTGAACAAACTGGCGAAAAACAATACGATTGTAAATTTACGTTGTGGTCATAATATGGATGACTTTAAGGCAAAATTAAACAGTGCGTGGAAAGGTAGACCCCCACGAATAGAGTTTTACACTCGACCAATGCCTAACACTCCCAATCTATATTTAACTGGAAGCGGATGCGCTAGTACAACAAAAATAGAAGATTTCATTAAGGGATTAGAGCGAGACTTGCGATCCCGATCTGGACGCTATTACGCTTACGTTATGAAAGGGTGTAAGGAGGAAGCAGATACTTACTTCTTAGAGGGCTGGGAAGTTCTAACCGGAGATACCAGCGTCTATGAGTATACAGTTATTATGTACTACACTGCTGTTAATCCTTACTTAGCCGTAAAAAAATGGATGGGCGAAGATATGGCAGAAAAACACCTAGCAAGAAAAGCCGCGATTTCAGCTATTGAAAACGCCTTTGTGTAGGCTCTTTGCTGAAAGATCCCCGCAAGCCCCACAAAATAACCTCCTGAAAAATTTTTCAGAAGCTAGATTAAGCGCTGGAAACTGGGGTTATTTTGTAACCGTTCACGGGGGGTAAAGATTTACTGAAAAGCCCGAAAGCTTTATTTAGTAAGGCTCTCAGGTGATTTGGTATATTGACGAACTATACCTAAATTGGCTAGAAAACAATTTGCAAAAAGATATAGAGATTTCACCAATTTTAAATAGCCTCAAAAAATCTAATCTATACTAGTTTTGATGCTGTTTTCATTGGATCTCATGTAGGATATTTTTTAGACCCCCTGTAAACGGTTACGTTATTTTTATGCTTATATCGTAATTGGAAGCAACAGCACTGGCAATCACCAGTATTGTTTGACAGACTCGAACCAGTAGATCACACAGCATTAATAATGTGGATGATTAGCTTGCCCCAGTGAGGTTATTCCCTCTGATATCTACCTGAATGAGCTTAGTGAAAACAAAACTTGTTCCTCTAAAATCTGTCTTAATGAGATTAGCCTCATTCAGATTTATCGAATTCATGTTAGCTCTCCTTAGGTCTGTTCTATTAAGGTTAGCCTTAACAAGGTCTATCTTTTAAAAAAATTTTCACCTCGCCACTTATTCCAAACTAAATCAGCTTAAACTCTTAGTTTTCCTTTTAACACATGTAATGTGTAACCTCAGTACTTCTGGGTTATTTTGTTATGCCTTAGTCTAAACTCCAGTTAATAATAGACAATTATTATACAGTATATCTCCTGGGTACTTCCCTTGTAATAGGGTGGCCGCCGAGATAGCTGCAAAATGGGACACGTTGTAAATAAATATTACAGAGAAGCTCTTGCTGATTTACTAACTCACTCAAAAATGATAGACGACGAATAAAAATTTTGCTACTCCAAACCAAACTTTTACGTTTCTTCGTCCCTTGGACTTGCCTAAAAATGACTGTTTTAGGGAATATCTTAATTTGAATAATCAAGTTTAGGTCAAGGCTGAAACAACGGTAAATCAAGGTTTTTGACAATTAGCTTTACAGAACTTTACAACGTGTCCCATTTTGCACGTATTTTGTCCAGTAACTTTAACGGCACTCTTTGTACGTTTGCTACCCAAACCCCGTTTTCAAAGGCTCTTATTCCAGTAGTCCAATCCAGTTACTAGTATTTCCTCGAACCATTGCTTAAAACGTTCTATCAAATTATTTTCTTCATCAGCATAAGAGAATTGAAAAGGTGAATCTGCTAAGGATTGAATATCACTAATACTCCGCTCTCCTTCTTCCGTTTCGTCTCTATGATAAGCGCATACCGAACAGGCCAATAATCCTCTATATTCATGTCCAAGTACGTGGAAAGAAACCAGAATTATAGTAGAAGTATTTATATTGATAACCAATTGTAACCAATTGTGATAAGGTCGTAGATTGGCGAAGTAGCCTAGCTGTTTGGCAATTTCTACAATCTGATAGCGGTGGTAATGTGATTTAGAACCATCGGATGGAGACACAACTGTAAAAACCTGCATTTCGCTGACTAAATTATGTAAAGACAGCTTAATTTCTATGACTACTTCTTCTAGACGTTTATAAGCTATTTCGTATAATTCAGAGGCATAGCTCTCAACTTTTTGACAACGTTCCTCAATACTAGCCGATTGACTTTGTTTTAGCTTATCGGCAACAGACGCAATAATTATTTGAGTGCGTCGTGCTTCTGACAAGATTTGTTCGGATAGTCCAAGGCTACGAATGAACGATTGCTTTTGACTTTTAGCAAACAAATTAATCAAGACGGATAAATTCCCTTGGTCTGCTCCTTCAGAAGCTTGAATGTAAACTGCTCTATCATCGCGAGTCAACACCAGAGGGAACCAACCTGCTTGAATGAAAACCAGACTAGAAATACATCTAGCAACGCGTCCATTACCATCTTGGAATGGATGAATTTGGGTAAAACGATGATGGAGCCATGCAGCTTCAACTTCAGGCGTAACTCCTTCTTTTTTGTGCTGATGATGTAATGCTATTAAATTGTCCATTTCTGAGGCTACTTGCTCTGGAGGGCAATATTCATGAATTTCCCCGTCTGCTCTCATCGGATTATTGGGTTGTTTTTTCCAGTCACCTTGAATCAAAGGAACCCGAATAATTTGTCGTGTAGTTGGAACTAGAGCTTCAGTACTGTCCTGATTTTGAGTAAGTATCTGATGTAACTGCTTAATATAAGAAGTGGACAATTCTCGTTGCCTACCTACAAAATCGAATAATCCTTCAATTGCAGTTTCTTGATCCTGTATCAAAGCGATTACTTGTCCAATAGGTTTGTCAGTAGCACCATGAGGAATGAGTGATTCATTTATTCCTTGCTCGATTAGTAGACGTGTAATGCCTCTATCCAAAGTGTAGAGTCGTTCAATGATACCAGTCTCAATAGCTATTTCCCGTCGTAACCTTTCCATGAAAGTAATAAACTCACCAGAAGAACGAAGACGCTCTGCTTGCTCGTTCCAAACAGTGACTAAAGGAGACAATTCTGTACTGGCTAATTTTCTCCAGTCTGAAGGTAAATCTTGTATGGGTTGCCAGTGCATGAGTAAGGTAAAAAATTATAGGTAAAGCTGTAATAAGAAAAAACTTTTAAAAAATGCAATGTTTTAAACTGAATTATCTAGAGTTGAGCATCATTATAATTTATTTGCCTTGCAAGCAGCATCTATATTATTGAATATTTTTCTTCGGTATTGTCAACTTAAAATATATTGTTGGGCTGAAGATTGCCGCATAATTTTCACACTCGTGGTTTTACATAGCTAATATTGCTTATTTTTTATCCCTATATCCCATATTCAGCAGGTTAAATTATAAAATAGTTATTTAAATTTAGGTGTATCGAAAGTAATCAAGATGACAGCAGAAGCAAAAATAGAAGTTGAAGACATAGATCATTTAGGGCTAATAGC
>Ga0116230_10003741_pt1 | contig 14890 bp, 7 predicted proteins | sample S1TSphfallax_3_FD_88678 | JGI IMG/M metagenome (GOLD analysis project Ga0116230, IMG submission 88678) | Host-associated microbial communities from peat moss isolated from Minnesota, USA - S1T2_Fd - Sphagnum fallax MG | ecosystem: Host-associated > Plants > Peat moss > Unclassified | place: USA... | reverse complement strand
TTTCTGCTGTTTCTTCCAATATTATCCTATGTAATGGCTACATATGCGAGCAGCCTTTTTTTGACGAAGATGATATTCGATTTAGCGAGTCTTCTGGAAGAGGAGGTAAAAGTATGAGCCAAGCTCGATCTTTCATGCTGACAGCTCCTTACACATTTGCTGTATTAGAAGGTAGGGGACGAGAATGGAATTTGAAGGAATTGAATGGCACTTCATTTTCTGCGCCAGCGATTGCAGCCGTAGGATTGTTACTTACAGAACATGCGGCTAAGAGCGGTGTTAAGGTTCTTCCGATTGAAATTGGAGATTGCTTAAGAGCTACTGCTAACTCTACAGTACAAGAAGGTGAACAATGGTCTTGGTATGGTGCTGGTAAAGTCAATGTAAGTGCTGCCTTAGATCTCCTCGATATTGTTATTCAAGCTAAAAAATCTTTTAATCAAGAAAGATATTTGACAAGCAAACTCTTATGGATAAAAGCACTTCGCGAGTTGGGGCCTTTTGCTCGCAAAAACCACATTAGGGAAGCTATTGAATCAGTAAGACTGAGTAATCAGGTGGTGCCGAGCAAATATCTACTGGACGGATATTTAAGAGAAATACTTCCTTTACCTTCCTACTATTTAAAAGAGCGAGTAGAAGCTTATCTCTTATATTTTAATGGAAAATATGAAGAAAGCCGAGCCATATTAAAAACCATCGCTCAAAAAGAAAAGGCAGGTAATTCCGTGGAGATTTATCGCAAAGATCCTTTATTAGATCTTCTCATATCCAGACGGAGCGGTTCTTAAATCTTTCCTCTGAACTGAAGATTTGTTTCTTACTCAAATGTCATACATCTTCATGATTCTAAATCAGTTGCTCTCAAGCCCTTTACAAAAGACTTTTGTAAAGGGTTTTCTTTAGGACACGAGTTGTATTGACCCTATGAGGCTTTTATGAAAATTTTTATGTCAGACTGTAAGGAAGGTAACAAGGAGCATCAAATGATAGCGTTGGACATGCAAAGTGGTGCTGTTGCGCGTTCAGTTAGCTCTGCCAAAACTTTCCCAAAGGGCAAGATTTCTTGGGCTTCGCCATCCAGTCGTCGCACGGCAACAGTTCCGTTTTCAGCCTCACGGTTGCCAACAACTAAAATCACAGGGATTTTTTGAAGAGAAAGTTCGCGAATTTTATAGCTAATCTTTTCATTATGCAGATCAAGTTCTGCTCGAATTCCTTCCTTTTTTAGGTGTTGGTAGATTTGTTGAGCATAAGCATTTCCATCAGATGTAATTGTGGCAACGGCAACTTGAATGGGGGTAAGCCAGAATGGGAATTTACCGCCACAATGTTCAATAAGAACGCCAATGAAACGCTCAAAAGTGCCTAAAATGGCGCGATGTAGCATAACGGGTCGGTGTTTTTTTCCGTCTTCCCCAACATAAGAAGCATCTAAACGTTCAGGTAAGACATAATCCACTTGAAGAGTGCCACACTGCCAATCACGGCCAATCGCATCGCGCAAAACAAATTCTAATTTGGGCCCATAAAACGCGCCTTCCCCAGGATTTAAGCTATAATCTAGCTCAGCAGCAATGGAAGCATTAAGCAGGGCTTTTTCAGCAACATCCCATTGTTCATTACTGCCGGCGCGTTTTTCGGGACGGTCTGAAAAACGAACTTTAATATCTGTAAAACCCAGATCCTTATATATGCCTTTTAACAAGTCACAAAAAGCCTTTGTTTCAGAAATAATTTGGTCAGGCGTACAAAAAATATGCCCATCATCTTGGACAAATGCCCGAACACGCATAAGGCCGTGGAGAGCGCCTGAAGGCTCATTACGATGGCAAGACCCAAATTCAGCCATGCGTAAAGGCAGATCACGATAACTTTTAATACCTTGTTTGAAAATTTGTACATGGCAAGGGCAACTCATGGGTTTTATGGCTAGGATTTTATCCTCAGATTCAACCGTAAACATATTTTCCCGAAACTTTTCCCAATGACCAGAAGCTTCCCATAGGGATCGATCTAGAAGCTGTGGGGTTTTAACCTCAACGTAATGATGAGCTTCTAATCGCTGGCGAATAAAGGATTCCAGTCCTCGATAGAGTGCCCATCCTTTGGGATGCCAAAACGCACTGCCGATGGCTTCTTCTTGAAGATGGAAAAGGCCAAGTTCAGTGCCTAAGCGTCGGTGGTCGCGCTTTTCTGCTTCTTCCAACATATGAAGGTAATCCTTCAGCTGTTGCTCAGTTGCCCAAGCTGTACCATAGACGCGCTGAAGCATGGGATTGTTATGGTCACCTCGCCAATAGGCCCCGGCCAGTTTCATAAGCTTAAAGGCCTTGCCAAGTTTTCCTGTAGAAGGAAGGTGTGGACCTCGACAAAGATCCACAAATGTGCCTTGGCGGTAAAAGCTTAAAGGCTCATCTCCGGGGATGCTTTCAATCAGTTCAGCTTTAAAGGTTTCTCCTTGGTCTTTATAAAATTGAATAGCTTTTGAACGTTCCCACTCTTCTCGGCTAATGCTTTCATTACGATCAACAATTTCGCGCATGCGTTGTTCTATTTTAACCAGATCTTCTGGCGTAAAGGAGGTCTCTCGGTAAAAGTCATAATAAAATCCATTAGTAATAGCAGGACCAATGGTGATTTGGGTTTCTGGATAGAGTTCCTTTACAGCTTCAGCCATAACATGGGCGGCATCATGGCGTAAAATTTCTAGGCCATCATCGTCTTGACGTGTTACAATTTCGATAAATGATTCTTGAGGAACAGGTAATGTCAAATCTTTTAGTATGCCGTTAACGCGAATGGCAACAGCTTCTTTGGCAAGGCGAGGGGAGATAGATGCAGCAACCTCAAGACCAGTTACGATGAAATTGTATTGGCGAGAGGTTCCATCTTTAAGCTTGATTGCATACATAATTTTATCCTGATGTAGATTGACGAGCGTGTTACTTTATCTTATCAATACCGAAAACCGCCCAAAGATTCAAGATATGGGTAAAATGAAGAGCAGTTCTATATATGGAAAAAGCTGCCATTGCGAGTGTTTTACCACAAAGAGATGGGTTCAAAAGAAATGACAAAATGTTTAACATGTTGAAAATAAATCGTTTTTTATTTATACAATGGGGCACTTGCAACGACAGTACCTTGGTTTGTATGATCCCTATTTTCATACCCTATCCTCGGTTTGTGTCATTGCGAACCTCCACAGGAGGTGAAGCAATCCATGTATTTTTGATCTTCAATCAGACAAACATGTTGAAAGATTTTGAAAATACATGGATTGCCACGCCGCTTCGCGGCTCGCAATGACAAAAGGTTTAATTGGAACCAGCTTTGGTCATTCCTTTTGAACTTACCCCTCCGTGGTGGCGCACTCGCAATGACGAAAAATGGAAATTTTTCATTATGTTAGTGGAAAGTGAGTCATATTTAGAGTTGATGTAAAATCAAGAGTTTGTGATGAAAAAATTCTCCTTCATTTACAGGATTCCCTATAATTTAAATCACAAAATTGTGGAGGAATAAAATGGCCAAAACAACTGTGCGTTTTGTTTGTCAGGATTGTGGAACGTGGCATTCAAAGTGGGGGGGTAAGTGCGAAGGATGTGGAACGTGGAACCGGCTTGTTGAAGAACAAGTGGAGCGTAAGCGGAACATGAACCGTCCTTCACTTATTGAATTTGTAGGTATTACAGGGCAAACACCCATAGAACCACGCCAAAAAACCCATGTGAGTGAGTTTGATCGTGTATGTGGTGGAGGATTGGTCCCGGGGTCTGTTTTATTGGTTGGTGGGGACCCAGGCATTGGTAAATCGACTTTATTGCTGCAAGTCGTAGCCGCATTGGCTTGCCGGGTTCCGTGTGCTTATATTTCGGGTGAAGAAGCTGTTAACCAGGTAAGGCTGAGAGCCAAGCGTTTAAATGTAGAGGGCGGGTCGCAGCTCCATTTGGCTTGTGCTACCAATGTAGCTGATATTCTAGGCGCTCTTGATCAGATGGGCAATATTGAATTGATTGTTGTTGATTCTATCCAAACAATGGCCCTTGATGCTATTGAATCTGCACCTGGAACAGTTTCTCAAGTGCGTGCATGTGCTCAAGAACTGATTATTGCTGCCAAAAAACGCAATATTGTTGTGATCTTAGTCGGCCATGTAACAAAAGAAGGCGTATTAGCGGGACCACGTGTATTAGAGCATATGGTGGATACGGTCCTGTATTTTGAAGGGGAGCGGAATTACCACTATCGCATTTTGCGTTCGGTTAAAAATCGCTATGGCGCAACAGATGAAATCGGTGTATTTGAAATGACCGACAGGGGGTTAAGGGAAGTATCGAACCCTTCTGCTTTGTTTTTAAATAACCATCACCAAGACATAAGTGGTTCTGCGATTTTTGCTGGAATAGAAGGAACACGGCCCATTCTAACAGAGATCCAAGCTTTGGTTGCATCGACCTATCTAGCTTCTCCGCGACGAACGGCAGTTGGATGGGATTCAGGGCGCTTAGCAATGATTTTGGCAGTTTTAGAGTCTCGTTGTGGCTTAACTTTTGGAAATAAGGATGTGTACTTGAACGTTGCGGGTGGTTTGAAAATCACAGAACCAGCTGCGGATTTAGCCGTTGCTGCTGCCTTAGTCTCAGCCCTTGTTAACGTTCCGATACCTCCTCAAAGCGTTTTCTTTGGGGAAGTTGGCTTAGCAGGTGAGATTCGGCCTGTTGCTCAAGCTGAAAATCGGCTTAAAGAAGCGGCTAAACTAGGGTTTCTACAGGCGTATTGTGCTTTACCTGCTCAACAAAAAGGTAATATAAGTAAAGAGGGATCCCATACGATTCATGCCATGAAGTATTTGATTGAATTATTAGACTTTTTACCAAAGTTATCCCATAATAAAAGCAAGGTTATAGCAATTTAGAGAGATGTTCCGGTGAGATTGAGATATTGGGGTTAAAAAGAAGAAAATGAACGGGTTAGATATTGCCATTCTTGGGGTGTTTTCTATGTCCACCCTTATTGGGGCGTTGCGAGGTTTTACCAAGGAACTTCTCAGCCTTTTTAATTGGGGAGGAGCCATTGTTCTTTCTTATACTTTCTTACCTGTAGGACAGGAATTTGTTCGTTCATATATAGCTAATCCCTTGATGGCTAGTGGTGCAGCCTTTGGGGTTTTGTTTATTATCTTTCTGGTCATTTTAAGTATTATTGCTCATATTATTGCTGGATATATTCGAGACAGCTCTTTCAGGGGAGTCGATCATTCACTTGGTTTTGGTTTTGGGATTTTGCGAGGTATCGTAATCATTAGCGCTGCTGAGCTTATCTTTAGTACTTTTTCACCTCGCTATGCGCAATCTCCTATGATTCAATCAGCGCGCTTTATTCCGATGGTGCGTAAAGGGGGCGATACCCTCTTGCAGCTATTGCCGGCGTCCCTTTATACAACTGTCCTGGAGCATGCCAAAAAAGCAGAAAACCAAGCAAGGATAAAAATTCACGAACAACTCAAGGACATGGCAGAGGCTGGTCTTTCCGCTGAAAGTTTGTCACAAAATTTTCCTCAAGGTGGGGTTCCGTTGGCTCATTCAAGTCCAACGATCATCCAAGGGTTACCACCTTCTTCTCCTCCTCCCGCTTCTTATCCGTCGGGGCCTGATCCCACTTATTCTCAAGTAGTACCTTCATCTCAAGGTGGGCAACCTGTTCCGTCCCAAATGGTTGTTATACGTCCCGGCCAACCTGGGCAAGTTCCCCAATTAGCAACTGCATCAGACCAAGTGCCTGCTATGGTTGATAGAATGAACCAAGGAAACTCAACGCCGGTTTCTATGGTGCCAGGTTTAGGGCAGTCGAATATGATTCAAGATCCGCAAACTACTGTAGAAGGTTTGGCGCGATTAAAGCCCCAATCATCTCCCAAGGAAGACAGTGGATATACGCGCAGTCAGCGAGATGATATGAATCGTTTATTTCAGGCAGCTAATGGGGAATAATTTATTTAGATATGCCTTTAAGAGCATCCCTATAGAGGCCGTCCCACAACTACGATCAATGGTAACTCTTGATCCTTCTATATAACCAATTTCTCTATTGCTCACTGGTTATTTGATTGCTTATGGGAAAAAGACGATCAATATATTTAATTTATCTTAATTTTTTCTAAAAAGCTGTTTAACCTTAAGTAAGTACTCAATTTTAAAGATGACGTAAATATATGATGAAGAAACAAGCTTTCTCTTTAGAAAAGATGACGCGATATGGAAAACTTATTCAGGTTGCCTTTCAAAAAGTGGGTGCTTGGGGAGAAGAACACTTTCTTTACAAAAAACTTCAAGAAAAAATAGGGCAAAAAAAAATAAAATGGATTTTAATAGGGGGTGCTTTAACCTTCGTTCTTCTTTTTTTGCGGGCATGTGGCGTCTATGAAACCAAGAAGCCGAATATTAAACCACCTGTTCCTGTCCTTGTGGCTTCTGTAGAGAGGGCCGATTTCCCTCTTTACCTTAGTACGATTGGAACAGTTACATCCCTCGATAGCGTGACTGTTAAAACGCAAATCAATGGTTATTTAAAGAAAATTTTCTACTCTGAAGGACAAATGGTGAAAAAGGGGCAGATTCTTGCCCAAATTGATCCCCAACCTTATGAAGCACAATTGAAGCAAGCTGAGGGTCAACTCCTTAGAGACCAGGCCATTTTAGGGAATGCGCGTCTTGACCTTAAGCGCTATCGAATATTATTCAAAGAAGATTCCATATCGCGTCAAACACTTGATACTCAAATCTACTTGGTAAAACAATATGAAGGTATTGTAAGATCTGACCAAGGATTGGTTGATGCTGCCAGAACTAATCTTCAATATTGCCAGATTGTTTCAGATATTGACGGTAAGATAGGCTTGAGCCAAGTCAATGAAGGCAATTTTGTTCAAACAACCGATGCTACTCCCCTTGCGATTATCAATACGCTCAATCCCATTGCTGTCGTTTTCCCAATTCCTGAAGATAACCTTCCGCAAGTTCAAGAGCAATTTAACAATGGTCCCTTAAATGTGGAAGCTTTTGATAGGGCGGGGGAGAAGATATTAGCAACCGGGCGCCTGATTGCAATTGATAGCCAAGTTAACGCCACAACAGGAACCATTAACCTTAAAGCTTTATTTACAAATGAAAAATTTCACCTATACCCCAATCAGTTTGTGAATATTCGTCTTAAGATTGAAACCCTTCGGGGTATGCTCGTTATCCCAACGGCTGCGATTCAAACAGGAAGTAAAGGAACCTTTGTTTATGTGCTCAATACTCAAGATCAATCCGTTTCAGCTAAACTCGTGACAATTAAAACAACAGCTGAAGACGTTGCCGCTATATTGGGCGATTTTCAAGAAGGACAACCCGTTGTCATTCAAGGGCAAGATAAATTGACGGAAGGCAGTATTGTTGTTCCTGTACAAAAGGAAAACTCTTTCCCTCCACAACCGGTAAGGCACACTTCTTCATGAATTTGTCAGAGCCATTCATTCGGCGGCCCATAGCTACATCTCTTTTAATGGTATCGATTGTCCTTTTGGGACTTCTGGCTTACCGACTATTGCCTGTTTCCGCTTTACCTGAAGTTGATTACCCAACCATTCGTGTTTCAACTTTTTATCCCGGCGCAAGCCCAGATGTTATGGCCTCTCTTGTTACAGCGCCGTTAGAAAAGCAGTTTGGCATTATGGCTGGCCTTAGTCAAATGACCTCTACAAGCTCAAATGGGGCTTCAATTATCACACTTAAGTTTAGTTTAGAAACCAAACTTGATATTGCTGAACAAGAAGTCCAAGCTGCTATCAACGCAGCCTCCACCTATCTGCCCACAAACCTGCCGAATCCTCCTACATATAATAAGGTTAATCCGGCTGATACGCCGATTTTAACCCTTGCCCTTACTTCAAAGAACCTACCGATGTACAGAGTGGAAGAGTATGCGGAAACTAGATTTTCGCAAAAAATATCGCAAATTTCAGGTGTAGGATTGGTCAGCATGAGTGGTGCTCAAAGACCAGCTGTGCGTGTTCAGTGTAACCCTCAAGCCTTAGCCAACTATGGATTGACTTTAGAAGATATAAATACAGCAGTTAAAATGGCAAACAGTAACCAGCCCAAAGGATCTTTTGATGGTCCCCAGCAAGCTTATGTTATTGATGCCAATGACCAAATTTTAACGAGTAAAGATTGTAGTCAAATTATCGTTGCTTACAGAAATGGGTCACCCATTCGGTTGCTTGATGTGGCCAAGGTTATTGATGCTCCTGAAAACCGTTTTCAGGCTGCATGGAAGGACGAAGAACCGGCTATCATCTTGAATATCCAACGTCAGCCTGGCGCAAATGTGATTAACGTGGTGGATCGTATTAAAGCGCTTTTACCAACATTGAGTAAGAATTTGCCAGGTGATATCCAGGTCTCAATTGTCAACGACCGTACCATTACAGTTCGAGCCTCTGTGGAAGATGCTTTGAAAGACTTAATGATTGCAGTTATTTTAGTTGTTTTTGTTGTCTTTTTATTTTTAAAAAACTTTTCTGCTACGCTTATTCCGAGCATTGCTGTTCCCTTATCGTTGGTTGGCACCTTCAGCTTTATGTATTTGATGGACTTTAGCATTAACAACCTCTCGTTAATGGCTTTAACCATTGCAACAGGATTTGTCGTTGATGACGCCATTGTGATGCTGGAAAATATTTCAAGGTATATTGAAGGAGGTCATTCTCCTTTTCAGGCTGCGTTAAAAGGTTCAAAACAAATTGGGTTTACAATCATATCCTTAACCTTCTCGCTGATTGCTGTTTTAATCCCCCTTTTATTTATGGGAGATATTGTAGGGCGGTTGTTCCGAGAGTTTGCCATAACTCTTTCTGTTTCTATTCTTATTTCAGCTTTTGTATCCTTAACATTATCACCCATGCTGTGTTCACGGTGGTTGACCCACCATAATACAGAAGATACGCAGCTGAATTATGCGCAATGGTGTATCAAATACTTAACCCAAAAGTATGCAACTTCTTTGACTCTTATTTTAAATCATCAGCAATTCATGTTGATGGTTGCCGTTGGAACACTTTTGTGTACCTTGGCTTTGTTCTGGGTCATCCCCAAAGGTTTCTTCCCTATCCAAGATACAGGATTAATTCAAGGTATTGCCGAAGGACCACAGGATATATCTTTTTCAGCTATGGTAGAACGTCAGAAAGCCTTAACCCATACGATATTACAAGATCCTGCTGTAGATAACGTGAGTTCTTTTATTGGGATTGATGGCATTAATACAACCTTAAATACAGGGCGGCTTCTTATTAATTTAAATCCCATTAACCAGCGCGATAAAGGAGCAGAAGAGATTATTAGTCGGCTTCAGATGCGCATAAAAAATCATGTTGGAATTACTTTATACATGCAACCGGTCCAAGACCTGACAATTAATGATCGGGTAAGTCGTACGCAATATCAATATAGCTTAAATTCTCCTCAACAGGAGGAAGTAACCCAATGGACCAATCGCCTTGTTGATAAATTGAAGTCCATACCTTTTTTGGAAGATATCACTTCCGATCAGCAAAATTTAGGGCTTCAGCTTTATCTAGACATTGATCGAACAACGGCATCGCGGCTGGGGGTGACAGTCCAAAATATTGATGATGCCTTATATGATGCTTTTGGACAGCGCCAAATTTCCACCATGTTTACCCAAACAAACCAATATTACATTATTTTAGAAGTTTTGTCTCATTTGCAAACTTACCCTGAAGACCTTCGTCATATTTACCTGCAATCAGCTACGAAACAAGCTATCCCTTTAAGTGCTTTGACCCGCATTACCAAACGAACGGGTCCTCTTGTTATTAACCGACAAGGACAATTTCCTGTCGCTATTGTTTCTTTTAATCTAGCGTCAGGGGTTTCTTTAGGAAAAGCTGTTCAGGCCATTGATGATGCTGGACAAGAAATAGGAATTCCACCAAGTGTCCAGACCAATTTTGAGGGCACAGCTAAAATATTCCAGAATTCCCTTGCTAATGAGTTTTGGCTTGTTATTGCTGCAATTGTGGTTGTTTATATCGTTTTGGGTGTCTTATACGAAAGTTATATTCACCCCGTTACAATCCTTTCAACTCTTCCATCAGCAGGAATGGGAGCCCTGATTGCACTCATGGGAGCCGGCCGAGATTTAGGTGTTATTGCCATCATTGGCATTATCCTTTTAATTGGCATTGTGAAAAAAAATGCCATTATGATGATTGATTTTGCCTTGGATGCAGAAAGGCAAGAAGGCAAATCTCCTTATGATGCTATTTTCTCTGCTTGTTTGTTGCGTTTAAGACCCATTTTAATGACAACACTATCCGCTATTTTGGGCGCATTTCCTCTAGCTTTTAGTTTTGGTATGGGTGCTGAGCTTCGCCAACCTTTAGGTATTTCTATTATTGGAGGTCTTGTTTTTAGCCAACTGTTAACTTTATATACGACGCCGGTTATTTATCTTACCTTTGACCGTATGGCAAAAAAAATTGCTTACTTTAGAAAAAATCTAAGAACTCACCCCTCTCCCCTTGTACCTGAAGGACCGAAATGACACTATCGGCTATATTTACCCATCGCCCCATCGGTACAACCCTTTTGGCCTTTGGCATTGGTATTTTTGGCCTTGTTGCCTTTCGTTTTTTGCCGGTATCAACGCTACCACAAATCGAGTTCCCAACCATTATAGTTTCTGCAGCACTTCCCGGAGCGAGTCCAGAAATTATGGCAACTTCTGTTGCCACACCGCTAGAACGCCAATTGGGGCAAATTGCAGGCGTTGCAGAAATTACCTCTGTTAGCAAGTTGGGTTCAATGCGTATTACAGTTCAATTTGATTTAAGTCGTGACATTAATGGTGCAGCCAGAGACGTTCAAGCTGCTATTATTGCGGCTAGAAGTAATTTGCCAACAAATTTACCAAGCCAACCGAGCTATCGTATCGTTAACCCCGCTGACGCGCCTATCATGATCATCGCTCTTACGTCTCCTTTTTTTAGTAACGGGCAAATGTATGATGTGGCCTCTAGTATTTTACAACAAAAGTTTTCGCAAGTTGATGGTGTGGGGCAGGTTATTGTTGGCGGGTCTTCTCTCCCTGCTGTTCGAGTTGAGCTTAATCCGAATGCGCTTAATCACTATAATATTGGTTTTGAAGACGTTCGCCAGGCAATTGCCACGACAAATGTTAACCAGCCAAAAGGACAAATCAAAAATCATACGCAATCTTGGGAAATAATGAGTAATGACCAGTTGTTTAAAGCACAAGCTTATCAGCCTATTGTTATCACTTATAAAAATAATGCGCCTGTGCGTTTGATGGACATTGGCAGTGTTGTTGATTCAGTTGAAGACATCCGCAATGTAGGTATTGCAGATGGAAAACCCTCAGTTGTTTTAGTCATTTTTAAGGAACCTGGAACGAATATTATTGAAACTGTTGGGCGGATTTATCATGCTTTAAATGAAATTAAGGCAGCAATTCCAGCTGCAATTGACCTAACTGTTACAATGGATCGTACAGAAACGATCCGTCAATCTCTGAGTCATGTAGAATTTACTCTTATTCTTTCCATCTTTCTGATTGTTGGCGTGATGTATCTGTTTTTGGGCAACGTAAGAGCAGCCTTAATCCCCAGTATTGTCATTCCTCTTACCATTCTTGGGACCTTTGGGATTATGTATTTATGTGGTTTTAGTTTGGATAACTTGTCTTTGATGGCTCTTACAATTTCTACAGGATTTATTGTTGATGATGCCGTTGTTGTTCTTGAAAATATTGAGCGTTATATAGAAGCTGGTAAAGATGCTTTTAAAGCAGCAATTAAAGGGGCAACAGAGGTTGGTTTTACTGTTTTATCCATGAGTCTTTCACTGATTGCTGTGTTCGTTCCTGTTTTATTAATGGGGGGCATCGTTGGAAGGCTCTTCCGAGAATTTGCTTTTACGCTTTCCATTGCCATTATGGTTTCGCTTATTATTTCGTTAACAGTTACGCCCATGATGTCTTCTAAAATACTCGGCCTTAATCGACAACATCTTAAAAACCAGACCTTTGCTTTGACGAAAGGGGCAAAGAATTTTTACAAAAAAACCCTTCGTTGGGCTTTGCGCCATCAACAAGTTATGCTTGTTATAACGGGGGCAACAATTGTTCTGAATATTTTCTTGTTCAGCATTATACCGAAAGGTTTTTTCCCTCTACAAGATACGGGACGCATTGTGTGCTCTATTCAAACACAACAGGATATGTCGTTCATTGAACTTGAAAACAAGCTTAAGCAATTTGTTAACATGATCATGCAAGATGAAGCTATTGACCATCTTGCTGGCTATGCAGGGGGACCTAATGCGATAGGTAATTCAGGTTCCTTATTCATTTCTCTAAAACCTCGTAGTGAACGAGACGTTACAGTCTTTGATGTCATTAATCGGTTGCGTAAAAATCTATCTCATATTACAGGCGCTACTTTGTATATGCAGGCATCTCAAGATTTGGTGATAGGCGGTCGTTCTGGCAATGCTCTTTTTCAATACACCTTATCAGCTTATGATCTATCGACTCTTAACCACTGGGTGCCACTTGTTCAAGACAAACTTGCTAAGCTCCCAGGAATCGCTGATTTAAATAGTGACCAATTAAACCATGGTTTAGATATTTATTTAACATATCATCGAGATGCGCTTGCCCGATTTGATGTAACTGCCCAACAAATGGATGCAGCGCTTTATAATGCTTTCGGACAAAATCAAGTTTCCACGATGTATACCAATATGAACCAATACCATGTGGTCATGGAAGTCGCGCCTAAGTATTGGCATTTCTCGGACACATTACGAAAACTTTTTGTCACCAATTCAGCTGGCAGGAGTATCCCTTTAAGCGTCTTAACGCAAGTCAAACCTTCATCTACTCTTTTAACGGTTACTCACCAAGGGCAGTTTCCAGCTGCTACATTGTCTTTTAATTTACTACCGGGATTTTCGTTAGGGGATGTTGTTGATAAGATTACGCATAGTGTTGAGGAAATGAAATTACCACCCTCACAAATCCAGGGAAAATTTCAAGGGACAGCCCTTGCATTTCAAGACTCTCTTGCTTCTGAGCCTTATCTTATTTTAGCGGCTTTATTGGTGATTTATATCGTCTTGGGTATGCTTTATGAAAGTCTCATTCATCCTTTAACCATTCTTTCAACTTTGCCGTCTGCTGGTGTTGGTGCTCTTCTGGCTCTTATGGCAACAGGCATAGAGCTGAGCATTATGGGCCTGATCGGCATTCTCCTTCTTGTCGGGATTGTCAAGAAAAATGCAATCATGATGGTTGATTTTGCGATTGAAATCCAGCGTCACCAAAAGAAGTCTTCAATGGCTGCCATTTACCAAGCTTGTCTTTTGCGCTTCCGACCCATCATGATGACAACGATGGCAGCTCTCTTGGGGGCTGTTCCGCTGGCGCTGGAAAGCGGGGTAGGCTCTGAGCTGCGAAAGCCATTAGGGATCTCCATCATTGGAGGGCTATTGATTAGCCAGATTCTTACGCTTTACACAACGCCAGTTATTTATCTTAGCCTGGAGAAAGTAATCATTTCTTGGGAGAGGCTATATGCCAGAATACGAACGCAACTTGGGAGTAGGGTGGGAGAAGTGAGGAGCTAAAAATGAATCAATTTTGGGCAATTTCCTTATTTGTGATCGGCTCTAGCTTTTGGCTGTCAAGCTGTACTATTGGTCCTGATTATGTACGCCCAAAGGTTGAAGTTCCAACCCATTATAAGGAAATTTCTTTCCAAGATTGGAAAATAGCAACGCCACAAGATACTGCTGATCGAGGCAAATGGTGGTTAAGGTTTGATGATCCCCTACTGAATGATCTTGAAGAACAAGCAACGAAAGCCAACCAATCTATTGCTGTTGCGCAAGCGCAATACCAACAGGCCCTCGCGTTGGTTGATGAAGCCAAATCTGGCTTCTTCCCGACATTTTCCGCCACGGTAGGAGATACAAAATCTCGGACGCAATCTCTCACAACAGCTGGTTCTTTGGCACAATCAAGTCACCCCTATAATGATGCTTCTTTAGGTTTGCAAGCCAGTTGGGAAGTAGATTTATGGGGCAATATCCGCCGCTTGGTTGAAGCTGATGAAGCAGCAGCCCAAGCAAGTGAAGCAGAGCTTGCTGCTGTACGTCTATCCATTCAGGCCACTGTCGCCCAAACCTATTTTCAACTTCGCACCTTAGATGAAATACAAATCATATTTGATGAAAGCGTTGCTTCTTATGAGAAATTCTTAAAACTGACTCAAAACCAATACGCTGCTGGAACAGCATCTCAATTGGCTATTTTACAAGCTGATGCGCAACTTGAAGCAATAAAGGTCCAAGCAATCGATAATGGAGTTGCAAGAGCCCAGTATGAACATGCCCTTGCGGTCTTAGTGAATAAACCACCCGCTCATTTTACCATCCCTAAATTTGCCGACCGTTTAGTGCCCCCAGAAATCCCCATGGAGATTCCTTCCGCTTTGTTAGAACGTCGGCCCGATATTGCAAATGCAGAACGGTTAATGGCGCAAGCCAATGCTCAGATTGGGGTTGCGACTTCCGCTTTCTTCCCTGTACTCGCCTTATCAGGTTCGCGAATTTCTAATAACAAAAGTTTTGCTCACCTCATGTCTGCTTCAGCTATTGTATGGTCTTTGGGCGCTCAGCTAACCCAAACTGTTTTGGTAGGAGGCGCACAATGGGCAGCTATTGAGGTAGCTGATGCAGCCTATCACGCAACAGTTGCTACCTATCGTCAAACTGTTTTGGCCGCCTTTCAAGAT